>ERZ779660.255-NODE-255-length-32330-cov-4.675724_pt1 | contig 32330 bp, 49 predicted proteins | sample MGYA00511906_ERZ779660 | MGnify/ENA primary metagenome ERZ779660 (study PRJEB29588, sample SAMEA2156906) | human gut metagenome | biome: human gut; feature: human-associated habitat; material: faeces | place: Denmark | collected 2008/2010 ... | reverse complement strand
GTAAAGCCCTGCCGTGCGGCGAACTCCTCCAACATAGCCTTTTGATTGGAAATGGAATTGCTCTCACGCTGTTGGTCATCATCTTTGCCAAAGTCATCACGGCTCAGTCGTTCGTACAGAGCTGTGATTTTCTCGTTTTTTCTCATAACTTGCGCTCCTTTCTTCGGTTTTAGGTTGTGTGTTCTAAGAGACTTCCCAACCGCTTGATTAAGAAGTCTTTTAGAGCATACAACACCCCCTGCGACTAAGAGCATATCATATCGCAGGTACAATAATACGGACTTATTCGCCTTTTTCTTTCTTTTTTAATGCAAGTAGCATTGTATGTACTGTTTGGATGTCTTCCGGAGAAGCATCACGTGCAGCATCGAAGAGAAGTGAGAGCTCTTTGTTCTCGAAGATCTCCTGTGCTATTTTTGCTGTCTTCGGATTCTCGTAGTAATGTGTTTCCTCAACTTGATCTTTATCTTCCATCAAATTTGAGCGTTTACAGTTGAATAATTCACACATTGCATCCACTTTATCCATTCTTGGAGATTTGATGCCATTACACCAATTATATACAGATGTAGTTCCTACGTTCAGATGTTTTGCGAGCTCTGCTTGTGTCATATTATACTTATTAAGATAATATCTTAGATTTTTTGCGAACAATTTATTGAATTCTTCGTATGGCATGTTACCACCTCCCTACAAAAGAGATTATACACCATAAGTGGACATATAGCAACTAAAAATGAAAAAAATTCACTTTCAGTGTTGACATCCACTTAAAGTGATGGTATTATGATATGCGAAAGGAGATGATAACGATTGCAGAATGTTAAGATAAGCTTGGCAGCGGCAAGAGTAAATGCGAAATTAACTCAGGAAGATGTCGCCAAAAGCCTTAAAGTAAGCAAAAAAACAGTAATCAACTGGGAAAAGGGTGCAGTTACACCATCGTTTGCAATTCTTGATACATTATCGAGATTATATAATATGCCGTTAGATTATATTTTTTTGCCCACAAAATCCACTTAAAGTGATAGAAAGGAGAAAGGATTGGGATTTATAAAAAACTTTGTTGAATCTGAAAAGGAATTGAAATCAATTAGAGAAGACGTTAGAAGAGAAAAATTCCTTGAAGATAACAAAGGGTTTCAAGAATTTCATCATGTAACAGATGAAGAGATTCTTTTCTATGAGTACCTGTATAAAAGGGAACGCAAATATAGAACAGTAATTCTTATTTTAAGCCTAGTTTGCTTAGGATTATTACTGTCAATATGGATGTAACGATTGAAACAACTATAGGTGTGATAACGGAAGTAAGCACTCGTGAGAAAAATTTTTCCCTGCGATATGTTAGGTAGCGAAGATAATTGCTTGTGACAGAGTACGTTCCATCTGGTATGGATGAACCAATAATGTCTGTTTTTCCAGAACTGTTTTGGCGGATAAATTTTATATCAGAAAGGTAATATTCGGAATCACCAAAATATTCAGCTTTGGATTTCTTTCTCATGCGGGTAACAAAAAGCTTATATTTTTCCTTCATACTTAAAGTTATTTTTTCAAAATCGTAAACCATGTGACACACCATCCTTTTTTGGGAATAGTGTATCACAAATTTAATTAGATAGAAAGGAGAAGCATGAGCGAGTTAGTATGTGTAATTCTGATTGTGGTTGCTATTAGTCAGTTTGCAAGAGCAGCCGCATATAAGAAATCAACAAAAGCCCTTACGCTGTATCTGAAAGATATTGATGCTGTTCCAGATGAGCAGACAATACAGAGATACAGTGAAAAGGCATTGCATTCATCAAATACCAAGCGTTGATGGGAAGGAGAAGCATGGAAGGAAAATCAAAATATGAGGTAATTGCCGAGAAGCTGAAAGATGTAAAAACATTTGCGGAAGCGAAGGAAATCCTTACAGATGAAGAGATGGTTTATTACTTCATGGAAGCGACAGACAATTTGCTGGAAACCCAAGAAGGCGAAGAGCTTGTTATCAGAGATATTTTGAAAGCTCTGGGAGCAAAAAAATATTCTGTGAAACATGCTCTATACCTGCTTGATGTGGCAAAAGATGTTTTATCTGTGATTGCCAGATTTGATTTTTAGAGCATCCATTCTCCAGCGTGCTGTTTCTTGATTGTGTTGAAAGATTCCTTATTCTTCACGTAATCATCAAGGAACTGCTCCGGAGTGGTTGCAGAAGATGTTTTGACCGTGTAAGCCAGTGCAATGTCTTCCCATTTGGTTAAAGCATCTTTGACAATATCATTTGACATGATTTCACCTTCTTTCATATGTATTGGTGTGGCGCACCTGTATGAAGTATAAGGCGAATTTGTTGATTGTTCAATGGATGTTATTTTGATGGAACGCAGTAAGCCCTAAGCAAGCACACTGTAGACCTTAGTTGAATAAGCTAATGCAGGAGGTGATGCGTTATGACCTATACATACAATGTGTTGGTTGATGGAAAATGGGTGGATTTGAAAACACTTCCACCAGAACAGCAGGAAGAGATTAAGAAGAAGCTGACCGACAAGGTAGCGGATGCACTTGCTGTTGAACAGGCAAAGAAATGTTCATAAGATACCGCAGGCACGACCTGCGAATATGTGGACAAGCAGAGAGGAAGAAAGAGGATGAGCAATAACATGATTATATGGTCCTATCGGCTGGCAACGTTCGCCATGGTCGAAGGTGCGGTGCTGTTATGGATTGGTATGGTCTATGGATTTTGGATGATGCTTGTGGCTGTAATCTATAAGGAGCTGATTGAATATGCCAACAATGATGATATGGATCATGCAATCGAGATCTACAAAAAAAGCACCCTTGGGACTGGCATCCCGCAGGTGCAAATAACAAATAACACAATAAGAAGTATAACACGGAAGGGAGCGTGAATCAATGGTTACCATGCAGGTGCTTCCAAATCGTGAAGATTGGTTGAAGCACAGAACGAAGATCGGCGGATCAGATGCATCTGCAATACTTGGAAAGAATCCATACAAGACAAATGTGGAACTCTGGAAGGACAAGGCGTTTCATCTGATGCCGGAGGATATCTCGGACAAGCCGTATGTGAAGTATGGCATACAGGCAGAACCACATCTAAGAGCTTTGTTTAGTTTGGATTTTCCGGAAAAAAAAGTTTTCTACGAAGAAAACAATATGTGGACAAATGACAAATATCCATTTGCACATGCAAGTCTTGATGGATGGTTTGAAGATCCAGATGGGAAAAAAGGAATTTTAGAGATAAAGACAACTAATATTCTTAATTCCTCACAGAGAAGAAACTGGAAAGATCATTACATACCTGAAAATTATTATGTTCAAGTGCTGCATTACCTGATGGTTACGGAATTTGATTATGTCGTTATCGCAGCACAATTAAAATCCGTATTTGATGGTTATGTTACAAAGCAAACAATCTATGAAACGGTATACAGAAATGAGAAAGAAGAAGAGATTGCTTACCTGGCGGACGAAGAGCGGAAGTTCTGGACATGCGTGGAAGATATGAAAGCCCCACATGTGAAACTGCCGGAGATATAGGAGGATGTCTCATGTATGGATATATCTGTCCGACCTGTGGTGCACATCTGGATCCACAGGAGCGATGTGAGGAATGCACAGAGCAGAAGTTGAAGGATCAGCGGGAGAGCGAACGTATCAAGTCCCTGCTCTCGGTAGGTAAGGATGCTCAATATGAGCTGGTATTAAGTTAGGAGGATATGAATGGAGTTAAGAGTAGAACCGGTAACATTTCCGGAGGTAATTCAGTTTAACTATGAAGAATTGAAAGCAGAGATCACAAGTAGTACAGAGATGTATAAGAACCTTGTGTATACAGATGATCAGATCGACGATGCTAAGAAAAAAAGAGCAGAATTAAATAAGTGGATTAAAGTGTTGACCGATGAACGTATCAAGATTAAGAAAGAGTGCTTAAAGTCATATGAAGAGTTTGAATGGAAGATTAAGGATCTTGTAGAGATAGTGAATGAATCAGTGCGGTCTATTGATAAACAGATCAAAGAATTCGAACAGATCAAGAAGGAAGAGAAGCGCAAGGAGATTGAAGCACTCTTTGAGACGATTGGTTTTCAATCGTTTGTGCAGCTCCCGATGATCTGGGATGAGAAGTGGTTGAATGCATCCGTATCGATGAAGTCTATCGAAGAGAAGATGCGTGCCAGATTAAACGAGATTAGCACAGCGGTATTCACACTCAACAAGCTCCCGGAGTTTGGCTTTGAAGCGTTGGAACTGTACAAAGAGACGCTGGATCTGCCAAAGGCAATCGAGAAGGCGCAGCATATGTCCGAAATCGCCAAGAAGAAAGCGCAGTACGAAGCAGAGGAAAAGGCGAGAAGAGAAGCCGAGGAAGCACGTGCGAAGCAGATTGCACAGGAGCAGGCATCGCAGCAGTTGGAACAGCCGGCGGAACAGATGGTTATGGATCTTGTTCCACAGGAAGCTCCGGCACAGCAGGAACTGGAGCCGTCAAAAGAGTGGATTCGGTTTGCGGCACTTCTTACAACCGAAGATGCACTTGCCCTGAAAGAGTTCTTCCAGAGCAGAAATATAGAGTTTAGAGCGATTTAGGAGGATATGAAGATGGTAAAAGCAGAAAATGGAACAGCAATAATTAGTGGAAATGAAGGTATATGTGCGGTTGAAATTGCATCAATCCTTGGTAGTTTTAAGCATAACCTTCGTGTAAGTTATGACAAGAAGGATGCAGATGAAAAATACAAAAAGATTCTTACATTAGCGGATGCCGCTTGTGATGAACTTATGAAGAAGGATAAGAGAGAGATGGAATCAGACAAGAAGGGCGGATTTGAACAGATCTTAGACCAGTTAGCCGAGACGCTTTCAGATATTGTAGTTGATGCGATTGTAAAGAAGGGAGACAAATAAGATGGTACAGAATAGTTTGGTTAAGAGTAAGCAGAATCAAATTCAGGACACGACAATGACCGGGTTCTTGAATCGTATGGATATCAAAGCGAATATTGAGCAGGCACTTGGTAAGGGAAATGTGCAGCGCTTTATCTCCGGCGTAGTATCGGCAGTCAGCGTGAATCCTGCTCTTGCAGAATGTACGAAGCCATCGATCCTGTCTGGTGCGCTGTTGGGAGAGAGCTTGAAGCTTTCCCCATCGCCACAGCTTGGTCATTATTACCTCGTGCCGTATAGCGACAATAAAGCCGGTACGAAGGTGGCACAGTTCCAGATGGGATATAAAGGGTATATCCAGCTTGCAATCCGCTCCGGTCAGTATAAGAAGCTTACTGTACTGGCTATCAAGGAAGGTGAGTTTGTCAGCTTTGATCCGATGAATGAAGAAATAAATATTCAGCTGATGGTTAATGACTGGGATGCACGAGAGAAAGCCGAGACGGTTGGATATTATGCGATGTTTGAACTTGTCAATGGATTTCGAAAGTCAATGTACTGGAGCAAAAATCAGATGCTTGCACATGCTGACAGATATTCGCAGGCATTCAGCAAAGATATGACGGCAATCAATACGAGATACGGCGTGAAGCATAAGGTGTCTTATGCAGATTATGTTGCCGGTAATTACGATCAGCGTGATTCGTGGATGTATTCAAGCTTCTGGTATAAGAACTTCGACGCAATGGCATACAAGACCATGCTCCGTCAGTTGATCAGCAAATGGGGAATCATGTCTATCGAGATGCAGTCAGCATTTGAATCCGACATGGCATACATCAAAGAAGATGGTTCCAAGGTATATGTAGAAGATGAGCCGGTTGCAGATGTAGATGCTGCAGAGCCCTCACAGCTGGCGGAAACATCTGAGGAACAGGCGATAGATTCTCAGCAGGAAGAACGTGCACAGGTGGCTGAAGCGGAAATGCCGACGCCGGAGCAGGTGAACAACAGTGCCGCTGCCGCATTGTTTGGATAAGGTTATTGTACAAAGATATATCACAGTATTCTTTGTTTTATTGTAAGTCATTCTCTACCGCTACAAAAGCGGTAGAGGGAAAGGAGTTACATGAGCAAATACAGAAGCAGGAAAGTGGTAGTTGACGGTATTACATTTGATTCCAAGAAGGAAGCGTGGCGGTACCGGGAGCTTCATTTGCTTGAACAGACTGGCGAGATTAGCAATCTGCAGATGCAGGTCAAATATGAACTGATTCCATCGCAATATGAACTGCGACCGGTCACATTGAAGAATGGATTTGTGAAGATGAAGAAGTTTTGCGTGGAACATGCATGTAGTTATATCGCTGATTTCGTTTATATAGATACCAACGGAGATACGGTCGTAGAGGATACAAAAGGATTCCGGACAAAGGATTACATCATAAAGCGGAAGCTGATGCTCTACAGACACGGCATCCGGATCAGGGAGGTGTGACAAGATGGGAGCAAATATCAGAGATACACATAAGGTTGTAAAAGCGATGCTTGAGAAACATCCAGAGACTCGGAGCAGTGACGGATGCTTATGTTACATGGTGTACAAGGAGATTGGCAAGAAGAACGGCGTAGATGTAGATAAGATTCCTCTTCAGCAGTTCTTCCTGCATATGCGAGAGTTGGGATTTCCAACAACAGAATCGGTCAGAAGAGCACGACAGAAGATTCAGGCAGAGTATAAGGAACTTGCCGGAAGCGAGTTCGTAGAATGTAATCGAACAATGCTTGAAGATGTTTATAAGGATTATGCAACCAGCATTATTAAATAGCTGGGATTGAAAGGAAGGAGCAGATGGCACGTCAAAAGAGAGACGGATTGCTTTACTTCCCATTTGATACGGATTTCTTCTATGCGGATACAAAAATCAGAGCGCTCCAAGCACGATACGGCTCTGATGGATTGATGTTTTATATATTCCTTCTTACGGAGATATATAGAGAAAACGGATATTATATCGTATGGAATGCAGACAGTGAAGACAGCGCTATGGCGAGCTTGGGACTGCCTGAGGGTTCAATGAAGCAGATAATGACATTCTTGGCTAGCCGGTCACTAATCACGGAGATCACACTTGCTAGTTCGGACACTATCATTACCTCCCCTGGTATACAGAGAAGATTTCAAGAGGCGGTAAAACGGCTGAAAAGAGATTTTGTTGTAGATTCTCGAATATGGCTTTTGAAAGAAGAAGATACCGCCCCTTGTATTAAAGTCACCCTTTTTGAAGATAATTCGCAGAATTATACCGATAAATCCGAGAAAAATGGGGATAAATCCGAGATTTATACCACAAAAGAAAGGAAAGGAAAAGAAAAGAAAGGAAAGGAAAGAGAGAGCGCACCCGCAAAGCATTCATATGGACCATTCGGAAATGTGATGCTGTTGGATGATGAATTCACCAAGCTCGCAGATAAGTACGGAGCTGATATTCGTAACGATGCAATCGAATTTCTTGATATGTACATTGAAGAGAAAGGTTACAAAACAAAGTCTCATTATCTCGCAATTATTCGATGGGTAGTAAATGCAGTGAATGAGCGCAGGCAGAAACAGAGACGAGGATATCAGAGCAATATGCCTAAGAGTATACAACCGACACAGGAGCGTGTATCTGCGCTTGATGAGATGGAAGCTCTCTTTCAACAGGAGGTGAATGGATTTGACAAAGGCAGAAAGAATTGAACTGCGAAATCAGAAGATCATGGAGAATATCAAACTCGTGTATTTTCATTTGAATAAATATCATGGATTCCCAAATTACGATGACATCATACAGGAAGGTGTACTTGCACTGGTGGAAGCCATTGACAGAAGCAAGGATCTGGAACACTTAAATCGAAATTATATCGGTATATATATCAACAGATATGTGGAAAGATACATTCAATTTGGAGATGTGACAGTACGTACACCATTTCACTGGAAAGATGTCGAGAAACCACAGTATGTATCACTCGACAAGATTGTAAATGATGATGGTGACAGTTATGGGGATTCGTTTCTGGAAGACAGACACGATTGTATCGGAGAACTTATTACGATGATGGATTTTGAACATATGGTAGATCAGTTGTCTCCGAGAACACAGAAGCCGATGCGGTGCATGCTGCAGGGATATGGCATGACCGATACAGCGAAAATGTGCGGTATATCCTTTGAACGAGTGAGACAGATCAAGAAGCTGTGCAATCGAGAGCTTGTTGCAAGTGAGGTGTGACATGACATATAGAGAATTTTTAGAAAGCAAAATCGACCTTGCAACAGACAGCGGATTTGTGGTTGATCGTTTAAAGATCAATCCGGCATTGAAACCACATCAGTCAGATGCTGTTGCATGGGCACTTAAAGGCGGACGCCGGGCATTGTTTGAAGCGTTTGGACTTGGAAAAACGGTACAGGAGATAGAGTTCTGCCATCTGGCAGCAGAACATATCGGCGGCAGAGCTTTGATTGTATTGCCTCTTGGAGTGAAGCAGGAGTTCACCAGAGATGCGGTGGAGCTGCTCGGATATGAGAAGCCGGAGTATTGCCGGACGATGGACGAGGTCAAGGCGTGTGACAGTCAGATTGTGCTGACGAACTATGAGCGAGTGAGAGATGGCGATATAGATCCATCGTACTTCGCTGCAACGTCATTGGATGAAGCAAGTGTACTCCGCTCATTTGGAAGTAAGACTTATCAGACATTTTTGGATAAATTCAAGAACGTTCCGTATAAGCTGGTAGCCACGGCTACACCATCGCCGAATAAGTACAAGGAGCTTATACACTATGCCGGCTATCTGGAAGTCATGGACACAGGACAGGCGCTGACAAGATTTTTCCAGCGGGATAGTACAAAGGCAAACAACCTGACGCTGTATCCGAACATGGAAGATGAGTTTTGGCTGTGGGTGTCAAGCTGGGCGCTGTTCGTTACAAAGCCGTCAGATCTCAATCCGGATTATTCCGATGCCGGATACGATCTGCCACCGCTCGATGTCAGATGGCATGAGATACCGATTCATTACGGAGATACAGCAGACAAGGACGGTCAGATGCAGCTCTTTCAGGAAGCAGCAGAAGGATTGAAAGAAGCAGCGGCGGTCAAGCGGGACAGCATAGACATCCGGGTGCAGAAGATGAAAGAGATTGTTGATGCTTCGCCGGATGATCATTTCTTGTTGTGGCACGATCTGGAGAGCGAACGGCATGCAATCAAAAAAGCGTTGCCAGAGACAGTTGATATCTATGGAGCTATGGACTATGAGATGAGAGAACAGCGTGTAATTGATTTCTCGAATGGAAAGACACGGCTGTTTGCAACAAAGAAATCGCTGTCCGGCTCTGGGTGTAATTTCCAACGATATTGCCACCGGGAAATATTCCTTGGTATTGATTATGAATTTAATGATTTTATTCAGGCAATCCACAGATGTTACCGGTTCTTGCAGAGCCAGCCGGTTGTGATTGACATTATCTACATGGAGAACGAGCGGCAGATCAAGGAAGCCCTGCTGGAAAAATGGAAGAATCACAATTACATGGTCAAGCGGATGGTTGAGATCGTGAAGAAATATGGACTGAATTCAGCGAATAAAGCTGAACGATTGGAAAGGAAGATGGGAGTGGAAGGAACAAGAGAAGAACGAACCGTGCGAGGAAATCACTATGAAGCAGTATACGGCGATTGTGTGGAAGAAACACGTGTCATGGCAAGTAACAGTGTTGATCTGATACATACGTCGATACCATTCGGCAATCACTACGAGTACAGCGCAAATTATAACGACTTTGGACACAATCAGGATACAGAGCGGTTCTTTGAACAGATGGACTACCTGACGCCGGAGCTTCTGCGAGTTTTAAAGCCTGGCAGAGTGGCAGCAGTACACGTTAAGGACAGAGTGCTTTTTGGAAATGCGACTGGTACCGGGATGCCGACGATCGAGCCGTTTCATGCTGATTGTATCGAACATTACATGAAACATGGTTTTATGTATTTCGGCATGATCACCGTTGTGACGGATGTTGTACGGGAGAATAATCAGACATACCGCCTTGGCTGGTCTGAACAGTGCAAGGATGGTACCAAGATGGGTGTAGGATGCCCGGAATATATCCTATTGTTCCGAAAGTTACCAACGGATCATAGCAAAGCATATGCAGATGATCCAGTATCAAAGAGCAAGGAAGAGTACACAAGAGCACAGTGGCAGATAGATGCGCACGGTTATTGGAGATCATCGGGTAATCGTCTGATCAGTAAGGATGAGTTGAAAGAGATATCGGTGGATAATCTGCAGAAAGCATACAGGAAATACAGCAGAGAGAGCGTGTACAACTATGAAGAACATGTGAAGCTTGCAAAAGAGCTTGATAAGGACGGCAGACTGCCGGCGACATTCATGGTGGTTGCTCCGGGATCATGGAACCAGCTTGAGGTGTGGGATGATATCAACCGGATGCGGACGCTTAACACGACACAGAGCCGGAGAAGAGCGCAGATGCATGTATGTCCGTTGCAGCTTGATATTGTGGAGAGAATCATCAATAGATACAGCAATCCGGGAGATGTCGTATATGATCCGTTCGGCGGACTTATGACGGTACCAATGACGGCGGTTAAGATGGGAAGATATGGTAAAGGCTGTGAGTTGAATCCTAATTATTTCCGAGATGGAGTTGGATATCTGCAGGCAGCAGAAAACGAGATGGACGAGCTGACGCTGTTCGATTTTATGCCGGGGGTGATGGAGTGATACATGGAGAGATTATTGTAGACAACTTTGCTGGCGGTGGCGGAGCTTCGACAGGCATCGAAATGGCAACAGGATACAGCGTTGATATAGCCATCAATCATGATCCGAAAGCTATACAGATGCACAAAACCAACCATCCAAGAACAAAGCATTATTGTGAAGATGTGTGGCAGGTAGATCCGATCGCAGCATGTAAAGGAGATCCGGTAGGACTTGCTTGGTTTTCGCCGGACTGTAAGCATTTCAGTAAGGCAAAAGGTGGAAAACCTAAAGACAAGAATATTCGTGGTCTTGCGTGGGTAGCCTGCCGGTGGGCAGGTCTTGTAAGACCAAGAGTGATCATGCTTGAGAACGTAGAAGAGTTCAGAACATGGGGACCATTAAATCGACGCCATCACCCAGTTAAGAACAAGCAGGGCAAGACCTTTGAACGGTTTGTACGACAGCTTGAAGAGTTAGGGTATGAAGTGCAATTTAAGGAGCTTGTGGCAGCGGACTATGGAGCTCCAACAATGCGAAAGAGATTCTTTATGATTGCACGCTGCGATGGAAAATCAATCGTATGGCCAGAGCCTACACATGCACCGGCGGACAGTGAGGAAGTCAAGGCAGGGTTGCTTAAACCTTATGTTGGAGCATACACGCAACTTGATTTTAGCCTGCCTTGCCCGTCCATATTTGATACTTCCGAGGAAATCAAGGGAAAATACGGCATACGGGCGGTCAGACCGTTGGCACCTAAGACTATGGAAAGGATAGCAAGAGGATTAAAGAAATTTGTACTGGATAACCCGGAACCGTTTATTATTCAGTGCAATCATGGCGGAGAACGCAGACCTAATGATATCCGGGAACCGATGCCAACTATTACAGGAAAGCATGGATACGGAATTGTAGAGCCGTATATGGTGCAGATCGGACAGACTGGATTTACGGTAGACAGGAGCAAGGATGTGAGAGAACCTCTTACCACGATTGTAAGTAAGAATGAGCATTGTTTAATAAGCCCTACACTGATCCAGTACCATTCCGAAACTGCTCAGGGAGAAGTGAGAGGACAGACGATAGAAGACCCGATTATGACAGTGGATAGTTCAAACCGATACGGACTGGTCACATCGTTTCTCAGTAAGTTCTATAAGACAGGCATCGGACAGGACGAAAGAGAACCGTTACATACAGTGACAACGTCTGCGGGGCATTTTGGAGAAGTCCGGGCATTTCTGATTAAATACTATGGTGATGCTACCGGACAGGACATTGAACAACCATTAGACACGGTTACAACGAAGGATAGATTTGGCCTTGTAACGATTGAGGGTGTTGATTATCAGATTGTGGATATCGGACTTCGAATGTTGGAACCACGAGAGTTATATGGATGTCAGGGATTTCCAGAAGATTACATTATTGATCATGATTATACTGGCAAGACATATCCGAGAACGGAGCAGGTAAGAAGATGCGGCAATGCAGTGTGTCCACCGATACCGGCTGCACTTGTGAGAGCAAATCTTCCGGAAATGTGTGTTGCAAGAAGAACAGCCAATATGAGAGTTGCAGAGGAAGCAAATGGACAGTTGATGATGTTTGCGTAGGAGGTAGATATGGAACAAGAACAATTTGACTTCTTGGAAGATATTGAGATAGACAAGCCGGATGTGGAATTCCAGAAGTGGAAAGAACAGAAGCGTGAAGCAAAAAGCCGGATGATTGCCATGCAATATCAGCCATATGAAGTAAAAAAGAAGAGGTCAGAACTCCGTGCAATAGAATTTCTTCAGGAGATGGATAAACGTGGAAAAACAGCACATGTGAGTGTCGGTGGACTTGATAGTATTACATTGCATGTATTCTTGAAATCTATCGGAATTGATGTACCGGCAATATCAGTATCGAGTTTGGAAGATGCAAGTATTCAGAGAGTGCATAAAGCGCTTGGTGTGACAATTCTGCATTCATATAAGACAAAGACACAGGTATTGAATGAAGTTGGATTTCCGGTAATCAGTAAGCGTATAGCAGGTAAGATTGCGTTGTTGCAGAATCCAACGGAAAAGAATAAAACGGTCAGACATGCAATTATTACAGGTGAATGTGGAGAACTCGGACATTTTCAGAAGAATAGCCGGATGAAACTGCCGCAGAAGTGGTTGAAATTGTTCGGAGGGTATGAAAACGAAAATGAAGGAGTGAACTATCAGAAACCGGATTTCAAGGTATCAAATGATTGTTGCTACTGGCTCAAAGAAAAACCATGTGACGACTGGGCGAGGGAACATCAGAGCTATCCGTATCTTGGAATGATGGCATCGGAAGGCGGGCAGAGAGAAGAAGCGCTTACCGATCACGGATGCAACTACTATGGAAAAACCACAATGCGATCGGCTCCGTTTGCTCCGTATATGCGAAATGACATATTAAAGCTGGCATTGGAAATGGATGATTGGTATCACAAAAACATGGATGTGTTTGAGAAGTTGTACTATGAGCAACCTTACAGCAAAGACAAGAATGGAAATGTAATACCATATGAGCCGGTGGATAGCATTATACCAGATATTTACGGCGATGTAGTACAGGATCAGTGCGGAAATCTTCGGACTACAGGAGCACAGCGAACCGGATGTAGTATGTGTGGCTTTGGCATTCACATGGAGAAAAGACCACATAGATTTGATAAATTGCGAGAGCGTAACCAGAAAGAATGGGAGTATTACATGTACCGGTGTTGTACAGATCCAGAGACTGGAGAGAAATATGGCTGGGGAAGAGTTCTCGATTACATAGGAGTTCCGTGGGAAGATTATCCGGCAATTCAGATGGAGTTGCCATTAGATCAGATGATGTAGCGTCGAAATTTGTCGAACTTTGAAAATTGAATAGTGATGGTTGGAGTGGTATAATATCCTTACCAATACGAAGGAGGATATGTATTATGGGTTTAATTGATAACACAAAACAGTTTTGTTTAACATGCAAAAATAAGGGTGTAGTAGACACTATAAGTGCAGAGGACATGGATAAATTTGATAAAGAATATGATAGACTAGATAAAATGGGATGTCTTTCCGCAGATCAAGTTTATGACAAAGCTTCACAAGGATGCAAAAAAGATTATTTCTACTGTCCGTATTGTGAAAATGGACAAAAATATAAAGATAAATATCCTAAGTACAGAGCATAAAAGTGTATGTATTTGATACCAACCATCGAATAATGATGGTTGGTATTTTTTTGCGCAAAAATGGAGGATATGAGCATGTACATAGAAGAAATAACAGGGCAGACGATTATTCCGAATCTGATGGACGATGAGAACGTCTGCATGATTAAGAGAAATTATTCGGGCAAGCTGGAGATCATTGAGCTTGCTACGTTCCAGATTTCGAAGATTAAGAAGTATATGGAACGTAAGGATGTTGCATTTGTTATCGTAAAGGATGATGAAAAGGGAGCGTGATTTTGTTGAGAAAAATGAACGTAAAGAACTATCTGCAGCAGGTACAGAAGATTGATGCTGTGATCACAAACAAGATGATTGAGCGGGAGCAGTGGCTTACACTTGCAAGCTCATTGTCCGGTCAGCCGGATGGAGAGCGTGTGAAGTCGTCAGGATCCAACCAGAAGATGGAAGATTCGGTCGTTATGGCTATTGACGCTGCAAGAGATATTGATAAGTATGTGGCAAGGCTCAGAGATGTTAAGAGCGAGATCAGCGAAGTGATACAGCAGATTCCGGTCAAGGAGTATAATGTGCTGCACAAGCTCTACATTCAAGGCAAGGACCTTGACGATGTGGCAGCGGACAACAAGAAATCATATTCATGGGCGTCAACCATGCATGGAAGGGCACTTGCTCACGTTCAGGGCGTGCTTGATACATTAGAAGCTCTTCCGGAGAACAGCGGGAAGTATCGTTTTCGGAAGGGGTTGAAGCTGTGAGTGAATATCCATGTAAAGGATGTACGGACAGAAAGGTAGGTTGCCATGGCGAGTGTGAAGGCTACAAAGCATTCGCCACAGAGCAACGGAAGAAAAATGAGTGTATTAGAAAACAAAAAGATGCTTTGAGCGATTATCTGGATATGAAACGAGATGCTGTAAAGCGGGCGAAAAGGAGGAGATGATAAAAATGAGAGACAATGGATGCAGTGGATGTAAATATGAACATTTAAAGGGAAGCGAAAAACCATGTTGTGATTGTGCCAATATGCACATGGATAAGTATGAACCAATAACAAATGCCGACAGGGTCAGAAATATGTCAGATGAAGAGTTGGCTGTTTTTCTTTGCAAAGTAAAGTCGGATTATCAGTGGATGGAACATGAGTTTCCGAGTGAAGAAGAACATGGAGAGTGGGTTAAATGGCTTCAATCAGAGGCGGAGGAGAGAATATGACAGAGAGTGAAGCGGTTAAGGAATTTCAACAAAACATTGACTTACCATTTGGAAGTAACGTATCAAAAGAAGCGGCAAAGATGGCAATACAGGCACTTGAAGAAGTACAGAAGTACAGAGAAATCGGAAGCATAGAAGAGTGCCGTGCGTCGAGAGAAAAGCAGAAGATACCGAAGAAACCGATATATATTGCAAATTTAGGTTGTACAGCATTATGGTTATGCCCAGTATGCGAAAGAAGAATAATCAGAAGTGATTTAGTTTACTGCCATCAGTGCGGACAGAAATTGGATTGGAGTGATGAAGATGAGCGAAGCTGAATATATGGAAGATGGAGCGGATTATTTAGAGGAAGGATGTCAAAGACAGACTTGTGATGGCTGTATGGCTTACAATTATTGTCTGATAAAAGAACAGGAGGGCGAAGAATGAGATTGATTGATGCGGACGAATTAAAAAATGTATTAGTAAAACACTTTGATGCTTATTTTAACGAAAATGGCAGACTTATGTATAGCGACCACATATGCACAAGCGACGATGTAAGCGATTTGTTTAATTTGATTGACAAGCAATCGACCGCATATGACACAGATGATGCCGTGGAGCGTTTAAAGAAAGCATCATACGAACGGTTCGGGAATGACGGCATGGGCGGAGAACTTGTAGTTAACTTAGATGATGTGATCGAGATTATAAAGGGTGGTGGTAAAATCTATGGGAAAGTTGATTGATCCGGAAAGATTAAAGAGCAGATTGGAAAGTTATGCTGAAACATACAAAAGTGCCGGCATGGATGTACCGTATGATATGGCGGTTGTGACGGACATCATAGATCGGAGCATTAACAGCTACGATGTGGATTATGTAGCAGAGGATGTAGCGGATATGCTGGAGGGTATTGTTGACGAAAATCTGCTTGATGATGTGGTGTCATGCATCAAAAGAGGGTATAGTTTGAATATGTACACATAAAATCAGTATAAAGATTGTGAAAAAGTTGTAAGTTTTTTGACTTATTTGTATAACATGAGACGAGAAATCTGTGTTATATTTAATGTATCATAAATGGAAGTTGAAGGCATCGTGCATTTTGCATGGTGCCTTTTGCTTTATGCCTGCCGTACTCTTTAGCTGATCATATCCTCCGGTGCGGTAGGCTTTTTGTTTGGATGGATATTGTAAAGGATGGTGATTGTGATGGCTAAGCTTACAGCCAAACAGCAGAGATTCTGTGATGAATACCTGATTGATCTGAATGCCACACAAGCAGCTATCAGAGCAGGGTATTCGAAGAAAACGGCAAATAGAATCGGAACTGAAAACTTGTCAAAACCTGTAATCAAAGAATATATAGAAAACCGGATGGCGGAGAAAGAAGCGGCATTGATAGCCGATCAGGATGAGGTGCTTAAGTATCTCACATCCGTGCTTCGTGGACAGAGTAAATCGACCGAGATTGTGATTGAAGGCTTGGGAGACGGAAGCACAAAGGCTCGGAAGATGGAGAAGGAACCATCGGAGAAGGACAAGCTGAAAGCGGCGGAGCTTCTTGGCAAGCGATATGGATTGTACACCGAGAAGGTGGAAGAGAAAGTCGATATGGAATTGAATGTGACTATCGATTATGGAGATGAAGAATGTTAGAAGATAAGACGATTGACATTTTAGGAACGTTATACACAATACATTTTGATGTTTGTGATGAAAAAATGCCTGAAAATGCTGATGGGTGCATGGATCAGAGTGTTCATATAATCAAGATTTCAGAAATGAAATCTGACAGGAATTCTTTGATGGATTTAGATGCATACAGGAAGAAGGTATTAAGACATGAAATTATTCATGCTTTTTTATATGAATCCGGTATGTGGAATTGTAGCGGTGCTTCTGATGCATGGGGCATGGATGAAACAATTACAGACTGGTTTGCTATCCAGTCGCCAAAAATATTCAAGGCATTCAAAGAAGCTGGTTGCCTATGAATGTAAGTGTGCAAATGAATCCATGTTTCCGGGAGGTAGACCGAAGCACGAAGCGATATATCGTAATGAAAGGCTCTGCTGGATCCGGGAAGAGTGTTGACACAGCGCAGAACTACATTCTCCGGCTTATGAAGGATAAGGGCAGAAACCTTGTATGTGTCCGTAAGTCAGATATCACGAACAGAGACAGCACCTATGCAGAGCTTACAGGTGCTGTGTATCGGATGTTTGGAGATAAGGCGGAGCGATATTGGAAGATGACCACATCGCCATTGTCGCTTGAATGTCGGGCGAATGGCAACCGCATTATATTCCGTGGAATGAATGATGATAAGCAACGAGAGAAGCTTAAGTCAATCACATTCCAGAAGGGAAAGCTCACAGATGTGTGGTGCGAAGAAGCAACAGAGCTGACGCAGGCAGATGTGGAAATTATAGATGATAGATTGCGTGGAGAATTGCCGCCCGGGCAGTTCTACCAGCTTAGAATGACCTTCAACCCGGTGAATAAGAATCATTGGATAAAGAAGGTCTATTTTGATAGATATGATCCGGACGTGCTGACACACCATAGTACATATCTTGGGAACCGCTTCATAGACGAAGCGTATCACCGCCGTATGGAACGTAGAAAAGAAGTTGATCCCGAAGGCTATCAGATATACGGACTTGGAGAATGGGGCGAGATAGGCGGTCTGATACTTCATAACTGGGAAGTCGCGGATGTATCGCAGAATCTGAATGATTATGATGATATCGCAATCGGTCAGGACTTCGGTTTCAATCATGCGAACGCTATCTTGCTTCTGGGTATCAAGGATGATGATATATACATTCTCGATGAGATATATGTGCATGAGAAGGAAACAGCAGAGATCATTCCGCTGGCGATTCAGCATGCTATACCGATGAATAAGCCTATGTGGTGCGATTCCGCAGAGCCGGACAGAATCAAGACATGGAAGGGCGCTGGCTATCGTGCCAAGGGCGTTGATAAGGGCGGTTCCGCCGGATCTGTCAAAGCTCAGATAGACTGGCTCAAGGGCGTGGTCGATAAGAACCACATTATACGAAGAAGAATATTTGTTGCACCTCATTGTGTAAATACAATTAAGGAGCTGCAACAATGGAAATGGAAAAAGGACGAGCGAACAGGTGAGTATACTGACGAGCCGGTTCCAATCATGGATGATGCGATGGCGGCACTTCGATATGGCATCGAAGGATGGCGTAAGCCTTGTCCATGGCTTATTTAATTAGAAAGGGCAAAGAATGTGCTGACGGTAGACGAGATTAAAAAGTTCATAGACGACGATAAAACGAGCGAGAAGAAGCAGTTTGCAAAGGTTGGTGAGCGGTATTATGACGGCGACAATGACATCAAGCAGTACCGCTTATTTTATTACAATGCAGATGGCAATCTGGTTGAAGATAAGACTCGAAGCAATGTGAAGATACCGCACCTCTTCTTTACGGAGCTGGTAGATCAGGCGGTGCAGTATATATTATCCGGCAATCGAAACGGAGAACGCATTGTGCGATCGGATGATCCAGAGCTTCAGAAGCATATGGATAAGTATTTCAATAACAATGACATCTTTATGGATGAGCTGGCTGAGTGTATCACAGACTGCAAGGTCAAAGGATTTTCATACATTTATGCATACAAGGATGCGAATGACAGATATGCATTTGCTACAGCTGATTCCATGGGCGTTATTGAAGTGCGTAAGAAAGACACGGACGATGGATGTGCCTATGTAATTTACTATTATACGGATCGCATAGATAAAGGACACAAGGTTATAACACGTGTGCAGGTGTGGAGTGAGAAAGACACGACATACTATGCGATGGTTGACGATGGTGCACTCATGTTGGATGATTCTGTGAAGATCAATCCAAGACCTCACATCCTGTACAAGAAGAGTGGCGGGAAGGAAGATGATACATATTATGAATCACTCGGTTTTATTCCGTTCTTTCGGCTGGATAATAACAAGAAGCAGCATTCGTCTCTGCGACCGATTAAACCGCTGATTGATGATTATGATCTGATGGCATCGAGCTTATCCAATAACTTGATTGATTTCGACACACCTTTGCATGTGGTTAAGGGATACGAAGGCGATAACATGGATGAGTTGCAGACAAATCTCAAGACAAAGAAGATTATCGGCACAGGAGAGAATGGCGATGTCGACATCAAGACAGTTGATGTGCCGTATCAGGCACGTAAGGAGAAGATGGAGCTTGATGAGAAGAATATCTATCGTTTCGGCATGGGTCTGAATACGGCCGGATTGAAAGATACGTCAGCAACAACGAATATCGCTATCAAGGCGGCATATTCGCTCTTGGAACTGCAGTGTAATAAGCTTGAGATCCGGTTGAAGAAGCTACTCCGGCACCTTGTACGGATTGTAATTGAAGAGATCAATAAGACAGAGAAGAAGGGTTATCAGGATTCCGATGTGTATTTCAAGTTTGAGCATGTGATTATGAGCAATGCTCAGGAGAATGCACAGATCAAGCTTACGGAAGCGCAGGCACATCAGGTTGTAATCAACACGATCATGTCTTTAGCGGATACATTAGATGATGAGACGATTATCAAGGCTATTTGTGATGAGTTAGATATTGACTATGAAGAGATCAAGGACAAGCTGCCGCAGGACGCAGAAAAAGATACAGCGGATGCCAAGCGGCTATTGGATGGAGTTGTGACGAGTGAACAAGCGACAGAAGGAAGTTCTACAAGCACAGCTGAATAGTGAAGAAGAGGTTATTGCACAGTTAAAAAGTGTATATGAGCAGGCTCTAAGAGATTGTGAAGCAAAGATACAGGAGTTATCAATGCGGGCAGATCTTGAACCAGAGAATTTAAAGTCAATCATATATCAGAAGCAATATCAGGAAGCAATCAAGGCGCAGTTGGAAGGAGCACTTACAAGTCTGCAATCAGATTCATATGCAACTGTATCCGATTATCTGACACGGAGTTATCAGGATGGATATCTCGGCTCTATGTATGATATGCAAGGGCAGGGAATCCCGCTTGTGATGCCGATAGACCAAGAAGCTGTGACAAAGGCGGTAATGCTTGACTCCAAGCTATCCACGTCTCTGTATGACCGAATGGGTGAAGATGTAAAGGCAATCAAGAAAGCAGTGCGACAGGAAGTATCAAGAGGAATTGCGCAGGGCATGACATGGAGCAACATTGCATCGAACCTTGCACGGAATATGAAGCATACGCCGTTCCAGAAGGCGTACAACAATTCAATCCGGATTGCCCGGACAGAAGGGCATCGCATACAGAATCGTGCCGCATTAGACGCACAAAAGAGAGCAATTGATCGTGGTGCAGAGGTCGTGAAACAATGGAATGCAGTTCTCGACGGAAGAACCAGATCCGAACACCGAGAGCTGGATGGACAGATACGAGAAGTCGGCGAGATGTTTGAGATTGCCGGATATAAGGCAGAAGCTCCGGGATTGTTTGGTGATCCATCACAGGATTGTAATTGCCGTTGCTGTCTGGATCAGAGAGCGAGATGGGCGCTTAACTGCGGTATTGTGAAGATGGATAACTTCTCGAAAGAAACAGTCGCTTTCGAATCTCCGGAAGAGTATGCGGAGTGGAAGAAGGTATACTGGTCCGATGAGAATATCGAATATATGCAGCATGTTACGGCAATGGAGAAGAAATATGGCAAGAACTTCGAGAAGATGCTTAATTCCATGACCGATAAGGAATATGAGAAGTATAAGCGGTTGCTGGATAACAATCCGATGTATAAACCGAAAGTGACACTTGTTAAGAATGCAGAAGAAGCTAAAACTGCATTAAAGAATAGAATTGGCTTTAGAAACTGTAATATAGATTCAATGGACGAAAGACTGATTGTGGATAATACAAATCAGCTGATCCGTCTGGAAAGCAAATTCGGAGTAATACATAAATCCGATTTTGTAGATATTGATGTAGACGAAGGTAATTTCGCCGGAAATGTGAATAGCAGCAGATTATCACCAGCAAGTCAATATTTGGTTCTGAATAAAAAACGTTATACGAATAGAGATTCCCTGATAAAGAAGGAAATCAAAGATATGGATAGTGGATACTCAATGCCTTTTTCACATACAAACGAAGAAGCTTCCATAGCAACGGTAACTCATGAATATGGACATATGTTACAGAATGTTATCAAGAAGGACTATATGGAGTCTCTTGGTTGGAAAAATTCAGATATGCTTGCATTTGTAAATAAAAGCGCAAAAACGGACAAGGCAAAATATAAGTGGTATGCAGATGTTCAAAAAACTGTTCAAAATAATTGTTATGATGAAATAATTGCAATTGCGAAAAGAAACAATCCTGCATTTGATTTGGACGCAAATATATCAGAGTATGGAAAGACGAGTAAGGCAGAGTTTTTTGCAGAAGTATTTGCCAACAGCCAGCTCGGAAAGCCTAATGAATTAGGTGTAGCTATGAATGAGTGGCTGAATAAGAAATACCTTGCAAATGGCGTGGAAAATGGTACAATAAAGCTAAGTAATATAGATGTTCGTAAGAAGTATATTGAAGAAGTTTCAAAGATAAAAGGTACTATAGATAATAATCTTCCAATCGAACAACAAGCCAGACAGGCTTTTGAAGCTAGAAATCGAATACGGACGGAAGCCAGAAGCTTGATGGCAGATGAAGCAACACGGGTACAGTTGGAAAAAGAAAGGCCTAATAAGACATTTGAAGAACTCATCTCTTCTAAGATGAAAAGGAAGGGAATGACCAGGGATGAAGCAATCAGAGATATTTATGATACTGCAACCAAAACAAACGCAAATGTGAATAGAGAGTTAGGATTGGGTGGTGATTGAGATGTTTGAATATAATATTTGCAAAGAAGCTAGTAATGAAGAGTTCAAAAAAGCTTGCAATAAAATTGAACAGAATATTAGTAATTTAAGCTCTGGCGATCCACTTGTAGATGTTGACGGATCAGTAGTGAAGATTTATAAAAATAGTGATGATACGATAAAAGTATTTAATGATTATGAGGTTGATGCTGTTTGGATAGAATCAACCATAAATCTTGATAGAGTATTAAAGTAGAGAAAGCACTCCGCAGTAGCAGGGTGCTTTTTCTGTGTAACAAAATAATTATGTAATTTAGACCATGATTAAAACGTGGTCTTTTTTTATGCCCAAAATCGGCTTAAGGCGATTAAACTGTGACGAATACTTACTCCGGCAAGAGTGATAACTGCCATGCGTGACTGCGATTAAAGTCAAGAAAGGATGGAAACTATGGAACTGAAAGATGTGTTAGGAGAAGAACTGTACAAACAGGTGCAGGCGAAGATTGATGAGCAGAACTCGAAGGAAGAGGACAAGCTCAAGCATGTTCGATTTGCGGATCTGTCGGAAGGAAATTACATCAGTAAAGAGAAGTATGATTCCGAAACCGAGAGATTGAATGGTCTGATCAACGGCAAAGACACGGAGATTGGCAACGCAAATAAGCTCATTGAAGAACTGAAGAAGGCTTCCAAGGGTGATGAAGGTATGCAGCAGAAGATTTCAACGTATGAGACGGAGAATGCCCGCTTGCAGCAGGAACTGGAAGAGACAAAGGTCAGCTCCGCTTTGAAAGTCGCTTTGCTATCAGCCAAGACGGATGATACCGATTATATGACCTTCAAGATTAAGGAGATGCTGAAAGAGAAGGGCGAAGAGCTCAAAATCGACGATGATGGCAACATCAAAGGATGGGATGATATGCTCACTACTCTCAAGACGCAGTTCCCAACACACTTTGAGAATTCTGAAGGTGGAAGTCGACAGATTATTGAGAATAAGCTGGACAAGGGAGATCCGGCTGGCGGTTCTGCAGAGCCTAAGGATTTAGCAGAAGCGCTGAAACAGCAGTATGAAGCCGCAACGAACGGCTAAGAAAGGAAAGGTGAAATACTATGGCAATGACATTAGAAGAAATGAAGAAGGGTATGAGCGATAAGGTATTCTCACAGATCGTGGATATCTTCCTGAGACAGTCTACCGTGCTCCAGATGCTTCCGTTTGACGATTGTGTATCTGCATCAGGCGGTGGCTCAACAATGAAATACAAGTATCTTAGAAAGGTGCTTCCAGCTACAGCAGAATTCCGTAAGCTTGGCGGTTCTTATACAAACTCTGTAGCTACAAAGCAGGAGTGCGAAGCAAACCTTGCTATTATGGGCGGTGCTGTACAGATGGACAGAGTGCTTAATATGGTGGCAGGAAACTTCGACAACCTTGCATACCAGATTGAGGAACATATCAAGGCGATTGTTTCTCTATTCCACTATACACTGATCAATGGTGATGCAACTACAACTGCATCCACAGATCATCCAGAATTTCAGGGACTGGATTCTATGCTTGCAGGAACAGCAACAGAGTATGGAGCATCCAAGTCCATTGACTTGTCTACAATTGACAAGATCAAGGCAAATGCGGACGAGTTCTATGAAGCACTTTCGCTTCTGATCCAGACAACCGCTGCAGATGCTGTTCTTACGAACACAGAGATGATTACAAAGATCCAGACTGTTGCTCGTGTGCTCGGCTATAAGACAGAGAGCGAAGAAGCATTCGGAAAGCGTATTACAACGCTGGATGGTGTCAAGTTCGTTGACATGCAGAATCATTATACTGTGAGCGGAAGCGATGCGACCGCAAATTCGGTTGTAAAGAAGGGAATCAGCAGAAAGATTGGATCGGCAGAGACAGCAACAACAGGACTGACAGACATCTATACAGTCAAGTTTGATGTGAACGATGGTTTCCATGGCATCAGTCTGAATGGTGGTTCGGTTATCAACAAGTACCTGCCTGATTTCAGCAAGCCGGGCACAGTAAAGGACGCAGAAGTCGAGATGATCGCTGCAACCGTGTTGAAGAATACACAGCATGCAGGCGTACTTCGTAACATCAAGATTGCGTAAGCAGAGAGGATAGGTGATAAATATGCCAGCAAAGACAGAGACAAAGGCAGAAGAGACAAAGGCTGTAAAGTGGCTTGTAGTCGTTAACAATGCGCCTGCTTATTGCGGAGTTGGTGCCGGTGGCGTCCAGTTCGCAAACGGACAGGCAGTGATCGAGAGCGAGCGCATGGCATCATGGTTTAAGGAACACGACGGATATACTGTCACAGAGCAGCAGTAAGGCGGTGATCATATGATTATGACCGTTGAAGAGTTGAAATCATATATCGATATTACTGCAAAGGATCCGGTGCTTGAAGCAAAGCTTCAGGCGCTGGAGCTCCTTATACGGAAGTATACAAATAACAACTTCCAAGACAGAAACAGACGATTTAATGCAGAGGTCAAGAGCGGAGTGCTACAGGGTGCATCGAATCTGTTTGCAGAGGGTGACACCGTACAAATATCGGAATCGTTGTATAACGATGGATTGTATGTGATCAAAGGCATTGATATGGACAATGCACATATGGATTTTGATGAGCAACTTTCGGATGAAATATGTGTACTTGTAACGAAGGTCAAATATCCTATGGATGTGAAGCTCGGTGTAGCCAATATGCTGAAATGGGATATCGAGAACCGGGACAAGGTCGGTATTCAGTCGGAGACACTTAGCAGACATTCTGTGACGTATTTCAACATGGATGGCGATAATTCGCTTATGGGATACCCAAAGTCACTTCTTGGATTCCTGAAGCCGTATATGAAAGCGAGATTTTAAATGGATGGTGATTAGATGATTGGCGGAAATATAACCGGTCAGATTCAGCTCTGTAAGACAGAGACGAATATCATCGGTTCATGCGATAAGACATGGGAGACTGTGGATGATATAACAGGGTATCTTGATCTATCGACAGGAGACAGCAAGTACACAACATATAATGCTAAGATTCAGGAATCTACGCACGTGTTCCTTGCAGACTATAAGAAGCTCGACAGCCGCATCAAGGCGGAGAACAGTCAGATGGTGATCAATGACAAGGTGTATGACATCATGGTGATTGACGATCCGATGGAACTGCATAAGCAGTTGGAAATCTATCTGAAATACACAGGAGGTCAGTAATATGTCCGATGTAGAGTTTGAGAACAATTCTATACGGATCAAGAAGGCAATCAGAGAAAAGGCGATTGCATTTCTTGAAGAAGCGGCAGGAGAAGTGCAGACGGCTGTACACAATGCATCCAGAGTAGATACTGGAGAGACAAGGGGTTCATACACTTATGTAGTCGATGAATCTGAATTAGAAGCAACAGTTGGATCTCCAGAAGAAAATGCCATCTGGGAAGAGTTCGGTACTGGCGAATATGCCGTGAATGGTAATGGTCGTAAAGGCGGCTGGTATTATGAGGATAAGAAGGGAAATGGACACTTCACACATGGTAAGACACCGAATAGACCGCTTGAAAAAGCCTTCAAGGCTACGAATGGTGCAATTCAGAATCGTGCAAATGAAATATTTGGAGAGTTGAAATAATGAGTATAGCAGCATTAAATTATGTTGGTGAACTAATGAAGTCCAGCGGGATTCCATACCAATTCGGAGAATGGGTTGGTGAAATACCAGACCGATATTATGTTGGAGAGTACATGGAAGATGATTCTCCGACCAAGGAAGAGGATGGAAGTCAGGGGACAACATTTATATTGAATGGATGGACACGTGGGAATCCGATTCTATTTGAGCAGGACAAAGAAACAATAGAGAGATTCTTACCACAGTCACGCATGAATCAGGATGGTTCGTGTGTGGCTGTTTTTTATTCAAATGCATTTTCGGTACCGACCGGAGATGGGACATTGAAGAGAATTCAGATAAATTTGAGTATAAAGGAATGGAAGGTGATATAAATGGCAGAAAACACATGGAGAGAATTGTGTGTATCTGGTGTAACAGCGGATACGCCGAAACGGATACTGTTGAATGCGTGTGTGCTGTACAAAAACTTTAAGTATGACACAAGCAAGAAGCTCTGGACAGGTACTTTGCTTGGTGCTACATCTGGCGGTACAAAGTTCACGATTGCTCCAGAGATTACAAATATCTCGGTGGATGGTGTGCTTGTTAATGCGAAGGGACTTGTGCAGAAAGTTGGCGAGACGGCAAAGGTTGAGACGAACATGGTCGAGCTTACAAAAGAATGGTTGAAGGCAACAACAATCGGACAGGAAGGAACGTCGGTAGATGAAACTATGGATGTGATTGAATCCAAGGCAACAATCGAAGACAGCGATTATGTCGAGAATTTTGCATGCGTCGGATACAAGACGAACGGAACACCTGTGATCGTATTATTTGATTATGCGCTTTGTACATCTGGCTTGTCAGCAGATACGAAGAACAAAGAAGCATCAACAATTCCAACGACTTTCGATTGCTATGCTGAGCTCAAGGCAGGCGCTATGACGAATGTGCTTCCGTATCATATCTATATGCCGAAGGAAGTTGTTGAGAGTAATACAGTTGATCAGTTGCTGGATGATGCAGCGTAATACCGAATATTAGGAGGATAAGTAACCATGGAAAAGGAAATGACAACAGAAACAGAAGTAATGCAGGGAACAGTAGAGGAAGCTGTACAGGAAGAGAAAAAGCCGTATACATTGCGAGCATTGAATTAGAAAGACATCTTCCCAATGATGAAGATTATTTCATGTATTAAAATCAGCAAGTTTTCTGATTGCTTTTCATCGGATGAAGCAAAACGTTTGATAGAAAAATCTATGCAGAATCAGAAGATCACTATGAAGGATGTAGAAGAGCTCGGTATGGGCATTGCATTTGAGATTGGCGATGTGATCCTGTCGAATCTTCCGAATGCTGAGAAATACATCTATCAGCTTCTTTCGAATCTGTCAGGTATGACTGTGAAGGAACTCGAAGATATGAATCCGGGAACATTCATTGCGATGATTATGGACGTTGTCAGACAGAGTGGATTCGCAGATTTTTTCAAGGTTGCTTTGAAATCTATCGGGTAGGTGATTTAGAGTTTTGGGACTTGCTATTCAAGCGATATGCAAGTCCTTTTTTATTGATGGATGAGATGATTGCGACAGATCGTTTGGTAGAGTTTGTGGATTCTATAGTGAAGCGGACGAACAAGGATACCGAAGAGGATGTTCTATGGGAGTTCTTTTTGAACAAGGTGCAGGGAGAATCCTATGAGGATTTCGTAAATCGTGTACGTGATCAGGCATCATCTCAGAAATCACTATCTGACGAAGAAATCAAAGCGATGGTGGAAAATTCAATGAATGCATTCGGCATTGAATTGGTATAAGGAGAATGCGATGGAATTATTTAAGATCTTTGGACGAATTGCACTCAAAGGTCAGGCAGAAACTGAGGATGGTTTAGATTCTGTTGCGGGTAAGGCATCCGGCGTAGGACAAGCTCTTCTGAAGGGCATTGGAACATTTGCAAAGTGGGGCGCTGCGGCGGCAACGGCAGCAACAGCAACGGCGGCACTTGTGAAGAGTGCTGTGACGGCATATTCGGATTATGAGCAGCTTGTCGGCGGTGTCGAGACGCTGTTCAAGGATTCAGCAAGTGAAGTACAGAAATATGCTGCAAATGCATATCAGACGGCTGGATTGTCCGCAAATGAATATATGGAAACTGTCACAGGCTTTTCGGCGTCGTTGTTACAGAGCTTGGATGGAGATACAAAGGCAGCGGCTGAAAAGGCAAATGTAGCGATCACAGATATGTCCGATAATGCAAATAAGATGGGTACCTCGATGGAATCCATCCAGAATGCATATCAGGGATTCGCAAAGCAGAACTACACGATGCTCGATAACTTGAAGCTCGGCTATGGCGGTACCAAGGAAGAGATGCAGCGACTTTTGGAAGATGCGGAGAAGCTATCAGGACAGAAGTTTGATCTATCATCATATGCGGATATCGTAGATGCTATCCATGTTGTGCAGACAGAAATGGGTATCACAGGCACTACGGCAAAGGAAGCGGCAACAACAATTCAGGGATCTGTGAACATGACGAAGGCGGCATGGCAGAATCTTGTCGTTGGAATCGCTGATGATACACAGGATTTCGATGTGCTTGTCAATAATTTTGTTGAATCCGTAACGACTGCTGGTAATAACATTCTGCCACGAGTGGAAATCGCTTTGAAGGGTGTTGGTACGCTCGTAGAGAAGCTTGCACCGATCATTGCCAAGACGGTACCGAATATCGTATCAACGACGCTGCCGAGTATGATCAAAGCAGGCACAAGCATGATCCGGGCGTTGCTGGATGGATTGCTCAAGGCGGTGCCAGAACTAATACCATGCTTCAAAAATATTGTCAACCAGCTTATTAGTGTAATAGTAACTAATTTGCCGATGATTCTTAATGCGGCGGTTACAATAGCAGGAGCGATTGTATCAGGACTTGTAGAGGCATTGCCAGATATACTCGATGCAGGTATTGAGTTGATACAGAGCTTGGCACAGGGACTTACAAATGGCATTCCGACGATTTTATCGACAGCAATTACAATTGTAAGTCAACTTGCATCAACATTGATTCAGAACGTGCCACAGATTGTGCAAACTGGCATTCAGTTACTGTTAGGTTTAGCGAATGGAATTTTGCAGGCGGTACCGCAGTTGCTTCAGGAGCTTCCGGGGATTATTACGCAGATGGTCGAAAATATATTATCTTGTATACCTATGATCATCGAGTGCGGAATTGAATTATTGACATCACTGGTTGATGCGTTGCCGCAGATAATCGATACGATAGTTTCGGTATTGCCAGAAATTATATCGAGTATAATTGAGGCGCTGCTTTCGCATATTGATGAAATCATTCAGGCTGGAGTTAAATTGCTTGTTGCGTTGATCGATGCACTACCACAGATTATCGATACAATCTGTAAGGCGTTGCCACAAATTATTGAGGCTATAACAGGTGCTCTGCTTGAGCATCTGGATGATATGATTTACGCTGGCGTAGATTTGTTTATGGCACTTATTACGAATCTTGCGGAAATAAAGAATGCTTTAGCTTCGAAAATGCCAGAGATTATAGCGTCTATTGTGAGAGCAATTGGTGAATGCCTTGGTGAAATGTGGGAAGCAGGAAAACGACTTATGAATAAATTGTGGCAAGGTTTGAAAGAGGTTGCACCGAATATCGCGAGTTGGTTTAAGGATTTTTTGCATAATTTATTTATTCAGGATGTTAATGTTCAAGTGGATACGTCATCGCTGAAAAGCAGCGCAACGGCAAAAATAACTAATAAATCTACATCTGCTAGAAAGCATGCAAAAGGCGGTGTTGTTGAGAAAGGTGAGATTGCACTTCTGGAAGGTGACGGAGCGGAAGCGGTTGTACCGCTGCATCAGAATCGCATGTGGATTTCGCGAGTAGCGCAGGATATGAAGAATGCGTTAGATTATGGTCAGTCATCATCTGGAAGCAAAAATGACAATGCACTGCTTGAGCTTATATATGAGCTGTTAGAGCGGCTCCCAGATCTGATACTTGAGGGTATGGAATCCGTGAATATGAAAGTTGATAAGAGAGAATTTGCAAGAATGGTAAAAGAGGTGACGGCAACTTGATAGAAAAAGCACGATATGTCAATCATATGAACGAGGTAATTGAATTTGGTGCGAATGGCATCTATATCAACGAGAACGATCTGCATGATTTCGCATGGACAGCTACAAGCATGAATGACAAAATATCGTCATTTAAGATGGGAATTGTCAAGAAGTCGTTGCCAGTCGTTTTTGCATGTAGAAATGATGACGAGGGCACAGAAAGTAGAAATCGTTTGTTTGAGGTGTGTGAAAAGGATGTAGTTGCCAGAAAACATGGAAAACTCTATATTGGCGATTACTATATGCGGTGTTATGTCACAGGATGTAAGGCGTCAAAATACACCTATAATAAGCGATACATGAAGAATACGTTGACGATTCAGACGGATTATCCGCAATGGATAAAAGAAACGATTATTACATTCAATTCAAATGAGGAGATAGTTGGTAAAAACTTAGACTATAATAACGATCATCCATATGATTACACATCAAATATTCTTGGGAAAAAACTGCAAAATGCGGATTTTGTAAATACAAATTTTCGGATGCGTATTTATGGACCATGTAAAAGTCCAGAGATATTGATTGGAGGACATATGTATTCGGTGGATGTTGATATTGAAGCAAACGAGTACCTGACGATTGACTCTGTAGAAAAGACAATAATCTTGTATGAAAGCGACGGTAGTCAGCGGAATTGTTTTGATCTGCGAAATAGAGACTCTTACATATTTCAAAAGATCCCGCCGGGCGTAATGGATGTAGCTATTTCGTCAAATCTGATATTTGATATTACATTGTTGGAAGAGAGGAGCATACCAAGATGGACTTAATTTATATGGATGAATCCAAAAAAGATATCGATGTGCTCAAAGACTATACATTAGATCTTGCATATGGAAGCGACGAGAATGATTTTGAATGTAAAGTAAATATCAATAATAACGTATGTAAAACTGGTTATTATCTTTATTTTGAGGGCGAAGAATATGGCGGAGTGATAGATTCCGTTGGCGTTGATACAGATGAGACGACAGTAACATACTCAGGTCGTACATGGCACGGCATACTTGAGTCTAAAGTGTTGCAACCAGATGAAGGCGAAGACTATTTGAGCGTATCTGGAGAAGCAAACGAAGTGTTAAAGCTTTTGATTGAACGGATGGGACTTTCGGAGCTGTTCAAGGTAAGCACTTTGAACTCAAAGATACAGATATCATCCTATCAGATGAATCGTTATATAAAGGGTTATACAGGCATCATGAAGATGCTGAAAGCATACAATGCAAAACTGAATATGGTATTTAATAGAGGATTTGTTGAATTATCGGCAAGTCCTCTTACTGATTATAGTCGGGATGAGCAGTTTGATACAGATCAGATAAGTTTCACAATTAAGAGAAATAGCAAGCATATCAATCATGTTATATGTCTTGGACGAGGTGACCTGAAAGATAGACGAGTGATTCATATTTACTGCGATTTGCTTGGTAATATCAGTGGAACACAGACACTTACCGGATTGGATGAGATGTGTGAGATCTACGACAATTCCAATGCTGAATCAGATGAGGATTTGATTCAGGGTGGAATTGATAAGATAACAGAGTCTTTTGCAAGTGATTCGGTCGATTTTTCGTTGGACAGTAACGATCAATATATATTTGATGTAAATGACAAGGTAGGGGCAAGGGAGCAGATTACAGGAACTTATGTAGTTGCGTCCGTATCTAAGAAAATAGTCAATATCAGTAATAACAGTACATCAATATCTTATGATTGTGAAGCAGATACAGTGAGCGTGTCTGCGGGTCCATATCCATCTTCTGGTGACGGATCTGAATCTGGGCAGACAGTGAGCATCAAAATAGGATCAGTGACAACAGGTGGCGCTGGTTCAGATGCGGAAGTGAAAAATGCCGGAGACAACAAGAATATGATTCTTGATTTCGTGATACCGAAAGGCGACCAAGGAGATAAGGGCGCAGATGGCGCACCGGGAGCTGACGGTAAGGATGGCGTCGACGGTAAGAGTATCAGCGAAGTTATCAACTATTATTTGGCAACATCTGCTTCAAGTGGTGTCACAGCAAAAACCTCTGGATGGACAACAACAGTGCAGTCAGTTTCATCAAGTAAAAAGTATCTGTGGAATTATGAGGTTGTAAAACTGACAGATGGAACGATCGTAAGTACATCAATGCCATGTATTATAGGTGCGTATGGTGATAGAGGAAATCCAGGAGCCGATGGTAAGGACGGAAGTGACGGCACGAATGGAACTGACGGAATAGGAATTAAGGAGATAGAGGAGTTTTATGCTGTATCAACCTCGAATACCAAAGTACCAACATCATGGTCTACAACAGTACCGACGATGACAGCAACAAACAAGTACCTTTGGAACTATGAAACGATCACATATACGAACAATACTTCGGTAGATACTGCAAAGAAGGTTATTGGTGTGTATGGAGATAAGGGAGCTACCGGAGCGAAGGGTGATACCGGTGCAACCGGGAAAGGTGTTAAATCAACTGTGGTGACTTATCAGGCATCGTCTAGCGGTACAACAACCCCAACCGGGACATGGTCTGCGTCGATACCGGCTGCGGACACATCA
>ERZ779660.246-NODE-246-length-32868-cov-3.502941_pt1 | contig 32868 bp, 47 predicted proteins | sample MGYA00511906_ERZ779660 | MGnify/ENA primary metagenome ERZ779660 (study PRJEB29588, sample SAMEA2156906) | human gut metagenome | biome: human gut; feature: human-associated habitat; material: faeces | place: Denmark | collected 2008/2010 ... | reverse complement strand
GGCAGTGAGAACATGACGGACGCAGAGATTATGGCGAAGGCTGTGCTGGTAGCTCAAAGCACTATCCAGCAGCGCGACCAGCGCATCAAGGAGCTGGAAAACGATGTACAGGCGGCTAAACCGAAAGTGCTTTTCGCGGATGCTGTGAGCGCATCGGACAGCACAATTTTGATTGGTGATTTGGCCAAGATTCTGAAGCAGAACGGCTACAATACCGGACAGAAGCGTCTGTTCCAATGGCTGCGCGAGAACGGCTATCTGATTAAGCGTCGCGGCGCTGATTACAACAGCCCTACGCAGAGCGCCATGGAAATGGGTTTGTTTGCGGTAAAGGAAAGCACCGTCATTTGCCCGGACGGTCACACAAAGGTTAATAAAACAACCAAGGTTACCGGCAAAGGACAGGTGTATTTTATCAACAGACTTGCTCCCTGCAGGGATAGCGGAGGTGCTGAACATGTTACCTAAATATTTATCCGCCGGCTGTGGAATAACAGTCGAGCGGCGCTATCACAATGTCAACCCTATAATCGTAATCTCGCCTGCAGGTGAGCTGATTGGCTATCGCCTGCAGGGCGAGAAAGGATGTGAACAGATTGGGCGTAACCCTAAACCCGGACACACCGGAAGCAAGAAAAGCGCTTAACCGGTTGGCTAGGGAAAAAATGAAATATCGGCTGCTGGCCGATATCAGCCTTGACCTCGTCATCTGCGAGCTAGAGGGCTGGAGCAAAACGGAATACTTAAACGAGCTGAAAGATATGATTAACGAGTTAGGAGGCGAGAAAAATGGACCTGACATTAGCAGAAAGAACGTTTCTGGTAAATGACATTGAATCAGCGGTGACTAATGAGTGTCTGGGTGATGACGAGGGCATCTATAAAAAATTTGAGGATATCGCCTATAAGATGATTGACCGCCGTCCGCCGCTGGATGCTGATGAGCGTAAGCTCCTGGCTAATTGGCTGACCGGGCTGTGCGACTGCCCCGAGTTTTTTAACCCGGAAACCACCGAGATGCGCCGTAAGTTGGCCGCAAAGCTGTGGCCGGGAAAGGGGGTATAAACATGAAAAAGCTGTTGACAATCCTGTTACTGGCCTGCTGCGTATGGCAGGCATGGGAATACACCCATCCGCAACCTGTAGACCGCTATGTGGTCAAGGTTACCGCCGCTGATGGCGATACCCTCTGGCATCTCGTTGGAGACGTCATGGATAGAGAGGGAGACCGCCGCGATGTCCGCGAGGTCATCCACTACGCCAAAAAAATCAGCAACCTTAAGGGTGACCTGCAGGTTGGCGATGTTGTTCTCATCCCGATTGAGGTTAAAAAGTGATGGACAAAAAAAAGCCCGCCAGCACTGCAATGCTGACGAGCTATAAGGTGGAAGTTGAACCCCTCCACCTCTGATTATAACACACGGAGGTAAACAAATGGAAATTATTACTGCTGTAATTTATCGCCCCGGTCAGCGTGGCGAGATTATCAAGATTGAGCCTACGCTGGAGAAGCTGCAGGAGCTTGTCGGTGGTTATGTGCAAGTAATCCGCATCGCTCCCGAAAGCCGCGAAGAAAACCCGCTCATGGTTATTGTTAACGAGGAGGGCAGACTGAAAGGCCTGCAGCGTAACCGCCCGTTAGCTATCAATGATTACTCGGTTGAGTATCTGGTTGGCCCTATCGTCATTACTGGCGAGTGGAAAGATGTTGAGGATGAAACCCACATCAAAGGCCTGACTTCGGCCGATCTGCATAAGGTTATTGAGATTTTCGGAGCTTAAAAAGAGGTGAGAAAAAATGAAAATCAAAAGTCTGACGCTGGAAAACTTTAAAAATCAGAAAAAGCTGCATATCACTTTTGGCGACAAAGCCACCAATATTTACGGTGCTAACGGCGCTGGCAAAACTACCGTGCTGGATGCAGTCAGCTTCCTGTTGTGGGGCAAGGACCATAACGGCAAGACTGACACCAACATGCGCCCCTACGATGCCGACGGCGTTCCGCTGCATGACATTGACACTGTTGTCCGTGGCGCATTTGTTCCGGAGGATGACGGCAGCTCTGCCGAAACCGGCATGTTTACGCTGGAGGTGGTCTACAAGGAAAAGTGGACTAAAATCAGCGGCACCGACGAGCGTAAACTTACCGGCAATACTACGGAATACGCCATCGACGGCGTACCGAAAAAAGCGAAGGATTATGCATCCTTTATCGCTGATTGGTTCGCTGAGCCCTGGTTCAGCTTGACCAGTAATCCTAATGCGTTTCCATCACTGCCGTGGCAGGAGCAACGCAAGGTGCTGCTTGACCTGCTGGGCGATGTTACCACCGAGGATGTCATCATCGCCAACCCCGAGCTGCAGGATATTGCTCAGGACCTTATCAAATTTGGCGCTGATGACTTAAAAGCTAAGCTCTCCAAAGAGTTGCGCATGTACAAAGCTCAGGTTAAAGAGCTGCCTGCCCGCATCGACGAACGCAGAAAGCTCCTGAGCGGATTGGATGACGCCGAAACCCTCAAAAAAAGAGCCGAGCTGATGCTGGTTAAATATCAGGAGCCGCTTGACAAGCTCTTAGCTGAGCGCGCTGCTATCAGCAATGGCAGCAATCGCGCTGCCATTGAGGCTAAAATCAGTGAGATTGAGGCAAAGATGGAGGTTATCCGTGGTGTACGTCGTGAGGCTGTGGCCAAAGTCAAAGAGCCATTTGCTCTCAAAGCTAATGATATCAGCAATACATGCAAGGCAATGGCTGACCAGCTGCGCACCCTGCGCCCTCAGCTGCTGGAGCTTGACCGTGCCGTTAAGCTCAGACAAGACATGCTGCAGGACCTGACTGTTGAGTGGACCGAGGTTGACGGCAGAGTGTTTGACGAGACGGAATGTCCCTGCTGCCATCGCCCCTATACTCCGGATATGCTGGAGCCGATGCTGGAGCGTTTCAACGCCGAAAAGGCTGAGGAGCTGGAAAAACTTGACAATCAAGGCATGCATCTCAGTCAAGAGCTGGAAAAGCTGAAAGCCGAAAAGGACGCGTTGGCAATTAAGGTCAATGAGCTGTCCACGTTTGAGGTGGAGAAAGCTCCGTCACTCCGTCAGGACAACAACGAGGCCATGAACAAGGCGCTGAGCGAGATGCCGCCGCTGGAAGATTACATCCATCCGGAAACCCACGAGAAATTCTGGGAGCTGGCCGAAAGCCTGAAGCTCTGCCAGAAAGACCTCAGCGATACGCGCCTTGATACAAACATCCTGCTGCAGAAAAAGGATGCTGAAATCGCCAAAGCCCGCATCCCTGTTGAGCAGGCAAAAGAAGCGCTGATGAAGATTAAGCTCGATGCAGAAAACCTTGAAGCAATCGCTCAGCTGGAGAGCGAGAAGAAGAACGCACTCCTGAAGCAAGGCGATGTTGAATACAAACTCTCGCTGGTGGATAAATATATCCAATATAAAATGAGTTTGGTAAGCGAAAAGGTTAACAGTACATTTAAAAACGTTCGCGTCAAACTCTTTGAGGTCAACATCTCCAACGAGGGTATCCGCGAGACCTGCGAGCTGACTATGGACGGCGTGCCTTATCGCCAGCTGTCCAACGCCGAGAAATGTCACGCCGGCATGGAAGTTGTCCGCGCGATCAGCAACAAGCTTAATCTGCATAACCCTGTTTTTATCGATAACCGCGAGGGCATCACCGATATCGGCGAGTGGGATGGCCAGGTTATCAACCTGTTTGTAAGCCCCGAGGATAAGGCGCTGAGAATTGAGCATTGAGATGAGTGAGCAATGGATGGTGTTTTGGGCGCTGACGGCCGCCGTGGCTGTTAGCTGGTTAGTTATATACTACCTGTACGGTAGGAAAAATAAGGAGGACAAAAATGGCAGAAGAAAAACAACTGAGTAATTATGAGGTGAGCATGTACAACGCTCGTGGCCTCAACGCTATGATGGCGCTGGCCCAGAACCTTTCCGAGGCGACTATCATTCCCGAGACGTTTCAGGGCAAGCCAGCAAACGTACTGATTGCGCTAAACATGGCGCAGCGCCTTAAAGCAGACCCGCTGATGGTTATGCAGAACATGTATATCGTTTACGGCAACCCCAGCTGGAGCAGCAAATTCCTGATTAGTTGCTTCAACACCTGCGGCCGCTTCAGCTCTATTAAATATGAGTTTTTCGGCGTTCCCGGTCAGGACGATTACGGTTGCCGTGCATGGGCAACAGAATACGCCACCGGTGAGCGTGTGCAAGGTATTGATGTTACCATTGGCATGGCAAAAGCTGAGGGGTGGATAAGTAAAAAGGGCAGCAAATGGCAGACCATGCCTCAGCTGATGCTGCAATATCGCGCAGCAACCTTTTTGATTCGTACCGTGGCTCCGGAAATCAGCATGGGCCTGCAATCCACCGAGGAGCTGGAGGACAGTCACGAGGTTAAGCCTGCTCAAGGTTTTGTAGCTCAGGCTGCAGCTCTTAAGAGTGAGGCTACCGCCATTACCGAGCACGCTCAGACGATTGATGTACCGGCTCCTGCCGTTGAGGCTCAACCTGCCCAAGAGCCTGTACAGCAAACACCGCAAGCCAAACGCGGTCCTGCATGGGCAGCTAAATGATAGAGGTTGAGGCAATCGCCTCCTCCAGCAACGGTAACTGCTACCGCTTAATCAGCGGCACGCACGAGCTGCTGCTGGAGGCAGGCCTCCCGCTCAAAGCCATCAAAGAGGCCGTCAAATTCCAGCTGGGCAGGCTGGACGGCTGCCTTTTATCCCATGAGCACAGCGACCATAGCGCCAGCGTGGCGCAGCTGCTGCATGCAGGGGTAGATGTCTACATGACCACCGGCACAGCTAAGGCGCTGAGTGAGCAGGCAAAAGGAGCCTGCGTGATGCTCAAAGGCGATGATGATGCATACAGAGCTTTTAGCCTTGGCAAACATTGGACCATAAAGCCGTTTGCGACATATCACGATGCCAATGAGCCGGTAGGCTTTATCATTAGCGACAGAGATGATGTACTGCTGTTTGCAACAGACACATATATGATGCCGCCGTTTAACGTCAAGGCTTTTGGTCAGATAATGATTGAGTGTAATTATTTACCGGAGCGCGTGGATGAGCGCATTGCAAGCGGTGATATCAGCAGCAAGCAGGCAGCTCGTCTGCTGCACAGTCATATGAGCTTAGAGATGTGCCTGGACTTCTTCCGGCGCAACGCCAAAGCCGTGAGCTATTGCCGTAAAATCTTCCTGCTGCATGGCAGCAGAGCGAACGGAGATGCCAAAATTTTTAAAGAGGCTGTGCAGCGCGAAACAGGAAAGCCGGTGATTGTATGCACACCTTAAGACGCAAACAATTAGTCAGATATGTTGCCGTGCTGGCAAGGCTCAGAGCCAGCAGGAGGAGGGAATATGACCGCAGACTATGAGGAGTTTTTAACTCCTGAAGAAATCGAGGAGCAGGACGATGCAGCTCCGGCTGCCGGAAATATAGATCCGACATTTAAAGACCAACCCTCCGAGGGTGCCCGCATCTTTTTCGATGGTGTTTTTGATTACACCGTTTCTAATGACCGCTATACGCCACTTGCTCGCGCCATGTGGAAGCGCTTCAGCGAGCTGCATGACTGTAACCCCTCGACTATCCTGTTTGTGATAGCCGAGAAGGGCAAGGCGATGTATCGCGATAAGCCTAAATTTGTTGATGTTGCTGTGCTGGGCGGGCGCTGGCAGGAAATCCTTAAACAGGTTACCGGCTTAACATTTACGCACGTTATCACCATTTATCAGGACAACGTCGATAAATATGAGCAAAGTTATGAGCAAATGCTTGTCCATCTGTATAATGCGCTGCGTCAAATCAAAAGCGACGGTACCCTGCGTGGTTACGATATCCATGCTTTTACCGAGGTTTACGCCAACCTCAAAGCCGGATGGGATAAAGAGGGCTGCAGCATCCCCAACCTGATTGATACAGGCGATTGGATTGGTATGAGGCAGCTGCAGGGCAATCTGTTTGAGGACCGCAGCGGCGAGAATGCAGCCGCCAAGGATTTTTAAGGTAACGAGCCATGGAATGTCATAGCTTTGGAGTGGAGCTGGCAACAAAATACGGAATAGCTGAAGCTCTACTCCTCAGCTATTTCCGGTATTATATCGAGTCAGCCGAAAAGAAACAGGACCCGGATAAATTCCACGATGGCAGGTATTGGACTTACGCCAGCACGAGAGAGTTGGCAAGAAGATTTCCGTACATCAATAGGATAAAACTTCTTAGAGCCATCCAACATCTGGTTGATGAAAAACTGATTATCAAAGGCAATTTCAATAAACTGGCTTGGGATAAAACGTCTTGGTATGCGTTTACTGAAAAAGGCCTCCAAGAGCTGGAGGTGGTTCAAAATGAACCGAGGGTGGTTCAAAATGAACCGACAATACCTATTCTATCCACCTATTCAGTCTACCTAGGTAGTAGTGGTAATAAGCAAACCGATAACACCGAAGTGGTTAACGATAATCATTTCCCCGGAACGAAACATGACCAAGAAACATACAACGAGGCTGTAAGCGCTTATGAGAAGCATATCAAAACGCCATTAACAGCCAGCGTTGTCGAGGAAATATGTGCTATCGTCGATGATTTTGGATTGGAAGCCACCATATACGGCTTTAGGACGGCGTCCAGAAATAACGTGCGCAAGCTTGGTTACGTCGAGACATGCGCAAGGAATTACGTTGCTGGTGGTGATAAGCCTAAAAGGCAGCGGGGAAAACCTAAAAATGATGTCACTGCCACGGCAGAGGCTATGAGAAAAATCTTAGAACAGAGCGGAGATGATTTATTTGGGTAACAGCGAAGCCGAAGCACGCATCAGAATTATAGCAACATTGTTTGGAGCTTATGGGCAGGCTGTTGACGGCCAACGCCCTAGTATTTACGTAAAAATGCTTAAAGATATACCCGTCAATGTTCTGGAGAGAGCGTGCCAAAAAATAATCTTAGAAAACAAATTTCTCCCCAGCATTGCTGAAATCGTTGAGGCCAGCAGAAGCCTGGTCGGAACGGCAGATGATGACAGCCGCATCCGTGAGTGGAACGAAGCGTGGTCTGAGATTGAGAGGGCGATGCAGGCGACTCCTTGGGGGGAATATCCTACGTTTAGCCGCCCGGAGATTGCTCAGGCTGTGGCCAGCTTTGGTTGGCACGACCTGCAGATGACGCTGGCTGAGGATATGCCTACTGTAAGGGCTCAGGTCCGCCGTATGTACGAGGACGTTTGCAAACGCACCAAGGAGCGCGGCAGCAACGAGTATATCCTGGGCAAAAGCAAAACCGGGCTGCTGCAGCCTACCGCAAAGATTGAGCCTAGAGCCTTGAGGCAGGCAAACAATGGCGGCGGTTTGGAGAGCGTCGGCGCTCTTATGGGCACGATGGTAGCTCCTACCAGCGCAGCAACCATCACCTTTGATGAGTGGCACAAGCGTCACGGCAAGGAGAAAGAAAGATGAGTAGCGGCTGCTGCAAAGACTGCCAAAAGCGTCATGTTGCATGCCACGCTCACTGCGATACATACAAAAAATGGCGCGCTGAACTGGACAAGGTTAATGACATCATCCGGATGGAAAAAGTTAAAGATGGCTACATCATGGAGGCCAAATGCGCAAGCCTGATAAGACAGGCGATGTTTTATAAAGCTTTGGGCTGCAAAAAGCCCAGGTATTAATCAGCCACCCACGGCCAGCAGCATAACCCTGAACCGTGAAGTATATACAAGCAAGCACAAAGAAGTATCGGGAGGCCGGTTGCGCAGTCGCCTCCCGCCCTGGTGGGGGCTTACGAAAGGAGAAAAATAATGGATTTTAAAGAAGAACAGCAAGATGCCTTAAGTGAGGACAATATGACGGCGTACATCAATGCAAAAGCCGGTGAGCTCATGGATTTGATGGAGCGCAAACATGACCAATACGCAAACGATGATGATCTGGCCAACTTCCGCGCCGGTGCGCTGCTGCACTCTGGCAGCGGTGATTACTATGACATGTATGAGGAGAGCAAAGCCTATTGCCGTAAGCACATCGCTCATGTGTATGGCAAAGGCCAGGATATCAACATTGATAAGCTCATGGAGAGCTTGGGCGACATCGTCGTTTACTCCCTGATCCAGATGTACATGGTGGAAAAGCATTACATGGTGTGTCGTGAGATGCTGGAGGAATAACCCATGAAAGAGTCAAGATACATGGCCAGCACAGAGCTCAATCAGCTGATGTGGCTGAGCGCTGCTGTACAGGCCTTGGGGAAAATCCTTGAGGATGACAGCACCCGAAACAAAAGTTGGCGGCGCTGGCTGAGCATGGCCAAAACCTACACGCACAAGGTTATTAATGACCGCATGAGTAAGCTGGACCCGGTCGAAGAAGTCAAGGTGGTGCGTCGCATAGAGAAAACAGCCATTAAGGTGGCTCATTACGATGACTTCCGCTATGACCGGAGCGACAGCGAGCGTCTGGTGACCATCAGCCAATCTGATTTTTTGGATTTAGTCGACGGCGCAAGCCTCAATTGTTACGCCTGCCCCCAGGGCGACGTGGTCAAGGAGTGCCCAAGACGTAAGATGTTCCACCGCCTCGGCCTGCAGGTGCATGCGCTGAGAGAAAACCCAGCGCCGGGTGAATGCGAATTTAGATACGAAAACGAACAAAGGGCGGTAACGCCTCAGTATAAAGCTCTAAAAAAGGAGCTTATCGACCAATTACCTTAAAAAGGGGTGAGAGCATGGGAGTAAATAGAGCGCTCCGGAGAGCTGCTGCCAGAAAGGCATTTAAGCAGGATGTTAAGATGAGCGACCTCGACAAGACGTTTTGCAACATCGCCAAAGAGGAGGCCACCAACAAGCTGATAACCAGCATCACGTTTACAATGATGCGCGCGGTGTGTCTGGTCCTGATAAACGATTTTAAAGCCATCCAGAAAAAGGACACCCGTATAGAAAACATGGTCAATCTGGCGCATGAGTACGTCGTGAAGATTAAACGCAAGGAGCTTAGCCCCGGCGACATTGATGTTATCGCGGATGTAGAAGCTGCCATGAAGCAGCGCGTAGAGGAGGAGAGCAATGAGAATGATTAGTTATAAGCAGCATGCAGAGCTGCTGAAGAAGCTGAGTAAACAAATCAGCTATCTGCAATACTTTTTGCCGTGGGACGTAGGCATGCCGATGCTTACAACGGTTAACGGTCAGGTAGGCGTTTACCAAACGTATCACCCAATCACTGAGAAATACGCAGACATCCGCCAACGTATGGCGGAAAAGGTTGAGGCTGTTCCGGAGATGGCGGAAAGTCAACCGGAAGTGATTGGCAGCCATTACGACGTTCCGATTTTTACGCTGTATAGAAAGGAGCGCAAAGGTAGATGGCAATATTAAGAGCTGTTGAGCTGATGATGGGAGTTTTCCTCCTGATGCTGGCGACAGTAATGTTTAGATGGTGGCTGGAAACCGACGATCCTGAATTGCGCTTAGTGCAAATTGCGTTATATGCGCTGTTGGGTATCACGATCATTGCAAATAATTGGAGGTGATAAGTAATGAGCGGCCGTTACATTTATAAGGATAAAGTGCTGTTTGTCCGTCAGGACCTGAGCTGCAAATATAAGATTTTCGCAAAGCCTATTGACGCAGTCAGTGACACGATTAGAGCGCATGTGCATCGCTTTGCGGGCACGAATCCTGCAGGCTATGATACGTTCGCCGAGGCGCAAGTTGTGTTAGACATTGAAGCGCAGCGCAAAGGATATAAGGTGCTTAACAATGGCAAGCAAGGAGCTTAAAGAGGAGCGCCGTGCTCAAGGGCTGTGTGTTTATTGTGGCCGTCCTGCTGTGATTAAGGCGGACGGTAAGCCAGCCCGCAGATGCGAGCTGTGCAGCGGCAGTCATGTTAGTAAAAAATACTACGCAAGGCATGGTATAGAGAGGCGCAGCAGAATTACAGGCAGATCACCAAGCAAGATAGATTCAGAACTTCGTAAACGGCGTCAGCCAGAAAGAGTCGTTTGCCCCGAATGTAAAATCAGAACTAAAGCAGAGTATTGGTTCTGCCCGTGGTGCGGAACGGCGCTTCCAGAACCGGAGGAATAATTGTGGATAATATTGATGTTGATAAGGCGCTGAAGCTGCAGCAGCCAATGCCGGTTAAGGCAATTGTTGTCCATCCCCGAAAACTAAGCTTTTTCTGGGAGGATGACGGGAAACCGACAGTGTTCTTTGAGCGAAATGTACTTTATTATTGTCAGTGTTGCGGGGAGCTGATAGCGGATGAGTCGGGCGGTGTACCCATAAATACGAATTACTGTCCTAACTGTGGACAGAAGTTGTGGTGGAACAAATGATTAAGGCGCTGAATATTTTAATCGATTTTATTATGCTCCTGCTGATTATCGGTATACCCATCGTGTTGGGTGTCATGCTGGGGCTTGCGCTCGGGCGTTTATTGTGGCTGGCATGGTAAAGCGTAGACAGCAAAAGCTGAAATATTATCGTTACTGCTTGCGTAAAGCACATCAGCTGTTCCGAGTGAGCGTTGTGGACTATGAAGTACATATGGAGATGAGGAGGAAGTGTAATGACGTTAGATGATTTTTGGCAATTGCGCTGATTGTGGCGCTTATCCCGGTGGCTATTATTCAATGGATGGGCTTAATCGTGGCGATTATGGAGCGAGTACGTGATTAGAGAGGTGATAAAAATGATTGACTATAAAAAGGCAGAACAGGCAAAAAGATTGCTTGATGAAAGCGGTGTAGATTATGTGCTCACTTATCTCAACGAGGACGGCTGAGCAGCAGGACAGATACAAGGTGCTGTTTTAAAGGTTGCAGACTGCATTGTGGCTGTAATAAAGACAGTGGGCGAGTCGATTCGTGACAAGTATGGTGACAAATCGGCTATTGCAGCAGTGCACGACATAACAATGAAAGCACTGCAACTGATTTACAAAGGTGAAGATAGCAAGAAGGAGTGATAGCAATGGCTAAAAATTTGATGTATGAAATCTGTAAAATGCTCGGCGTGGAGTTGTTTGAAGAATTTAAGGTAGTGCATAAAACAGGCTTTGAAATAATTTGCAACTTTACTCAAGAAGGGGTGTTTGTCCATGAAGAAGGCTGTAGCGGCAGATATAACAAAGAGCTGTTGGCAGACATTATTTGCGGTAAAGTCGAAATCGTCAAACTTCCGTGGAAGCCGAAAGAAAATGAAACCTTTTATACATTCGGCATCCATGCAACAGAAAATAAATGGGTAGTCGTGTCCGCCGAGTGGTGGGACAATGTTAAAAATCTTGCGTTATATAAAATAGGCTGGATTTATCGCTCACAGGCAGAAGCAGAAGCTGCGCTCCCTGCCGTTGCTGCTGAAATGGGAGTAAGGTATGAGCTATAAGAAGCCAGCAAAAACAGCCTTATACTTGCAGGATGTAGCTGAGCTTGTCAAGGATACATATCCGTTAAATATCAGCAAGCTCAGTAGCCTGCTTGACCAATACACTGCGATAAAGCAAAAGCACAGTAGCCGCGTTACCAGCAGGATGCCACAGCTGTTTATCCGTATGCTTCTGGAGTGGCATATGTACCATTATGCCGATAACGTTCCGGTTGATAAGAGTCAGCTTGTTTATATAAGCAGATTTATGGACTATAAACGCAGAATTGTCGAAATGCTGATTGATACCGGAAAAATCTACATTGTTACGCCGTTTGTTGGTTATGATTTTTATATTATCAATTACTTGAGAGAAAAATGGTAAGAAGCTCATCCGGAATTAAATAGGCAGAACAGAATCTTGTATACCGCTGTAAAAGCGTACAAAGTTGGTGTAGATATTCCGGTAACAGATGTTGATGCAGACCTGCCGTTGCTGGAGAAAGTAGCCGTTGATAATGGCAAGCTGGAGGATGTGTACGGCGTGTATGGTAATGGCTGCATAGGGATAAATAAAAGAGAAAACTGCAACATGTTGCAAAAATCTCTTGTAAAAGTTGCACGTGGGGACAGAAAGTCCCTTGAAAAAGTTGAGGTGAAGAAAAAATGCTGATTAAAGTTGGGAAAAGTACATGGTTGAGAACTGGCTTAATTAATGAGTTAACAGTTATTTTTAACGAACACTTGGATATGAAGCCGTATTCTGTTTATGTTTGCACAGAAAATGAGAATTTTGAGTGGAGCGAGCATGACACCGAAGAAGAAGCAATAAAGGCCTTGAACGAGCTGGCAGAAGAAATCAACAACGCTAACTAGCCCTAGGGTGCGGCGGCTGGGTTGCCGAATGGCAGTAGGTTCCCAAGAATTCCCACGCCGCCGCTTTTATAAAAGGAGTGAGTAAACGTGTTAAAATCTTATAATCCCGCATTGGACAGCGGTAAACATCATGTTGTAGAGGCCACATATATGGTTTCTGACGCAAAAATTATCGTTCGCCTGCCGGCAGGCGAAGGGCACGTAGGCTTGGAAGCTTTGCAGAACAGTGGCGTTCTGGGCTCCGATTGGGTGTGCGATCTGGACGATTTTGGCGAATTTATCGACATTAAATTGGAGGGCATTAAACGCCTGAGTTACAACGATGACCTTGACAGCCTCAATGTATTTTTGGATAATGGTGCGATTATTGACATCGCTGGCGACTATATCAGTGATTATCTGGCCAAAGTCGAGATTGTCGAGGTAAAAGAGGGTGCGGTGTTGTTATGATGTCTGTTTTACACAACGCAATTTATATCCAGCGCAATCTCAGCGAGCGGGACAAGTTGGAACAGCTGGCCGAGGAATGCAGCGAGCTTAGCAAAGCTGCTTTAAAGCTCATCCGTGCTAAAGGCTTAAGCAATAACCCCACGCCGGTAAGCGTAGTGCAGGCTGAAGCTGATTTAAAAGAGGAGAGCATGGATGTTTTGGCGTGCCTCATCGTGTGTGGCTACAATGTTTGCGAACTGCTGGATGAAACGGTTACCGATAACCATAAGTGGGCGCGCTGGGTAAAAAGAATTGAAACAATGCAAAAGGAGTTGAAAGAATGAGCTGTAAACATGAAGCAAAAGTCGAGACGACTCGTTTTAAGGGTATAACACTTTATCGTATCGTCTGCAGTAAATGTGGACGCAGAACAATCTGGGCAGAATATCAAAGGCTGGCCGAGAAGTTTTTCCAAGACGGCGAGGACTGGATGTTATCAAAGAGGGGCAGAGAGCAATGACACGTTTACAAAAAAAGAATCCAGAAACAATTATCCAGAATCAGGTGAGAGAAGCTTTGCGCATGGATGGCTGGTATGTCATCCGCCACCAGCAGGGCTTAGGCTCTCATCCCGGCTTGTCTGATTTGACGGCAATCAAGGGTGGGCGTACAATCTATATCGAGATTAAGACGCCGCGTGGATATCAAAGCGAGAAACAAAAGCTGTTCCAACATGACATTGAGCAGCATGGAGGCACGTACATCTTGTGCCGGAGCTTGGAGGATATCCATCCATTCTTGACTCGTACAATGAGATTATTCTAATTAGGAGGACGCTGGTAAATGAGGCGAGGCACAAAAGCATACATACACGCTGAGCTTTTAAATTATCAGCGTTCCCGAAATGAGATTGGCAGAATTTGTCGAAAGCTAGATGAGATAACCATGTTCCCTGCTTACGCCGATGATTATACATCGGAGGAGCGGATGTATCTGCAGGACCGGCTGCGTTGGCTGCGTAGGATAACAGATGCTATTGCTGCAGCAGATCAGGACATGGACGAGGAGCAGCGTGCTGTGCTCAGGCTCAAGTTTTGGAGCCAGAAGCCACGGCCAACAGACGCAGCTATTGCTCAACGGCTCAACATCAGCACGAGCACATTATATAGACGCATAGGGCAGATATACAGACATGTCGCTCAGAAGCTAGGCATGGACTTATGACACACAGGCTGGAGGTTAACACCCTCCGGCTTTTTCTTTTGCCCAGAAGTTGGAAGAAACATGAGAGTTTCGCGCGCTAAACGGGTAGAGAGCAGCTGCTTTGTTTGGGATAATGTTACTAGGAGTTGGGACAATGCTGTTCCCACTCACTCAAGGTACTTCCCCGAGGGGTGGGGGAGAGCGGTGGTCGGGCATCCCGCGGTGAAACTTTTGTAAAAATTTTTGAAAACGAGGTGATGATATGGCGGACACTGTAAACGCCTGGGCGAAGCTCTCGACGGATGGCCGCGTATTACTCAGCTCGTCGCAGACAGCCCATGTCTTCAATGTCAGCGGCGAAACGTTGGCAAAATGGGCGAAAAGAGGCTGTCCAAAAGAATGCCGCGGCTGGTATGACATCCAAGCCGTAATCGCTTGGCGTTATGCCGGCGAGGGAGCTGACGGCGGCGTATCAATTATGGCTGAAAAGCTTGATGCCGATAAGCGCCTGAAGCTGGCAAGGGCAGCGCTGGTAGAACAGGAGCTGCAGCTAAAGCGTGGCCAGCTGCTCAGCGCCGTACTGGTAGAAAAAGAGCTAACCGAGATATTTGATAACCTGAAAGCATCGCTGATTACCGTGGGTGACCACATCATGTCAGAGATGTACAGCCAATATCCCGAGATGGCTCCACAGGTAAGGAGGTTGATTGATGGATACATCAGAGCAGCTCTCAAAGAAGCAGCCGACAACAGAGGCAAGCTGCGAGAGCGAACAGGACGCCTTAACAAGAATCCAGTTGGACGTCCTCGAAAACGTCCTAAATAACGCACTCCTTGCCTTGAAACCTGAAGACCCGATGAGGGTATCAGAGTGGGCGGCGAAATACCGCTACATGGGAGCCAACGAGACATCCCGCCCTGGTCCGTGGCGAAATGAAATCGTACCTTATCTGGTCGATGTCATGGACAGCCTCAATAAAGATGGCATTGAGCAGATAACATTCCTGAAGCCTACGCAGGTAGGCGGAACGGAATGCGGAATCAATATCTTGGGCTATATCATCTCCCAAGCTCCCTGCCGTGTTATGTACGTCCTGCCGAATAAGGACGCGCTGGAAGATTTTTCGCAGGACAGATTGCAAAAGGTGCTCACCAGCAACGAATGCTTTCACGGAAAATTTGAGGCAACTAACAGCAAGAATGCCATGCTGCGTTATGCTGGCGGTTTCTGTAAATTCGGCTCAGCGCAATCTCCGACCGACCTCGCTTCGTGGTCCGTTCCGGTAATCGTGCTGGACGAAATCGACAAATTCCCGAAGATGTCCGGCAAAGAAGCGTCCCCGCTGAAGCTGGCGGAAGAAAGAACTAAGAACTGGTCAGGCAAGAAGAAGATGTTTTTCTGGTCGACTCCGACTCTGAAGACAGGCCACATCTACCAGCTCTATGAAGCTGCAGACGTGCGCTATGAATATAACGTCCCTTGTCCGCATTGCGGAAAAATGCAGCCGTTTAAATGGAAATACGTCAAATTTGACGCTCATCAGCCTGCGAATGTCGTTGAACACAACGCACATTATGAGTGTTGTTTTTGCAAAGGCGTTATTACCGATAAGGATAAGCCAGACATGCTTAATAAAGGGCGATGGCTGCCAACAAACGAATGCGAGGGCCAGCCGCGCAGCGTAGCGTATGCGCTCAACTCCCTTTATAGTCCGTGGGTATCCTTTGGCAAGATGGCAGCGGAATTTATCAGATCTAAAAATGACCCGCTGCTGCTCATGAACTTTGTCAACTCATGGCTTGGTGAACCATGGGAGAGCAAATCGGCTGTCATGGAAGCCGATATCGTCCTGAAGCATAAAACTGACTGTCCTATGTATGTCGTGCCGAAATGGTGTCAGCTGCTTACCGGCGGCGTCGATGTCCAAAAAGGTTATCTCTATTGGCAGATTGACTGCTGGGGACCGGGCATAACGTCCCAGCGCCTTGCCTATGGTAAATGTATTGGTTGGGACGAGCTGGAAAAGGTTATGGATACAATCTGGACCGGAGAGGATGGAAAGTCACAGTATCAGGTCTGCATTTACGGAATTGATACAGGTTTCCGGACCGAGGAGGTCTACGATTACTGCTGGAAACATCAGGGCGTAGCGTTCCCAGTCAAGGGCTCATCCGTCCACATGGCCGCATACTTGCGCCCGACCAACATCGAGCCGAGGATGCCGGGCAGAACGCCGCTGCAGCTATGGATTGTTAACACCGACCAATATAAAAACGAAATTGCCCAGCGACTTGAAATGCCAATAGGCCGCGGCAGCTGGATGCTTAACGCTGATTGCGATTTAGAGTATGCTGAGCAAATCACCTCAGAGCATAGGGTAATGGATGACAAAGGCCGCGAAACGTGGAAACCGAAGACCAGCGCCAAACAGAACCATCTGTGGGACTGCTCCGTCTACTCCTTTGCTGTTGCTGATTTGGTCAACATGAGGGCGCTGCAGGATGTTATTATCGACGATACGCCGATGGAAGCCGATGCCCCGGAAGAAACAGTCTTGCCGGAGCCGGGATTTACGATTTAGGAGGGCGCTATGGCGACTATTGAGGAATTAGAGCGCCGCCGGGTTGAGGTTGATGCTGCTATCAGCAATATTATGCGTACAGGCCAGATGGTCCAGACGCGTAACGGCAGAGTGGAGCATGCCAACCTTGCGGCTCTGCGCGAAGAACGCGCAGCCATAGAAAAAGAGCTTGCTGATGCTCAGAGCTATGGCAGCTCCGGCGAAAGCTGGGGCACAAAGATGTCATTTTATGGGAGGGGTTGAGGATATGTCCAAAAATCAAAGAAACCCCACCTTTATGGAACGTCTGGGAGATGGGATTGACAAGGCTATCAGCGTGCTGTCGCCGCGATGGGGTGCGGAAAGACGTGCTTATCGTGCGCAAATGCGTCTGGCTGCAGCTTATGAGGCTGTGCCAAAATGGCGTAATAGCGCTGACTGGGTGCCCGTAGACGGAAAAGGCGAGGCCTTAAACGCTCCCAACCGTGATATAGCGAGAGCGAAAGCCCGCCACCTTGAGCGGAACAGTGAATTAATTAACAGCATCATCAACGCTTTCGAGCGTAACGTTGTCGGAAAAGGCTTTAATCTGCAGCTGCGGACCGATAATCAGGACTGGAATAATGCGATTGAAGCGTTATGGGCTGATTGGAGCCGCCCCGGCAAATGTGATGTGACCGGCAGATTTTGTCTGACGGAAATTTTAAAGCTGATTGTTCGCCGTCGCATCGTCGACGGCGGCATATTGGCGCTGAAAGTGACTGACAAGAGCAGCGATATACCGTACAGGCTGCAGCTCATCGAGGTTGATAACCTCAAAGGCCCCGGCGAGGTCAAATCGCCTGCCGGAAACGCCATTATCGGCGGCATTGAGGTAAACAAATACGGCAAGCCGCTTAATTACTATATTGAGCAGGCCACAGCCGACATCACAACTGTTGCGGAAATCGAAACTGTTAAGGCTGACAGAGTGTTTTATTTGTCGACCACCTCCAGACCGAGTGAAGTGAGGGAAATCTCACCGCTGACACGAGCGCTGGATGATGTGCATGATCTTGAGGAGTTTTTTGACGCCGTAGCGTTTAAACAAAAAATTAACGCTGCCATTGCGGTATTTATCACGACTCAAAAAGATGCTGGCTCAACTTTTGGCCGCTCCTTAGCTCCCAAGGGAGAAAAGGACAGCAACGGCAAGCCTGCCGGAACGCGCATTGACTCAGGCTCAATCAAATATTTGGAGCCAGGGCAGGATGTGCGCAGCATCGTGCCGTCTGGCCAAAGCTCTGAGCTTAATGATTATAACCTTGCTGTAAGCCGTCGCATCGGCGCTGGCCACAATCTCTCCTATGAGATGATGACAAGGGATGTTAGCAAGGTAAATTACTCCAGCGCCCGTCAGAACCTGCTCGAAGATTGGAAGACTTTTGCCGATGAGCAAAATTACATCATTGAGCATTTTCTGGATTTTGTGCTGGAAGATGTTGTCACCGCGGCCTACCTTGCCGGCAAACTCAAAAATGCTCCTAAGGATTTTATGACTAACAGGCAAAAATACCTTAAGCATGAATTTATCGGCCAAGGCCTGCCGTGGATTGACCCGCTGAAAGAGGCTCAGGCTAATCAGGTGATGCTGGCTACCGGTCAGACCACGCTCAAGGACATTTACGCTAAAAAAGGCAAGGACTGGGAAGAAGAAGTCGCCCAGCTTGCCCTTGAAAGAGAAAAAACTAAGGAGCTTGGCTTGGTGAGCGAAGCTCCGGTAACTGTGAAAGGTGATGATGGCGATGGAAGAAAATCAGAAGAATGATGATATCCAGAAACGCATGAACATGCCACGTCAGCGCAGCGCCAAGCTGGAGGGCTTTGACGAAGCATCCAGAACGGTAACCTTATCGTTTGCCAGTGAAACCCCTTGTGTTGATTGCTGGGGCGACAAAGAAATTTTGCGCTGTACCGATGAGGCCATGGACAAACAGCGTTTTGATGATGGCGTTATGCCAATCTTGTATAACCATAAAAGAGATATTGTTGTGGGAAAACCGATCAAGATTTGGACCGAGGGCAATCGCGCGAAAGCGACCATCGAATTTGCGACCACCGAAAAGGCCGAGGAAATCATGGGCCTTGTACGTGACGGATTTTTGAATGGCGTGTCTGTTGGTTATCGCGTCAAACAGTGGCAGGTCTTGGAAAAAGGCGAAACTACTGATGATGGCATAGAGGGACCAGCTTGGATTGCAACCAGGTGGGAGGTATTTGAAATCAGCATCGTAACCGTGCCTGCTGATGGAACTGTTGGCGTAGGGCGCTCCCTCGCTTTTGACGCTGACGATATGGTGGAGCAGCATGAAGCTCCAGGAAAAGAAAGAGAGGTCGAAAACATGGAAGAAAAGAAAAAAACTGCTCCGACCGAAGCAGAAATCCGCTCCGCTGCTATCAAAGCAGAACGTGAACGCTGTGCAGCCATTGATGGTCTGTGCCGCAAATTTGACGTTGATGCGGAACAACGTCAGAAATGGGTTGACGGTGGTCAAGACGTGGAAACCATTAACCGCGAGATGCTGGGCATCTTGGAAGCCCGTAACAAAGCCGTACCGAGCAACAGAACCGAGGTGGGTGAGGACCGTGCCAATGAGATGCGTGCTGTCTATACCGACGCAATCCTGATGCGTCACGGCGTAACCGTGGCTAAACCGCATGAGGGTGCTGACCGTCTGCGTCATATGTCCATGCGTAACATGGCTGTTGATATGTTGACCCGTGCCGGTGCGAGCAACGCTAACACCATGGATGATACTGAGCTGTTTAAGCGTGCCATGACTACCGGTGGCCTGCCGATTGTCCTGCAGGACGTTGTAAAATACGCTATCAAAGACGGCTATGATGCTGCTAATACCACCTATCAGGCTTGGGCGCATATCGGCACCCTGAATGACTTCCGCCCGGCCAATATCGTCGAAATCGGCGCTGAAGCTGAACCGAAGCTCATCCCCGAGAATGGCGAATTTACCGACATGAACCTGTCTGAGAGCAAAGAATCCGTGCGTCTGGACACCTACGGCCGTTCCTATAGCTACACCCGTCAGGCATTTATTAATGACGATATGCGTGTGCTGACTGAAATTCCTCGTATCGTTTCCAGCCGCATGGCTGCGTACATCAACGCTCAGGCTTATAAAGCACTGGCAGGCGCAACCTTTAATGCCAGCAATACCGGCACCGCAGGCGCTATCAGCGTAGCGTCCTTAGCTGAGGCGATGGAAAAACTGCGTAAAGCTAAAGATAAAAAAGGCAATTTCCTGCGTATCATGCCTAAATATCTGCTTGTTCCGGTGGCTCAGGCTGTTACCGCAGCTCAGCTCCTGCATTCTGCAGCTGACCCGAGCGCTTCCCATTCCGGCGTAAACAATCCGTTTGCCAATGCGTTTGAGATTATCTCTGATCCCGAACTGGATGCACTGAGCTCTAATGCTTGGTATCTTGCTGCCGCTCCCCAATATGGCTACGGCGTACAGGTTAACTTCCTGAACGGCAACCAAACTCCGATTGTTGAGAGCCAGGTATCCTTTGATACTCTTGGTTGGAAATATCGTATTTACCATGACTTTGGCGTTAAGGCGCTGTCTACTCTGGGCGTTGTTAAAAACGCCGGCAAATAAGGAGAGGTGATTTAAATGGCTAAGGAAAACGCTATTTTCCGCCGTAACGGCGACAAAATTGACTACAAATGCACCACTACCGTTGCTCCCGGTGACATCATCAAGCTGGCAGGCGGTTTGGTCGGTGTGGCTGAGGCAGGCGGTCTCAAAGATGATATTATCGCTCTGACTATGCGTGGCGTGTTTGAGGTAGAGTCTACCGGCGCTATCGCTCAAGGCGCTGCTGTGTATCTGACCGCTGACGGCAAAGTTACCGCTACCAAAGGCACTAACACCTTTATCGGCACCTGCTGGGCTGCAGCTGGCAGCTCCGACACTCGTGCTCTTGTAGCTATTAACGTAGGCGTTGCTGCAGCGGGCTGATAATTAAGGGGCGGCTCGCAAGCCGTCCCTATTTTTTGTCGAAAGAGGCAAAAAAATGAACCAGTATATCAAACAAGTAATCCAAAATGCGACCTTTGACACAGCGTTGCTGGCAGAAACTATCAGCTATAACGGCGTAGAAATCTCGGCCATTGTAGAGGTCGGGGAAAATGAACTGCAGAAGTCACGAGGCGGCTTTAACCGCCTCAGCAACACTGTAGTTGTCAGCGGCAGCGGGTATTTTACTGTCAAAACCGATGATGTCCCCAACCCCAAGCGTGGCGACATCATCGTATATGACAACAAAAAATATTACGTGGCAGGCATTGAGCTTATCGACTCTCTCGGGGGCAGTGTTACCGTTAAGGTGACATGTGATGAGAGGGGGTATCTTAACAGATGATTACTGTAGATATCCGCGACGAGGTGACGCCGCTCATCAAAAGCTATTTGGCCAATAATCCTAAAATGATTGCCAGCTTAACCAAATCAATAGGATGGTATGTGCAAAGCAACGTCAAAAAGCTGAGCACCAGCACCTTACCAAGCAGGTGGGCCGACCGCGTTCCGCTTAAAATCCGTCGTAAGCTGGACAATAAAGCTCCTAAAGGTTGGCTCGGCAAATTAAAGCGCGCCATCGGCTACGCTTATAATCCTGCCTCTAAATCTGTTGCAATAGGCTGGACAAGCTCAACGGCTGCGAGGGAGGGTAAGATACAGGAGTTTGGCGCAAGGCGTCAGGTAACGCCACGATTGAAAAGATACTTTGCATCGAGAGACGTGCCGCTCTCTGAGCGTAAAAAGCAGATAGATGTGCCTGCACGTCCAATCTTTGAGCCGGCGATGGAGGTTATCCATCCGCGGCTTGGCAGCTACATCCAAAACAAGGTTGCGAGCTACATGGAAAACGGCGGCCATGCCCGCGCCGTTGGCAAAAGGCGCAAATATGAGGTATACACATGAGTTTAATTAGTTATTTGCAAAACGAGGATTTATGCTCAATCGGCGCAAAGCTCGCAGCACACATAGCTGCCGATCAGGAGCTTGCCCGTTACTGCGACATGCATTTTGGCAAAAACCTCACAATCATTGTCGGACCGCCTGAGGCTTACATGCCGCAGGATATCAACGCACCATATCTGTTTATCCATGATTTTGGCAAAGCGGAGGGCGCTGCCATCAACACGGCGTCTTATGAGTGTGTTTTTTCTCTCGGTCTTGATGTTGACGAGGAAAACGCTGAGCTGCAGCCTGACGTAATTATCTACGCAGGACAGCAACGCACCAGCGAGATGCTGACACTGCTACAGGATGCTCTCTACCGGTATAAAGGCGGCTGTCAGCCTCCTACCGCCGTGGAGCAGCTCATGCCGGGGCTTCCTGGCAACAACTCCCGGCACTGGGAGGGATTCCTAACCGCTGTATGGACGTTAGATATTTCCATTGGCGGACAAAACCACTTTTAACTAAGGAGGATTGATTTTTATGGCAAATACCTGCCCGTGGGGCGTAGGCTCCAAAACCAGCACCCTGATTGCCTTTGAGACTGCTTACGGCGTAACTCCGACCGACGCAGCAACCAAATCCATCAGGATGCCTTTTAACACCAACGGCGTGGCAAGCTCTCAAAATAGCACCGCTCCGTCTACCATCCGCGGCAATCGCTCTCCTGTAGAGCCTATCTTGGGCAACAATGATGTATCCGGTGACATCGTTGTGCCGGTAGATTATACCGCTTTTGGCTATTGGCTCAAGGCTGCGTTCGGCGACCCGACCAGCGCAAAGGTCGGCGAAACCACTAACTACAAACATATCTTTAAAATCAAGGACTCCCAACCGTCCTTGACCATTGAAAAAGCTTTTCCGGGCATCAACACCTATATCAAGGAGCATGGCTGCAAGGTAAGCAAGCTGTCCCTCTCTGTAGGTGGTGACGGCGAGCTGACCGCGACCATCAGTGTGATGGGCGGTAAGGAGGAAATTACCACCACTTCTATGGCAACCACACCGGTGGAAGCTGTCCTGAACCGTGCCCAGAATTTCCAGGCAAAGGTTAAGATTGGCGGCACCGTAAAAGCTAAAATCACTAGCTTTGGCATGGACATTGACTTTGGCTTGGATGGTGAGTCTTACTGCATCGGTGGCAATGGCTTCCGCGAGGCCATCTGCGAGGGACTGGCATCTGTTTCCGGCACCATTGAGGCGTTTTTTGACTCTAAGGAGTATATCGCCATGGCTGAGGCCAGCACCGAAACTAGCGCTGAAGTGGTTATTTCTACCGGTGATTTTGCGTTGAGCGTCTTACTGCCGGAAATCAAATTTGCCCGCACCTCTCCCGGTATTGATGGCCCCGGCGGCATCAAACAAAGCCTGAGCTATAACGCTTACTATCAAGACGATGCCAACGCCAGCGCTGTTGTGGTGACCTTGACCAACAAAAACGCTGCTTACTGATTGGAGGGAAAAGAATGAGTGAAGAATATATCTTAGAGTGCCGCGGCATGAATTTTGCCGAATACTGCAAGCTGGAAGACCTCCAGAAAGAGTATCAATCTAAGCACCCAGATGATAAAACCGGCTTAGGCCGCCTGAATCTCAATTATGTTATGCACAACATTTATCCGGATGCTCCTGTTGAGCGTATGACCGTTGGTGATGTAAGCGCGGTTTTTGCCCGCACCATGGAGCTGAGCGGCATTGTCCATGAGGACGAGATAAAAAACTTGAGGACTGCGTCCGTTGGCAGTACGAGCGCAGCGGATATTGCAAAGACTGCCGCAAAATAAACCCTGACTTTGATTGCAGAACCTGCGAGTACAGGCCGCCTGACGTTATGCCGGGCAACTCGCAGGCTATGCACATCCGAGAGCTTACAAGTAATTGCCGTAATTATGTTGCCAGCATGGCTGGAATGTACTGCATCAGCTATGACTGGCCGGGCATTGAGAGTATCTGCCGTATGAGCGGCATAACTCTTAATAAGGGTGTAATTAAGCAGCTGCGTATGCTCGAGGATATTGATCTAAAATATCTCAACCAAAAGGAGGCATCCGTAAATGGCTAAAGTCACGGAAACAAGGGTAAAAATAACACTGACCGACGCAATGAGCGGACCTCTGCGCAAGATTGAGGGCGAGGCCAACTCTACAAACAAAGCTGTCGGCAATCTTGCCGGCAGTCTTAAAAGCTTTACCGCTGTTGGTGCTCAGATTGCTGCCGGCGCGTTTGGTTTTACAGCGCTTAGCGACAGCATTTCCAAGCTGGTTAGCGCTGGGCTGCAATTTAATAAGGCGATGGAGACAAATGCCATCGGTATGGCAGGCATCTTAACCTCCATGACCACCCTCAACGGAAAAAACATGGAATGGAATCAGGCACTAAAGGCTTCTCAGGGAATTATCAAAGGCCTGAACGAGGATGCTCTGAAAACCGCAGCTACATCCGAGGAGCTTGTTGATACATTCCGTGCGCTGTTAGGCCCCGGCCTCGGTGCAGGCATGAAGATTGAAGAAATCCAGAAGCTGACCACTACCGGCGTAAATGCTGTAAAATCCTTAGGCCTTAACGGACCTCAGCTCATACAGGAGCTGCGTGACCTCGTGCAGGGTGGTATCAGACCTGCGAGCAGCACTCTGGCAACAGCCTTGGGCTTGACTGATGCTGATATCACGGCAGCCAAAAACAGCAGTGATGGCCTGTATAAATTTTTAATGGAGCGCTTGCAAGGCTTTGAACGTGCGGCTAAAGAAACCCCTAAGACCATCGCCGGCATGGAAGATCAGTTAAAAGAGGGCCTCTCCCGCGCGATGAGCGTAGCCGTTGAGCCTGTACAGCAAAAGTACAAGGAGCTGATGCAGCAGGCATCGGGGGTGCTATTTAACAGCGACCTGAGCATCAATGAGGATTTGGCCAAAAATCTGCAGACGGCAGGCGAGCATATCGCCAACATGGTCGATGATTTTAAGGCCATGGCTGATATCATTGCTCCTGTTGTTGTCCCTGCTGTCGAAGCGCTCGGAACAGCCTTAGGTGTTGTGCTGGATAATGCTGGCAAAATCACGGCAGCATTTGTTGCATGGAAAGCCTTTAAATTCACCCAGAATTTTAACACATCTCATTTTGCGCAATACGCTGCCAGCGCTCAGGCCACTTATCAAACCGAGATAGGTGCTGCACAGAGAGCTGCGCAGGTAGTGATGCAGGAGGAAAACAAAAAGCAGCGAGCGCTCAAAGAAACCCAAACTGTGCAAAACGCCTACTCCAAATTGATTGGGGATAATCAAGGTACGTTAGCTATCAAGCTTAAGATGGCTGCTCAATATTACGAGCGATTAGGCTTATCCGCTCAGCAGGCAGCCAAGCTTCAATACCAAGCAGCACAAATGGCGCTGAAAGGCAATAGTGAGCTTACAGCCAAGGTCCTTGACCTGCAGGAACAACATGTAGTCGCAGCCGATGCTGCCAAGCAGCAAAGCAATAAGCTCGCCAAGCTCACGGAATGGGCAGGTTATACTGGCAGTGCTCTTACTGCTGTGGGCATTGTCCTGCAAAGCGTTACCGACGATACTGACAGCTGGGCATACAGCACAGGCCGTTATCTGACCATGGCGGGTATGGCTATCGAGGGCGTAAGCATGATGATTACCGCTCTCAGCAAGCTACGTGATGCTTATAAGGAGGTAGCTGCTGCCAAAGCTGCAGCAGGAATGCTGTCTGTTGGCGGTGCTGCCATTGCTATCGGTGCAGGTGTAGGCGCTGTAGCCGCAGGCGCGTACGCTCTCACTCACGGCATCAGTTGGGATGAGGCCAAGAGGCGCTATTTCGGCAACCCAAACGCTGGCAAGAGCAGCGAGCCGGAAAAAGACAAGCCGCTTGATAACTCCATGCCGGATATCAGCTCAATCCGGCCTAAAGATTTTGGTGGCTGGGCTGATACCGGCAAAAGCAAAGGCGCATCTGCAGCAGCACGCCAAGCGGAACGTGCAGCGGAACGCGCAGCACAGAAGCTCCAGAAAGAGCTTGGCAACGTCCATGAACTGCAGGCAGAGCTTAACCGGAAAATCTTGGAGGATACCGGTGAGGCATCAGCTGTTGCTGCAGCTAAGCTCGATGAGGAATTGACCAAAATGAAATCCAAGCTCGAAAACGCTGCTAAGGCTGGTGTATCTGATGAGGAAATCCAAAAAGCTCAAAAGCTCATGGATACCTATGCTGAGGCTGAAAGACGTTTGGCCAATAATGACCAGACAATCAAAGCTCATCAGCAGCGTATGGACATGATACAAGCTGAGCAGGATGCTCATCAGCTTACCGCTCAAGAGGCTGATAACCTGCGTCGTGAGGAGCTGACCAGCTATCAGGATAAGCTCCAGCAGATTTTAAGCAGCCAGCAGCTCAACACTGAGCAGCGTCTGCAGATTATGCAGGAGTATTCCAAAGCTGTGCAGGATATGGAGAGCGCCACAGCCGCCGACTATAAAACGGCGTGGGAAGATGCTCTGGATTATATCCGGAACAAAACCTATGACCAGCGCGCAACCATCCAGTCAGGCATCGACGATATCCTGGACAGCTTTACGAGCTTTGGCCAGAACATGTTGACCGAAAGCAAGTCAATCGGTGAGCGGTTTGACGATTTATTTAAAAACCTCGCCAACAGCATCATGAATACCATGATGAAAGTTATCATGCAGGGCCTCATCATGAAATCAATCATGGGCATGTTTGGCATGGGCGGCACATCCGGCGGCATCGGTGATGTTAAGATGTATACGGATATGTCGGGGTGGTCGCCTGTATCGTTCCACGCCAAAGGCGGCTTGGCCGATGGCTGGGCGGTAGTCGGCGAGCGTGGTCCTGAGCTGGTCAACTTCAGTCAGCCAGGCCGTGTCTATACGGCTGAGCAGACTGCTAAGGCCTTAAACGGCAACGGCAGCCCTAATAACGTAAAAGTTATCATCGAGAACAAATCTGGCCAGCAGGTCAAGGCTACATCTGCCAGCACGCAGTTTAACCTCAAAGATATGGTTATCAACGTTGTATTGGAAGCTGTCAGCAACAATGACGGCGGTATCAACAATATCCTGAAAGGAGCATTAGCATAACATGGCTACAACATTAACATGGCCGTCCTCTATAATCGAGCCTGAGTATCCGCTGGCGGAAACGCTGGAGGATGCAGTTATCCGCTCCACGATGGAGGACGGCACAATAAAAACGCGGCCACGCTTTACGCGCAACCGCATGACCTATGAGCTGAGCTGGTCCTCTATGCCGGAGGACCAGAAACAGGCTCTGGAAACATTTTTGAGAGTGACCACAAAAAACGGATCTAAGATTTTTAATTGGACGCATCCGTCCAGCGGAAAGAAAATTGAGGTCAGGTTTAACGAGATGCCTAAATTTAGCCTTAAAGTCAAAAGCTATTGGCAAGTCAGCGTCAAGCTGCAGGAGGTGTAGGCAATGGGTGTAAGATTATCAAGCGCAGCTGTCGCCTGCGCCAACAAGGTTGACAGCGACGGCGCATATCTGGCGCTGCTGGAAATCATAATTCCGGGCGAGGCAGAGCATATCTATCTTGTCCGTAACAATGAGGATATATATTGGCGTAATCAGCTGTGGCAGGCGTTTCCGTTTACTTTGTCTGACCGTAAGGACGATAACAAGGGCACGCTGTCTAACATCACCATTGATGTCGATAACAGCACCCGAGATTTAGAGTATTACCTCAACCAAGGCGGTGGCGGCGCTGGCAGCAAAGTTATCCTGCGCTGTGTGCGTAGTGATGATTTGACAGCAACGGAGCCTGATTTTGAGGAGTATTTTAGCGTCAAGTCGACCACGGTTACCGAGAGCAAGGTGAGCTTTAGCCTGGGCAATGCGTACAGCACAAAGAGCCGCCGCCCATGGCGCAGGTATCTCAAAAACACCTGCCCATTTAAATATAAGGGTGTGCGCTGCGGCTGTACGAGCAGCCTAGCGACATGCAACCACACGTTAGCTGATTGCCGTGAGCGTGGTAACAGTAAGCGCTTTGGGGCATTCCCCGGTATCCCGCAAGGAGGCGTATATGTATGATTGATTATAGTGATTTGATTGGTACGCCGTTTGTGCAGGACGGCCGGAGCAAGGCAGGCTATGACTGTTATGGCCTTACCAAGGAGATTTTTGCAAGGTACGGTAAAGACATAGGCGAATATTGGTGTTGCGTGGACGATAAAGCCAAAATCAACGCTATCTATCGTGGCGCGGTTACCAACGGCAGATGGCAGGAGGTCGACTATAAGCATGGTGAGCCGATACCGGTACCGGCTCTGGTGGGCCTGCGTTTTAATGCGCCGCCCGGCTGTGTCAATCATACCGGCGTTTACATCGGCGACGGCAAATTTATCCATACGCGCGAGCGCATCGGAGTGTGCGTCAGCTCCATCACGGCCCCGCCCTGGAATAAACAGGTCGTTGGCGTTTACAAATTTATCGGTTAGGAGGTAGGCAGATGGTCAAAGTCATATTTGTTAAAAACCCGTTTAGCCCTGCCCGCGACCGCGTTATCAAGTTATCAGAGGCCGCAGACAGGCCTCTGAATTTTTATACTGAGGAATTTACCCAGCAGCTCCCAAATCAGGAGGCATGGATACAGATAGACGGCCGCAAGGTTGATGCTGTTGTTGAGGATATCAGCAAGCTGCCGGTTAAACGTGATAGCGTGATTGTTGTTATGCCAAGGGTAGCTAAAGGCGGCAAATCCATCCTAGGCCTTATCGCTGTTATTGCTCTGTCTGTTGTGGCTATGGGTGTGGGCAACGTCCTTGCAGTTGGCGGCGGCTCGTTTTTTGCTGGCGGCGCTGCGTGGGGTGCTGCGTCCTATATTGGCGCTGCAGCCGTCATGTTTTTAGGCAACAGCTTAGTGAGCCGCTTTTTTGCCCCAAAAATAGACGCTGGCAAATACGGCGACAAAGAGGACCCGACTTACAGCTGGAGCGGCGTCTGCACCATGGACGGCCAGGGCAATGGCATCTCCATTACCTACGGCAAGGTCAAGAGCGGCGGCCAATCTATCATGAAATTTACCAGTAACAACGGCAATGACCAATATTTTAACTGGCTCGTTGCTGCAGGCGAGGGCGAGCTCTCTATCTCTGATATCAAGCTCAACAGCAACCCAGTGGAAAATTATCAGGATGTTACCCTTGATGTACGCAGCGGTACCAACGATCAGGACGTTATCCAGAATTTTAATGACACCATCCTATCAAAATCGGTGGCCTATGAAATCGCCAACAAAGAGTGGCGCACCGACCAAATGGAGGGCAACAGCACCGAGGGCATCATCATTGAGGTGGAATGCCAAAACGGCCTCTACCATGCCAACGATAACGGTTCTCTTGGTACAGCTTGGGTAGATATCCAGGCACAATATGCGCTTGTAGGCTCTGATGATTGGACAACCTTTGTGCAGGCGGGTAAATACGCTAAAAACAACGCGCTCGGTGCTGTTTTGGTTAATCCAGCTCGCACAAACGACCGTTATAGAGTAATCATCTCGCCGGTATACAGCGAGAGCAACGACGAGTACATTGATAACAAGATACGCGTACGTGTCGTAGAAAAGGTGTTTGGCGGCAAGGGCGAGAGCGTTATTCTTACCAAAGGCGATACCGGCACGATTGATATCTATGGCTTTAGATTTGACAAAGCAAAATTGCTCTCTGCATCAAAAGGCTGGTACACCATTGAGATGGCTACATCGGAAAACCGCATCAGCGGCGCTAAAGCTGGCAACGTCCGCCGTCAATTTAGGGTCGACCACCTACCTGCAGGGCAATATAAGGTGAGGGTAACTGTTACCGACCGCAGCGCCGATGTTAGCAGCAGCCGTGATGCCGTGCGTATCTGGTGGACGCAGCTCAACAGCGTTATCTATGATGATTTTTGTTATCCGGGTGTGGCTCTTTTAGGTATCAAAGCAAAGGCGACCGACCAGCTAAGCGGCGGTCAGCCACAGCTGGAATTTATCAAAGAGCGCTCTATTATCTATGCGTGGAATCCTACCACGCAGGCCTATGAGACAAAGGCAGCCAATAACCCAGCGTGGGCAGCATATGATTTTATCCATGGAGCTGAGCGCCTCATGGATATCAATAACCATGAGTATGTCTACGAGTATAAAGGCGTGCCCAAAGAATTGATGCTCTATGACCAATTTAAGCAATGGGCCGATAACTGCGACAGACTCAATCTCAAAATCAATCTTGAGGTGACTACGCTCAAAGATTTTTGGACAATCGTTAACCAAGACATTGCCCCTGTTGGCCGCGGCATGGTTGTGCAGTTTGGCACAAAATTTGGCTGCATCTATGACCACGCTACTCAGCCTGTGCAGCTTTTTACGATGGGAAACATTGTGCAGGGGAGCTTCAGTCTGTCCTACCTCTCGACTGATGAGAGGGCAGACAGCATCGAGTTGACCTATGTTGACGCGGAAAAGGAGTATGAAAAAACCACTCTCACAATTTACTCTGATGATTACGATACCATTGATATACCCAACCAGCCTACGCAGATAGCTATGCATGGCATAACCAGCTATGAGCAGGCATACCGTGAGGGCAAATACCAGCTCTATTGTAATCGGTTATTGACCAAGACAATCAGCTTTAAAGCTGATGTCGAGGCAATCGGCTGCATGGTGGGTGATGTCATCCAAGTTGCCCATGATGTACCGCAATGGTCCATTTCCGGCCGCGTGCTGGAGGCGCTCGATGATGGCAGCGTTATCCTGCCTATTGATCCGGATGAGATTACCATGAGCGCTGACCAATACGCTCTCATGATACGCAGCAGCGAGGATAACACCCTGACCACCTACAGCTTAACGTCTTTGTCTGGCGCATACGGTGAGGTCAAGGCCGTGGCTGCCGGTAACAAAATCAACGCTGAGGATGGCGATTTGTTTAGCCTTGGCAAGGTTGAGAGCGTTGTCAAACCGTTTACCGTTACCGGTATTACTCGTAGCAAGGACCTGGAGTATACCATAACAGCTATTGAGTATGCGGATGGGATTTTTGACGAGAATTACACCATTCCGCCCAAAGACCCGACACTGACCACCGACCCGAATGCCGTTGATGTTATCAACCTTGATGCATATCAGGTCGGCTGGAAAGATAAATCCGGCAGACAGATGAGCCGCCTCTATATCGGCTGGGCATTGCCTGAAGATGCACAGGCAGATAGCTTTACCGTCCTGCTGTCCCGTGATACCGGCAGGACGTGGAGCGTGTTGGGGACAACCACCAACATGACCATGGAGACTGATGTATCTGCGTACACCATCTATTACATCAAGGTTGTAACCAACTATCGCATGAAACAGAGCAGCGGCGCTATCTGTGGTCCTATAGCTGAGGGTATTGACGTGCTGCCGCCTAATGTCACCAAGCTTGATGTTGAGGTGCTGCATAATGGCACACGCCGCTATTACTGGGATTTTGTGTATCCTGAACCGAACGATATAGCCGGCTTTAGGTTTAAATACATCCAAGGCTCAGCTCCAAATTGGAATACAGGATTTTTGGTACAGGACGGATTGGTTACCGCCCAGCCATACGAAACAGCTACGGTACGTCAGGGCGTGCATACAGTCATGGTCAAGGCTGTTGACAATGCAGGTCAGGAGAGTGCGGATTTTGCCATCTGCGTTGTAAATTTTGGCGAGCCGCTCGAAGACAATGTGCTGTATAAGCTCGATTTTAGCTCTGACGGCTGGAGCAAGGTTAATACCAGCGGCTCACTGATGATTGATGGTTATATCCACAGCAAGCAAGACTCAACCCATTACATTATGCCGGGTAATTATTATTGGGATAAGCCTACAGCTGATTTTTGGGGAGCGTTAGTATACAAAGATTTTTATGTTGAGGCAACGCTCACGGCTCCTGCATCCGGTAATTTTTATGTGTTGTATGATATCGTCAATGCGGCCAACATCCTTTATAAGGTTATTGATCGCGATAATATCTACAAGCAATACTCGACCAAATTCAAAGTAAACGCCGGCGAGCGTATATCTTTGAGGTTTGAGGCTCCACGAGGTACAGAGGAGACGGTGCTTAAGCAGCTCGTAGCTATCATTGATGTACCGGACCGAAAGGAGCATTTCGAAAACATTGCTGTACCTGCCGAGGGACTGGAGCTGCCGATAGTTACTCCTAACTATCAGACGACGGCCGTCAAGGTCGACTCCATCAGCAGCAACCTTAAGGGCACATATCAACTTGATATCGTCAGCCGTACACCTTGCAAGATACGCTTTTACCGCATTAACAACGATGCTGGCTGGAGCCGTGACCCTGTGGCAGTAACGGCAGATGTAACATGGCAGGGATTTGAAAAGGAGGTATTGTAAATGGCCGTAGGAGACGTTTTTGTCCTGGATGAGAAACAGGGAAAGACTTATAACCGCATCGACACTACCGCCAACTGGCAATCAGTCAACCCTGTGCTGGGTGCCGGGGAATTTGGCATCGAGAAGCTGAGCAGCGGGAAATGCAACCTTAAGGTGGGCGACGGCGTGACCGCGTGGAACAACCTGCAATATCTGGTAAAAAATGGTTAATCGGAAAGGAGTGATGCTAGATGTCATTACCAAAAATTTTAGATTTTAGTAATTACAACAGATATCCGGGTGATGATAATCCGACAACTGATGCTGATATGCAAGATTATCTCAGCAATCAAAACGAGCTGGCCAAGGCATTAACTGACCGCCTTTGGCAGCCGGAAACACAGTATAAGGTGGGCGATATTGTGGCGTCACCCTCAATGCCGCCGGGACTTGTAGCTGTCTGCGTTATTGCAGGCGCTACCTCAGACGTGGAGCCTGCATGGACAGGCAATGAAACAACTGTAATTGATAATTACTGCACATGGGAGATGCGGCTTGCCTACAGCTATGCGCTGGCGACTAACGACGACGTGCAGAACGCCCATGATGGCCAGAGCGCTGAGGCAACACATCTGCTCAACATCGGCAATGTGTCTAAAATTTTTGCCCTCGTGCAGAGCAAAATCACGGCGTTGTTTGGCAGGAATAACGTCCTGCCGAAAGAGTACGGCGGCACAGGTGTGAGCGCTGCCAGCGCCGACGCATTGCTCAAAGCATTAATCGGCAGCGGCTCCATCGGCTCCAGCAGCCAGCCTATCTATTACAAGGACGGCAAATTCTACGCTGGCGGTTATACGTTTAGACTTAACCATAACACTACCGACGATAAAATCCCTGTTTTTGCCAACGGCATGCTTGACTACATTTTAAAAAGCGAGCTGGCCAACGCAACAACAGGTGGTGGCATTGTCGCCGCCT
>ERZ779660.239-NODE-239-length-33126-cov-2.662907_pt1 | contig 33126 bp, 23 predicted proteins | sample MGYA00511906_ERZ779660 | MGnify/ENA primary metagenome ERZ779660 (study PRJEB29588, sample SAMEA2156906) | human gut metagenome | biome: human gut; feature: human-associated habitat; material: faeces | place: Denmark | collected 2008/2010 ... | reverse complement strand
AAAAGTATATTCCATATTGGGCATAATTTAAGTTTCGCTAAGTTTCACTTATATAAGCATGTGAGAGAACTTTAATAGAAAAATATGTAAAAAAGGCACTGAAAACCATAGGATTTTGGGTTTGACAGTGCTTTTTCTTTGTGAAAAGAGAAAAAACAACAAATTTAAGTTTCGCTAAGTTTCACTGCAAATTTCGGATAAACGGATCCCCTTTACCTCGCGGCAGCTTTGGCATGACGCTTCCGCACCCGGTGCTCCAACGCCTTGTAAAAGCTGCTCAGGCAGAGCGTGAGTAAAAATACGGTCAGGGTCCAGACTACAGGATGTGCCGTAAGACCAAGCTTGTTTGCAGCCAACTCCATATACCGGATCAGTACCTGATGAATCAGAAAGCCGTAAGGCGACAACCCGGCCAGCCACAAAAACGGCTTTGCGGAAAGCAGCCGGGAAATCACTCCCTTGCCCACGGCGAGCAGCCAGACCAGCAGCACCGCAGAGGGGGTGAACAGCACGTTGTACCGGAAGGCTACCGCGCCTAAAGCTCCCACCTGTCTGGCAGCGATGAAAAAGCAACCGCCCGAAAACAGCACAGCTGCCAGCTCCAGAAGGGAAAAGGCACCGTAGGGTATGCGCTCCTCCTTGCGGCTGCGGTAAAGGCAGCCCATACAGCAGCTGATGGCAAAATCTCCCGCCCGGAACACAGGGCACAGATAGGTCAGGTAAAAGGCGGCCTTTCCGCTGAGCCCGGCTTTCCAGAAAACAAAGGACGCAAGGCACTGTGCGCAGAAGATCACGACGGCAATGCAACGCAGCCTGCGGACATCGGCCTTTTTCAGTACGGCGAGAAGCGGGGGAAAGATGGCATACAGAAAAGCCTGTACCGAAAGATACCACGCCACTCCGTTCAGGCAGAACCAGAAACGGCTGGAGGGGATCCATGTTTGCAGCAGGAAAATGCTCACCACAAGCTGCGCCGCACAGGAGAGCACCCCGCGGGCAGAGGGCTGCGCCAGAAGCCACTTCAGCACAAATAACAACGCGGCAGCCATCATTATAAGGTGCAGCGGGTACAGCTTTCGTATTTTTTTAAGAGAGAAAGCTATGGCAGACCGCAGTCCCGGTGCTGTGCGCGGGCGGTCGTAATAGTTGCAGGTCATCAGAAAACCGGACAGCGCCACGAATACCGTGATCGCCCACGGCCCCAGCCACGGTGCGCCGCAATGGGACAGGACCACGCTCAGAAATGCGACTGCCCGCAGCCCCTGTAAAGATGAAATCAGCTTTTTGTCTGTCACAATATCCTCCGTTCTGCCGCAAAGCGCGTCAGCTGTGTTTTTGTAATGCGCTATAAGTATAAAAAAGACGGCGCGTCCTGTCAAGAACACACCGCTTTTTTGCGTAGTAGGGTGCGATTTTTGGACGTCATAAATTCTTAACAAAGAAAAATTGCAAAACCCCTTGATTTTTAAAATAATAACGTTAATTCGTAAATAAAAATGCTGAAATCGCACTTACTACACCACTACTACACCAATTCTGAAACCGAGCTATAAAGTATAATCGTCAAATCCGATTTTGAGTCTTAAACCAAAGAGCTTTGATGTGACAATCGTTGCTCCTACAAACGATGTATAAAATTGAAAATCGCATTTGAAACAATATGAACCAAGACGTCTGGACGCTCTCAAGCGCCTTTTTGTTATAAAAATAAAACGCTAAAAAATGGGGTACTGGTCCAATTAAGGATCAATACCCCATCTGTTTTTATTCTGCTATTGAGTCTAACACGGCGTTGACAACATCCAGTCCAATCTGTCCGGGAGCACTTGAGTCTCCAGCGCTGGCAAAAGTCATGGCAGAGCCAAAGACCTCCCCACATAACCTACTGGCAACACCAAGCTTACTCATGCTGATTGTGATAATAGGAGTAGCAAAATATTTATTTTTCATTTCAACCGTAGCGGCCAGTAAAGTCAATACATCCGTGCTGTCGTGCGGCATAACTGCTACTTTCGGTAAATCAGCTCCGACCTGTTGCATTTTAACCATACGAGAAATGAGTTCATTTTTATTAGGCGTCTTTTGAAAATCATGGCTTGAACATATAACCACAACTCCAGAAGAATGTGCATTGTCTACCAGTTCACGAACATCATCTCCAGCTGTAAAGAATTCAATGTCGATAAGGTCTGCACAGTCAGTATCTATTACCGTGTTGATGAAATCTAAATATTCTTTGTGGGTCAAAGACACTTCTCCGCCCTCTGCCTTGGTACGAAATGTCACAAGCAAGAGCTTGTCTTTCAATGCCACACGAAGTTTTTGCAGGCAAGATACCACAGAATGTGCATCCATGCATTGTTCAAACCAATCAACACGCCACTCCACGCAGTCAATACGAAGCCTTGAAAACTCAAATGCGCGTTCTAAAATTTTTGCTTCAGTTGTTTCAACGATTGGGATTATGACTTTAGGTCTACCTTCCCCAATATGACAGCCACGAACAACAATAGACATGATATCTCCTCCTTGGAATAATAATATCAACGTCCATTCCTGTTGTCAACTAGTTCAATATCGCTCGGTTCAACATAACCCGATACATTTACTGAAATTGGATACTTGCCAATGCGGCTTTCAAGATTCGTCACCCGATAACGACCATTGACTAGTTTTCCATCATAGATAAACCATTCTCCCCGGCGGCGCATACCGCAGTGAGTCTGGCTGTTTGAAAATAATACTCCGTCTGATTTAATTTTATCTCCTGCACGAAATGTATTCTGGTTGCCTGCCATCAAAACGAACTCCATGTTGCCATTCCGCAGATGCCGTCAGCCGCCAATCCATGTGCTTTCTGCCATTCTACCAGCTTAGCTTTTGTACCAGCGCCAAAGATGCCATCTACCTTCAAGCCTAAATGCCGCTGCAATACGGTCACAGCATAAGACACGCCACTAACGCAGTCCTTAGAGCCCTGACGAATCGTGGGCATGATTTTACTCACGACCTGATATGCAGTACCACTTTTACTGACCCAACGGCTATGAGTCTCACGCACATCAACATGAACAAAGCCACCCGTCACCTGTGCTCGACTATAATAGCCAATACCGCCATGCTTCTGGAAGTAGGGGAGAGAGGCCACATACAGTGCAATACGAATCGGGTCAACACCATTGATGTGAATATCCGCTGCTGTGCCTAGACAATGCTGGCTACGAGAACTGCCACCGATTGAAATGTTATATGCAGGAGTACGGTAAGCAGAACTGATCAGAACCGGCTTTCCAAAGTGGTCACGAATCTGCTGCAGAGTCTCTACCAACTCAGTTGCCACCTTGAACTCGTCGCTCCGGTCATTGCAAGCAAATTCATAGGCACAGAAGTTCTTGGACAGCTTTTTATTCCAGTCCTTCTTCATAGAATATGTAATAATGCTCATAGAGCCACACCTTCAATCCTTCTTGAGTTCTGCATTGATCTTCTCGTTTTGGATATCCATCTCCTTGACTGCGGCCTCAATCATCATCTCGATAGTAGGAGTAATCTTGATATTCATCTTCTCCAATGCGGCAATAACATACTTCTTCTTGTCGGCCTTCTTGATTGCGCCGGTAACACCCAACTTCTCGGCGGCACGCACAGCCATCTGTACGATCTTGTACATACCGATCTGCTTCAGGTAGGGGATGCCATAGGTCATAAATGCGGTGCCAGCAACAGTGATAACCAGCTTCACAATAACAGAGACGATCTCATTAACAATACTTGCCATAGTAATACCTCCTGTTTTGGATAAAAAATAAAGCCCGGCACACACGTACCGAGCTATGTATTAAATGTCTTTTAAATTTTGTCCGTCAATCAGGTAGCTTTCAAGAGCAGCCTTAGCTTCCTTCATGGGGTCGATAGCATTACCATCAATGCCGTGACTAAGCAGAGCCAGTAGGGCTTTCATCATAACATTGATACCATGTTCACTCTTATTTACACGCTGCTCTACGCCAGCGATTTTTCGTCCATGGTCTTCAACTACGATATCTTGTTCCTTCTGGTGCTCTTCAATAGACAAAAGCTTGGAGCGATATAAATCTAAAACCTCTTTATCATTCTTGAGCTTACGGTCGATATCTTCCAAACGCTTGTCGTGTTCAATCAACTTCAGGTTCTGTTTCGTGTCGGGCTCTTTTGCCTTCTTGATTGCATTTACAATAACGACAACAGCAGCTGAAATAGCCGTAATACCACCAGCAATACTTAGAATCATTTGCCAAAGCTGTTCTATTGTAAAGCTGATAACACCCGGAGCATGAGTTGGTGCGGCAGTCAACAAACCAATCATTTCATCACCTCGATTCTGTATTGACAAAAAATTCACACTATGATAAAATAGGCATGTCAAAAATTCATCGAGCGAATTTGTGACGTCCTATCTTTGTATAGGTGTGGCGGGAGAGCTCTGGGTGTAACAGCCCGGGGCTCTTTCTGTTTTTACATATACTTTTAGTTTGTTTACTGCTTCGACTTACATACCTTACTCCAGTGATAGTGTGGCTTGTCCTCGTGAAACATGATATAGCGCATCCAGTCATCTACATAAATGCACAACAAGGCAAGGAAAAACCATAGCACAGTAAATGGCAGGCAGATTTGACCAAGCAGATTGAATGGTAGGGAAGAGTAGTCCCAGATGTGTAAACCCATCATCAGATTCAATGGAATGCCGACAACAAGCTCCATACCAGTCACAAATAACGCACCGACACCAGCTTGCTTCCACATGGGCATTTCCCACGGAATATAATTGTTCAACCCGCCAATGACCACAAAGCAGATGCCGCCCACTATAGCCATAGTCCAGTGTGAGTGACCACGCCATAAAATCTCGATGCAATAATAAAGCGCCCCTCCTATCAAAAAGAGAAGCGCACATTTCAATAATTCTTTATACTTCTTTACGATTTTACTCATTCAGCGACCTCCTTCTGCCCGGCGGTCTCAAGATATTGCTTCAGAACAGGGTCGTAGTTGATTTCGATTGCATCCAGCTCTTCCATTGTAGTACAAGCTTTAATGTCGAGCTCTAATTCTTGTTGACGAGACACAAACGGTTGTACATATGTACCAATCGCCAAAGCCAGTGCGGCAAGGTCATCATACTTCCATACGGTGCATTCATCGCCAGTGGTATTCCATTTTAAAGTAAAAGACTGTCCATTTGATACAGCAAGCTGATATAGAGATAGATTAGAAGTAAGCAGAGCCTGTTTTTCACTAGTAACACTATAATACTTGCCGTCCGTCCATTGAAGCGGGTGAGAGGCAAGATATTCAGAGAGAGCGGTTTTAGACTCTGAAATTTTGAATTTCTTAGCGCCATCAAGCATAGTATCTTCGGATGGAACGTTTTTTCCTTCAATCACTTCATATCGATCTTCTTTATCGTCTATTTCCCAATACTTATCACCAGCTGCAACTTGACTATTATGAGTACTTACAATTTGCGCCATAGTAGAATAAGCGTCACATTCTTCTTGTGTAACAATCGGTTTCGCCACATAATAGCCAACAATAATATTCTTTTCTTTCAATTAACACACCTTCTTTTTAACTCAGTTATTTCCAATTTCCGATTGCAATCCAATGAAATAATACAGCAAAACCACTTTGGTTTGGATTAAATCCTGTTGTTGTTCTACCTCCTGCCACATACCATGCATTTTTTAGTGTATCAGAACCGCCTACCACAACTGCATAGTTATCGTTTGCAAATGGTAGTTTGAAAACTACTCCACTACTTTTACTTGAATTGCCAAAACAAATCTGCAATCCATTATAAAAACGCACACATGATCCGTTGTTGCTACTTAAATCAAAAATACATGTCGATACACCATTCAATCCTGTTGTAGCCGATCCCGCACTCGTAGCAAACTTCACATTCTTATCCTTGTCCGCAGTGTTGTCCACGTTACTTAGTCCGACCTCAGCCTTGGTGTAGCTTGGTTTTGTAGCTGCTTTGGCCCATGCAGATACATCACTTGCTGGCATAGAAGTTGGAAAATCCGTTATTTGGGACTTTGTATGCTTATGTACAGAAGGTGCTTTACCATCAACTAATGTTTTCAAAGCTTTACCTTGTGCGGCACTAAGGCTTTGATCTGTACTATCACTTGTCAAATTATTCTGGATTCCGCGCCATGTGTTTGTATCAGTAAACTTCGCATCCGCTGGAACACTCTTAGCGATAGTATATCCGATTGCAACAGGTTTGCCACCAGAGAAGTAGACGGGTTGACTATTAGAACCAGCACTAGAGGAAAGCTTTGTAGCTGTTGTAGCGTTTGCTGCATTCGTTGCGTTCGTAGCATTTGTAGCATTCGTGGCATTGCCCGCACTATTAGCATAATTAACAGACTGGCTGCCGATAGTAGCACTTGTAATAATAGTACCGGCTTGAGCTGGGAGGTATACTTGAGAAGTCTCGTTTTTGCCAGCATTGTACTTCGCGTCAGTTGAATAATTGAAAATTAGACTCTCATTGCCGCCAAGGTTACCCATAGTCCAGCAACCGTTCTTCGTCGCCATAGCAGCAACAGCACCATAAGAACTATCACCCGCATAGCTACTTTTTATTGCAGCGCGGTCTCTATCGCCAATCCAAATACCGCCAGTAGATTTTGTAATTTGACCACTCATCGTGCCACCGATAATAGGAAGATAGGCATGACTATGAGAGGCGGGAGGATAAGAATCTGGTTTGCCGCTTATATTACCCCATGCTACTGAACCTGCACTGTTGGCATAGTCAGCATTTGTGATCGTTCCTTCGATTTTGTCTTTCATTCTTCGCATATTATCATCTCCTTTATATCAACCGTCTGAATTTGAATGTTAATGTGTCAGTACCGGTAGCAGCTACCTTGCAAGCGATTTGAAGATGTAAATCTCCATTGCCATTCAATCTTCTTGATGTCCGCAAATAAATGTCGTTACTATTACTTGCGTGTCCTGCATTATGGAGGAATATTTCATCGTTGTTTAAATCGTTGGTTTTACTAGCGTACCAACTCATAATTCCAGAATAAATTTCATAGTAGAGCTGTGTATACTCCGAATTAAACCCACTTACCTGAACCACGTAAGTTCCAGTTTCGAGATCTTCCCCACTGATACCAACATCTTGCCAATCTGTGGTCAGCTTAATCTGCTTTTGAATGCTGATAACACGACTAAAATCATCAAGCTTGGTTTTATCAGTAGAAGACATAAGGCCATTTGATGATGCGGTTGCCACGCCATATATTGTATCTGTGAATTTAGCGTTGGCTGGGACATCGATATTAACAGTGTGATTATTTACCTTAGAAGCATTACCGGCACTGGTCGCATACTTGACAGATTTATTTGCATCAGCGGTGTTGTCTACGTTGCCAAGTCCTACTTGATCTTTTGTGTGGGTATGTCCAGTGATAGCGAATTGATTCTTGTTTACGGCGCGCATCTCATACCCATTCCAGCCAGCAAGCCAAGTGTAATCTCCGTAGTTCATACCAGCTTTTGAATAAGCAAATGTTGTATTTGAATTATCGCCTATATCTTTTACACTATTATGAGTATGCCCAGCTGTAGCGAATTGATTTTTGTCACTTTCGTCAAGCACCCTGTATTGACCTTCGTTCTGATAGAATCGTCCATCAAGAACCATACTAAGTTGACCAGCATTCGGACAATCTCTACGGAAAGCAAAATCACCGCCTGTGGTATCGCCCTCGCCGTGAATAAAAGTGCCTGTTTGAACACCCCAACCTTGACTAGAACGAGAGGAGAGACCAGATAAAGAGTTTGCAATATCTGCCATTGTTGCCGTCTTTGCATTACCCTCTAAATTAGCTGTAATGGTAGCTCGGTTCACATTTACACCCGGATATGTAGTTGTTGGCGCAACACTTTGACCACTGTTTTCATATTTTGATTTTTGAATTGTCCATGTACAGTCATAGTCTGCCGCAAGAAAATATGTTCCGCCGCCACGAAGCCACCAAACAGGAACAGAACCATAACTCATCTGTTGGTATCCAACTGGTGGTTTATTTTCATCTGCAATAAAATATTGGTCGTTAATTAATACTTCTCCTAACATTCTAGTCGTTCCCCAACCCGATGATTCTTCGAGTATATCAACAACTGCTGTAAATCCAGAACTGTGTGTGCTCCAATTAGGCTTAGAACCACTGTTGAGCTGAACATTACATTTGAAATGCCTCAGACCATTATAAGGAACACCTGTACCAGTTACAGGATACCAAGTATTCTGGTCAAGGTCGGTTAGATTGACTGTTTTGTATTGATTAATATAGGTTTCTTTTGCAAAATTGGCGACATTAGCAACGTCTGCTGTTCCATTCACGTTACCATGAAAGTTTCCATCGTTAGGGCTAAAGTAACTCTTAAAATTTCCATTTTGAGCGATACGAAGATAGCAGTTGTAATCGTCCGTTAAGTTCAAAACGAGATTTCCTTGGTCTGCACTTGTAGTTTGATAATAGATGCCAGCGCCATCAGTGGAACCATCCCATGTAATACCGGATGAAGTGCCTGCGCTTCCAATATCTGCAAAGTGAATATTGCCTGAAAGTGTGCCGCCAGATAAGGATAATTTTCCATCGAACTTGGCATTCATCTCGCTCTCTGTGTAATATCTATCATCGTGAGTATGTCCACTTGCAGCATAACTGCCTTTAGGCTGATATACACCATCTGCCTTGCTCTTGATATATGTCCATAGCGTACTGATTGGACGACGATAATAAGAAGCTGTTTTACCGTCATTATGTTGACTAATAAAAACAGTTGCGTCATTGGGGATGCCATCGGCGGTGCTCAGTTTATTGATAAGTCCATTCGCTCCAGCCTCAGTATTATCCACTTTATCACTGAGTTTACTATTCACCTCAGCCTCAGTATAATACCTGTCGTCATGAGTATGTGCTTCAACAGGGAATGCCGTCGGTTTATTTTTCACATTTTCCCATGTCACACTATTTGCACTATCTGCTGTTCCGGCAGTAGTTGCCCGTTTAACTGTCTTATCAGCGTCCGCAGTATTATCAACCTTGCCCAGCCCAACCTCAGCTTTAGTATAACTCGGCTTTGTTGCTGCCTTTGCCCACGGATACACATCGCTTGCAGGCATCGAGGTAGGGAAGTCAGTGATATCTGCTTTTCCGTGCTTGTGATTTTTCGCCGCAAAGAAATCCTGCGCCTTTGTTTTAATGTATTCCCAGAGCACTACTAGCTTACGCCGGTAATAATGCGACTGTGTAATGTCCGTATCCTGTGCGATAATCTCTACATCATCATTCAAGGAGGTCGAACTTCCGGCAGGTAGCTTTGCGATAGACTTATCTAAATCGATAGCTTTGTCGTTTAACAGTGTCCAGTTGCCGCCCAAGTACGCATACAGCTTATCAGGTTTCAGATAATAGATTTTTTCGGCTAGAGGAGCCAATGGTAAGTCGCTCACAACCTCTAAATCGCTTCCGATTTTTACGTGAGCCGTAGCAGTGTCTCGATAGGCGTTTCCGGTGTCAAGGCAGACAATAAGCTGTCCGTCGATCACTGGAGTCTTGTCGAGTTGAGATTGTGCAATCTCTAAAAGTGATAATTTTGACATCATGAAACTCCTTTTCGATAAAAATAACCCCACACTCCATTACAGAGTGTAGGGATTTATGTTAGATTATTATGTCTCAGCGTTCGCGCCGGAATCATCAATAGCCTTCCAAGTCAGAGCCACCTCGACACTCTTAACGCGATTGTCCATAGCAGTATTCAAGCCATCCGCATAGGTTTTTGCAGTATCGCGAGCGGCATCTGCCTTTTTAGTAGCATCAGCAGCAGCGGCAGAAATTACTTCTGATTTCGCAGCAGTCAGTTCATCCTGAGACACCTTTGTATTCCAAGCCTTGCGCTCTTCGGCGGTAATGTGCACCACAGCATCCTTGGAATGACCGTCTAGCTGGTCTTGCACCTTCTTGATTTTTGCGTCAGTCTCAGCCTTGGTATAAGCATCAGGCACAGCCACATACAAGCCATCATCTTCAATTGTGATAGAGTTATTGGCTTTTGCAGACACGCGCACAGCAACACTGATTTTATTGTCGTCAGAAACGGTCACGGTTGCAGTAGAAGTTGCCACACCGATATAAATATCAATCAGAGAACCAACAGGAATTTTGATGACCTCGCCAGTAGTGATAGTCAGTTCGATTTCATGGGTCTCAGTATTATAGACGCCGCTCTTTACAACCAAATCCTTGCCCAACGCAATCGTCAGAGTGTCACCGCCAAATACGGGCATCTTGATGGTGCGGGTCTCTGCATCGTAAGTGGGCTCATGAACAATACCAGTCAGAGTAGTGGTAACAGGTTCGTCACCCTTTGCCACACTCAACACGCCAGCATTATAAGTAACATCTGTAACGAACTTACCTTTAATACCTTCCACCGCTGCAACCTTGGCATTAACATAGTCGGCAACAGCCTTGGTGGTCGGGATATCGTCATTGGTGGCATCCGCCGGGATCTGAGTAACGGTTGTTTTGTTCAGCTGCACAAACTCCACACCATTCCAAATATGCATGGTGTAGTCTGTCATGCGGAAATAAATAATGCCCTGCACCTGACCAGCTGCGGGCAGGGAAGACACCATCTTAGTGCTCTTAGTGTACTCAGTTGTACCCTTAAACAATTGCAACGTATCGGTCGTAAAGTACAGTGTATCCATGTCTTTTGGAGCAAGGGCATCGTACCGTGCTTTCGTACCATACGCAAATTTTACTTGTGCCATATTTTTCCTCCTTATTAGAATTCAGTCCATTGGAAATTTGTAGATTGAGTTTGAAAAGGCTCGACGAAGAACCGACCTGACTCCGCGCTTTGCTGCACGACCCACGGTTCATATTTGTCGTCTTTGCCTCGTATCATTACGGTCTGACCTGCATAAGTCGCGTCATTCTGGTTGATTGCCTCATTTGCCGCCGGAATACTATCAAAACAAAGCGTCCGAGGCGCTACCTTTTGAATAGATAAGTCGTCCCGGACGTATATGAATTCTGATGTATCTTTTGTGATAATAATGTCTTTGCCATCAATCAACCCAAGCGCAATCGCGGCTTCTACGTCTTCTGCGTTACCGTAACCAAGCTTTGAGTATTTGTATGCCATTCTTTTCACCTCGTTTTAAACGATGGTTAGAATGGGACAACACGCATACTACCATCTTCAGTTTCCACAGTTTCGGTTGTGATTTTAATAGCGTTACCAATGAGTTTACCCTCGGAGGTAAGCTGAATACGATGCTCTTCATCGTAAGTGATGTTATCAGCCTTATTAGCCAGACTAGTGTTGAAGCGGTCTGTCATCGCCTTGTTCAGAGCCTCCAGTGCGATAATACGCTGGTCGAGTGTGCTCAGTGCTTCATCGGGGATCAAATCAGACCACTTGCTGATGGGAATAATATGTACAACGCCGGGGCCAGCCTTACGCACGCGCTGAATCGTCTGTCCTTCAGAGTCCATCTCGACATGAACAAAGGTCAGCTGGAACTCAATGTCGCCAGCCTCACTAGTCAGACCCGTATCAAAAGGCAGAAGATATTCCAACCGGTTCTTGTACAAGTCTTTTGACTTTTGTAGAATTTCAGTTTTATAGCGTTTGCTCACAGGCAAAACGTACTCCAGCATAACGGTATAGTCACTAATATCTACACCTTTGTAGGTCTGATCGGCAAGAAAGTGCAAATTATCCACCAGCTTGCTCCGCTGCATGATACGCTCAGTCAGACTCGCTGTGACACTGTTATCCTCGTTAATTAAAAAGGTATACATATCACACCTCCTTTCCGTTCACGATGTACAGGTAGTCATCCAATGAGATCTTCTTGCCCTCAAGCAAGTTCTCAACAAATTTGTCCTGTACCATTCCATTCTTATAGAGTCGATGCATACTCTCGACGAACTCAGTAAAAATCTTCTCCATTACAGTAGACCTCCTTGAATTAACGTCAGTGTATAGGCATCAATAATGGCATCAGGAGTTGTACCTCCCAATGCCTTGATTTGGTCATATTCGTATTTGTCAATCAGCTCAAGCGTTACAGTGTCATATTCCGGGGACGGAATCAGGTAATAGCCTTCAACGTGCCAGATATACTTGCCGTTGCTGCTGATAATACCCTGTGCGTCATCTTCGGTACAATTCACCATGATATCGTGCTTGGGCTGATACTTTACAAACTGAAGGCGGTCAAGAGCATCGATCACTCGACCGTCTTTAAGTACCTTATAATACACTCTCAACACCTCCTTAAATGCTGAACATCACGGTTACTCCTAGCTGCTCAGAGGGATAATGGAAACCATACAATTCACCAGTCTCCTCAATTGCATAGAAGTATCCGTCATAGGTCGCAAACGGGCTGCGCAGCCAATACTTTGTTGCCTTACCCTCTGCGTTGTGCTTGACGCGAGAATCATTGCCGGTCATGTAGCTGATTGTTTGACCTTCGTAAACGTAAGGCTCGTCAATCATCGAAGAGCTTACTTCAATCGCAGATGGAATGAAGAAATAACAATCCGAAGTCACAATTTCCTTACTCTTATTTCCGGCAGAACTTGGTACTTTAACCTTCTTGATCAGCTGTTTCCAACCAATCGGTAAAGCATCAACTAGACGAGAGTCAAGATACTCACGCAGAGAAGTGCTGCCCCAACCGCCAGCATTATTTGCAGCAGAACTCAGCACCATATCTTGACCTAAAGTGTCTTTCTGCAAGAATGTCATGGAACAACGCTTGTTAGAATTATCGCTCAGGTAGTAGTTCTTAAAGCTTGCCACCTCAACAATCAAATCATCGTGTGTCCATGCGGCCAATTCGCGACAAGCAGCATCACCAAGGTCTGCGTACCAAAGCTTAGACCAATAAACCGTACCTTTAGCGTGGCGCTCATAAGCACCGTCGTCTGCTTTTGCACAACCAAACACCAGTGTGGCATTCGTCTTTGTGGAGCGGGTACGAGTAATCTTTGTGTAGCTCAGCGCAGACCCATAGATATTAGAGGAATAGACATACAGTCCGTTATCACCCTTAATATGCCTGATAACAGTCATATCGCGAGAACCTGCAGCAACACCATTTGCAGAGTCGATACCCCAAGTCATCTTGACGCCAGTTGAGTTCCACAGACGGATACCATTCATACCGTTCTGCTCAAAGCACTGCATTAAAACAGTGTTATTTGCATTTGTGACATCCATCTTGTAGTCAACAGCCAGCACAAAATCCCTGTCCTCTTCAAACAGCTTGAGATCGGTATCAATGTAGTTCTTGCCATCAAACACCTGCGGCTTACTAATAAGAACCTTTTCAGTGATGTCCTCATAAGAGAAATCGTTGCCAAGCTTGATGGAAACTTCATCCTTTGGCGTGGCAACATTCTGCTCGACTCCAACCTTGTTCATCGCATAGATTTCAACAGGACGAAGCTGACCAATCTCCTTACCATCAAAATAAGTAGAAGAATACTCGCAGCTATCATAAACAGCATTGATATCCTTATCGCCGGTGACGTAACCGCCCTTATCCCAGCCACTGAACAAGTAATACTTAAAAGCAGTTTCCTCAGAGGTATAAGTCGGAGTATCGCCGTCATACAGCACCATAGAACCATACGGAGCAACAGTTTCCTTCAACACAGCACCACGATTCATATAGCGGACAGTGTATTTGCGCACAGATTCGGTATAAGTTGCGGTAACAGTCTGATTGCTGAAAACAGTCGTAAACTCGGTGTCCCAGCCACTGAAAGTAAAATCTGTAGAAATTGTGCTTTTAGCAGTAGGTGTCGGAATTGGATTCTCCTTGCGGGTAACAGGGTCAACAGCTTTATCGCCCTTATCAATGTACTGGACATCCAACACCGTGCCATCCTTGTTCACGAACGTCCAGACAAACTGCTGAACAAGCGTGTTGTAAGTAATGTTCAAATCAGGCCATTGTGCTGTAAATTCCTCCAGCTGACGCTCGCGCATGATGGGCACATGAACACTACCCTCAATAACAGAATGGTCGGTATTATATCCGTTTTCATCCAAGCCAGTCATCTTCAACAGACGATCCAGCAGGGAAGTATCATCCAACTGCCAATCAACGCCAGTCAAACGCACACGGTTCAGGTTTGTGCACTTAGCCAGCATATCAGTCAGGTCAATTGTCGGGCACTTCTCGACAGTCAGTGTGGTGATATTCTTATAATCTGTAACCTTCAGGTCGGTCAGATAATTCAGGTTCTTAGCACTCAAACTTGCGATCGCAGGCAATTCGGCTTTTCGAATCTTGCCGCCCTTAGCAAACGCGACACCAGTAATACCAGAGCCGCCAGCATAGAACTCTTCCAGATTCGTACAGCCGGTCAGACTGATGGACTTCTTCAGGTTCGGCACATTCTGCAGGTTCAAATGCTCAAGCAGTGTGTTGTTACCAACCGCAAAATCAGTCATGTTTGTATTCTTGTAACCATCGGCGGCAGAACCAATCTTCAGGTCAGTCAACTTTACACCGTGGCTGAAATCAACATAGCCGGGGTAGAAACCAGAAATATCGCCAATGCTCTGGATGATAGAAGCGTTGTAAACATAAACTTCAGTATCATTCATGGCTGCAATCGGGCACTGAATCTCGTAAGTTTGACCGCGCTTACCACGCACCTTTACAGGGTTAGAACCATACCGCACAGAGACATAAGTGTCGGCATAGGGGACAATATGGAAAGTACCATCGGGTTTCACGCCTGTCCAGTTGGTCGGAGTATAACCACGAATGGTCATATCGTCAGAGGTACAAGTAGCACCCGTATACTTAGATGCCATGTATTTTTCCTGATATCTCTGGAACTGGCGTCTTTGGTGGCGTTTGTTACCGTGCATCATTGGCAGATAGCTGGTTGTGCCATTATCCTCATAAGTACGGAAATATTTGCGCCGCATATCCATAATCCACAACTTTTCAGGCTTTACATCTTGATAATCCTCGAACTTTTTCAAAATACGAGTAGCACTCCATGCCAAAGCACTCTCACGGTTCAGGAACATCTTTGCGAGATCATCTGCAAATAGGTCACGAATCTTACACCACAGTTTCGAGTCATGTGCATTAAACACGCTCTTTGTGCCAATGGTGTCCATATCCTCATAGCCGTAACTCAGGGTCAGACCACCCTCGTTATCGTTGCCCATTGCAGTGTCGTTATCGTAGTCAAAACAGAAATCCCAGTGCACAAGGTCAGTCGTGTGCGGGAATACGTTCTTTGCACGGTTATCGACCATAGTATGACGCTCAGTAAATAGATAGTGGAACAGGGCAGAATCCTTGATAAAGTAATTCTCAAAGTTCTTCTTGAATTCGGCATCATCTGCATTCACAACCCAGTTTTGCACGCGAATCCATGCATCTTTAGCTGCCTGAATCTCTTCCTCGGTACAATTCTTATTGATGTAACGGAACTCAAAGCTATGGTCGCCATCCCAAGTTTCCTCAGAGAAGTCGCCACTCAGGAAGCGAGTCTGTGCATCGGTGTTATTATCAATCTCAATAATAACTTCCTTGTGATTGTTCGGGTCCATACCCATTGTGTCACTATTCTTCTTTGAGTTGCCAAAATCGCCGCAAGCATAGAAATGCCACTGACCATCCTTGAAGACAGTTGCGTTTGTGGTGTCGGTCTCCTGAATAAAAACGACACAGGGATAGAATGCCATGGTGTCGCGTACCTTCGGGTTGTCCTTGCGAGCTTGACGAATGTACGGGTTGAACTCGTTAAACTCGTCTGCCAGTAGAGCATTATTTGCATTCTCAGAAGAAGCAACATTGACTTTGATGTTAAAATACTTCTCACCAACGCTGTTTTCTGTAAACGCATACTTGCTGCCAGTGCTCTCATCACCAAAGGTGAAACCACCAGAGCAGTTGATATCAATATTACGACCAGATTCACCGTATGCATTAGAACTAGTGCCCTGCCCCTTATGTGAACCAATGGCAATCCAGTTATCTTCCACGGCGCGGCCATTCTTATAAATGTGCTGAATGGTCGTGTTTGACACTTCGTTCTTCTTGCCGGTCGTAAAGGTCGGAGCAGAGATTTTGATAATGCGCAGGTCTGGGCACTTCTCAGCCAGTAGGTCAGGATTCAGTTCGCCGCTCACATCCGTAATATCATTGCGGGTGTAGCGCTCAATCATTTCCTCTGCATTCTTTGCGTCTGCAATAAAGTTGTCGAGGATCTCGTCGTCCGTCAGGTTCATCATGTAGGACTTCATGCGGTAAACAAGCACGTCACAATCAGGAGAACCAATCGTAATGCCTACCGGAGAAGCCTGTGTAAAGTTGTCGCTTGCGTCATACAGCTCAACACGACAGGGAATACCATCCAACCATAGAACCATTTCCTTGTACTGACTGTCTGGCAGAATATTAAATTCAAATTCCATAAAGTCGTCTTCACAAGTTGGTAGGTCGATGCTATTCTGCTCACTGGTCAATGTGACCTTCTGCGCCTGAATATTCAAACCGATACCACCGTTCAAGCAGGTCAGTGCCGTAGCATCGTAGTTCTTGACATTCGTAGTCTTAAACACAAGTTTAAAGTTCTTACCCAACTTCTTTGCGTCATCACCAAACAACTTATAACTGATATTTGCAGTTGTACCAGCCTTCACACAGAAGTAGGTATCACCATCTTCGTCCAGCTGATAGCCACCGTTAGACCAGTCAAAATTATCGCTTACAGTCATCCTTGTATTGCCATCAGACCACAAGCGGGTCTCGTCAGCGTTAGTCTTGCCAGCAGGGTTAAAATCAAAAGCCAGATTTGTCTTAACTGGCTCAATCGTAATACCAAGCTCTTTGATCTCGACACTAATCTCCTTGCTCACGGAGCCGCATACGATTTTCAACGTATGAGTGCCAATATCAGCGGATTTCCATGTCCATGTCTGCATGGTACGTCCGACAGTCAGAGTGGCAGCCTTAGCACCATCAACCTCAAGAGTTACAGTGGTTGTAGAGCTGGAAGGGTCATAAACGGTATAGTTGATTGCAACGTTGCTGTACTGTTTTGCACTTGCTGTCTTTGTGGCGCAGCTGATAATAGGAGTTGTATTGCCTTCAGTTACCCACATGATATCTTTGACAACCTTATTGCTGGTGACCTGTTTCCCATTGATTTCAGCAGTCATAGAAACTTCTACCAAATGTGCGCCGTGGGTCTGTGCAGGAATAGCATAAGTCAGCTGTCTGCCGGTAACGCTGCTTGTGGTAGAGCCAAGAATCTTTCCATCAATCGTAAAGTTGATAGTTTTTGCAATATTTCCATACGGAGTGTAGCGGAAGGTTACCTCTCCACTATAAACCAGCGTATCATCAAAAGAACTCTCCAGATAGAACTCAACAACATTGACAGTCCAAGTCTTTGTACCAACACTGCCCACGCTATCGGTCACCTGTAGCTTAACAGTATTGTCACCGCTGTGCAGATACTGGGTTGCGTCAAAGCTGTTCTTTCCCTGGATAACGGTCTGCGTGCCAACTTTTGTATTGCCGACATACCAGACGCCAGTGGCAGAACCAGTGTCATCGCCAGAGTTATCCACAGAAGAGAACTTGAAATTGATAACTGCTTGGTCGCCAGCAATCACAGTTAGCGCAGACCCGTCCAGACGCTCAATCTTGATAACGCTTGTGTTGCCGCCAGTGCCGCCACCTCCACCACCTTGGATGACAACCTGTGTTTTCACAGTACCATTTTCCAACAGGCTCAGCTTTGAATCTTCGTAAGTAATATCATACTCACGCCCAGAATTCGGGTCGGGCTTCACGTTTTTCAACTGCTCCTGAATTTCAGAAATATCGCTATTGATAGTATCAATGCTATTCTGCAGACCGGAAGCAGTGTTCTTTACCACGGTCAAATCATTTGCCACGGTCTCAACGCTGGTCTTTTCAGCCTTTGCTTCTAACAGCTTGTTGGTTGACTGTTTGTTGTAATAATCACTTTGCAACGTCTCAGGCAAGCTACCAACACTATCCTGCAGATTCTTTACGGCAGCATCGTTGCTGGTTTTATACTCGGTCAGTTCAGTTTTAACAGGCGCAATCTTTTCGTCGATTTTTGCTTCAACGGTTTTATTAAAAGCGGTTACCCAATCAGCACTCGGGTCAGTATTCAGTGTAATGGTTTTAATAACCTTTTCGCCATTCAGGAACTTGATCGTCTGTGTTTCAGCATCATACTGCACATCAAACTTTGCCAGACCGTCAACCTTGGCGATATCATCCCGAAGCAGGGTAACAAAACCGTCAACCTCTTCCTTAGTGTAATAGTTTGCCAGTGTGTCAGCCAGACCATCTACAACAGCCTGTGCTTCTTGTGCGCTCTGTGCAGCCTGAGTTGCAGCAGTCTGTGCCTCACCAACCTTCTGACTCATGGTAGACAAGAACTGTGTATACCAATCGTCATCGGTCGGGTTATTCATTGCGGTGCCGGTAAGCGCTTTCAAAACATTCAGCTTTTCGTTCGGCTTTGTACGCCACAGATAATTCTTCGATTCGCCGCTACTCGGTACAGTAATTGCACCAGTCGCCATAATTTCAAACTTCAGCACACCCTCTTTGATGGTGGCATAGTTGCTGACCATCCAGTAAAACCGGATCTTATCAGTACTATAGCTCACGTTGATGGGTGCGGTATAGTTCTCAGCATTATTAGCGTTAACATAGTGGATCTGAATTGTCATGCTCATCAGGTCAACACCATCATAATAACGCGGCATCTCAAACGGAATAACCTGACTGTTATTTTCCTGTGTGATATTTACCTGAGTCGGACTCAATGTGATTTCTTTGTTGGTATCAACCGTAGAAAAATCATTGTCCGAGAAGGTATCAAACCACGTATAGTTGCCACTTCTGGTGAAATTCTGGTCTTCCACAGAGAAGGTTGCCACATCCTCATCACAATCAACTACTGGACGAGCATCTTCTATGGAAGCCTCCAGCGTCATTGCGGGGCTTGCAGCGACCATACGTTTGGATTCTTCAAATGATAATGCCATCTACTCACTCCTCTCATTAAGTATCTTTCTTATTATCGATATATTTTTCTTTGAGGACATTCTCATAAGTGATATAGGGATAATACGGGTAATAGCGGCTCAATGTAACATTCATTGTGCCTTCTCCAATGTTTTTATCTATCTTTTTAATAATCCACTCAACTGCAATATCAGACTTCAGGTACTTCGCTGCATATTTTACCTTTTCATTTACGTCAAGCCACGGAATCATGTGCATACTCAATGTGATGGAATCCGTCAGCCGGCAATTTTTCCATAGCGTGTATTTGCATACCGTCATGGCTGATTCATCCGAGGTATATCCGTCAAACTCACTACCCGAGCACACAAGGTTTCTTCGCCCGATTTTATCAATCGTCAACCGACTATTGTACAAGTCATCAATGCGGTTTGGGTCATTTACGACAACGTACTCAAGGTTGTCACATGCCTCCGCAATCTTGTCTGCCTCAATTTGTTTTGCTGTCGGCATTGCATCCACAAACTTCGTCATAGCATGAGACTGAGACTGACCAATAAAATAGACCCGGCTCTCAATAAGAAGAGCAGGGTCTGATATCTGGATCTCTGTATTCGTTGCTGGATTATACTTCACATACACGGTGTCATAATTTTTCGTGGATGGATTATAGATTTGTTTCGGGTAATAGCGCACCTGTGGATCACGCTGTTCTTTTTCGTATTTGCCTGTAAGTGCGTTGAACTTATATGTGAATGCACCATCAGTTGCCTGATTTAACCAATGCTCACCATATTCTATGACGTAATAACGCCCTTTCCTTAGTAGAGAGGTGTCTTCTGGTTCGTCCTCTCCTTTTTCGTTTGTAACAGCCTTAAACAACATCATAGGTCCATACACTGCGCGTGTCGTTTCCCGATACTGTCCTTCTCCACTCGGATTCGATTTAATTGTCGTAACAAGGTTCTCAACACAGATTCTTGCATTTATCGCAATATCTTCTGGGCAAATAAACGAAAATCTTGTACCGTCCTGAATACTTGCCTGTTTTAATTTTAGCAATAAAATAGACGCGCCTGTATCATTTGGGTTCATGTTGTAGCTCATATTCAATTTATTATCTCTGAGCAACGTAACAACATCATTCCATTCTCTTGTTCCTTTTCTACAATACACGACCTCGCCAGTACCTTCAGGGTCATTTTTTTCAAGTTTATCCTTACAGAAATAGTCGCTTGAGTTTGATGCACCCCATACCTCTACACAGTTATGAATCTGACTGTAATCAACGCTGGCATCTTCGCTAATAACCATACTCTTAAATGTATCCTCGTCCAGAACAACGGGGTCGTCGTAGCCAGACGGAATTTCTTTACACACAAAAGTATCGTCGTCAAAATACATCTCGAAAGGGAAATAGAGGTCTCTCAACTCCGTCAAAATGTTCCAGATTGTCGTGCCAGTATTATATTCTAGGTCGTGCGGAATTCGCCGTACCCAATAGTCAACCATACTCTTTGTCAGCCCTGAAAGTTCAAATGTCTCCTTAATTGAATCGCGAACATAGTGCGGCTTCTTTTTGTCATCTTCGTAGTAGTTAACCCCGTCCTTAATCATGAGCTTGCGGTCATACATCGGAATGCGCGTTGCGTATCCGGTCAGTGTTCCACCAAGCGTGCCGTCAAGCAAACAGGTCATATCAAGACAAGAAAGGCTTAGTTTGTTCGTTGTAGCATCATAACTGTATCCATTTTGCTGTATTGCATATACGCCAGCGCCATACCAGTGTACACCATCTGTATCCACAAAGTTCGTGCCAGTTCGTATTTCAGCCTCACCAGAGTATAAAGCGTGATAGAAGTTATATATCTGAGTTAAACCATCTTTCAATTCCCATATCGTTCCTTGAATATCGTGCATTGAATAGCCAACAAATACACTTGTGTCATGGAAATATTTATCAAGCTCTTCTTTGGTACAGCCAGCAATCGCTGCAACATCGGCTGCAGATAATATCCTTCCTGCTGCGATACCACCCTCTACAGCAGCAATCATATTTTTTACACGTATTGTTTTCCCATAAATCGTACAGTCAACACCAAAACTATCAAGTTCAAGTATTTTACTTTGTAAAGTTGAACCATCTCTTTGAACTGCATCACAAGCTGCATTGAAAATCACTTCAATATAAGACCTGATATCTGCATTCAGCAGCGGAATAACAACATCTCCTCCGCCTATCAGTAGTGGAGTGTATGCAATCTCATACGTCTTGCCATTTGTTGTATAACCATCTGAAGATGCAACAACGGTCGAATATGTTCCAACATCTCCTTGCTCTTTCACAAAAGATGCATATTTCTTTTTATTTTCATCTGTCCAAATAATACGCTTACGGTTTATATTTTCGATATTGCCATACTGTTCATAACCGCCAACCTTATATCTCCACTTTGCTTGCCTTAACTCTGTGTCCTTTTCTTTGTATATCGCACTATTTTTGATTTTTGCATCGATCTCTTCTTCTGGTATTCTTACCGCGTCCGCCCCAACAAGCGGCATACTTGTTGGAGCTTTCATACCAATCTGTAAGCGCAGCATCTTGCTCGTCCACTCCTCTGTGGAGAACCGAGAAATAGAGAATCCACTCTTCGGGAAGATATCAAGATTAAAAGTGCGCCGTGTATCTGAGTCTGCGTCAATCGAGTTAGAACCACTTAACGCAAGCCCCTCGATCGTATCAATAATCTGGTAGTCCTTATTCAGCAGTTCAATACGACAGTATAATCTTTTTGACCGGCTTTTCAGTAAGGCCAGATCTTCTTCTGTAGGTAAGTAAGTCATGGCCCACCTCCTTAAATCAACCCAGCGTTCTTCATATCGTCGCCGTTATTCAAATCACCAGTCTCTACAAAATCAAACGAGATTTCTACCTTATCCGGGTGCTCATCGTCTGAATAAGAAACATTTCCATTCACGTTCATCAGCCATGCGCGGCCATCGTACATCTTCAATACTTTTGGCTTTTTGTTCGTTAGCCAATTGATAAAAATCTCCCGATAGTCAATAGACCCATCAAAATCAAACGCATCATTGTCGCGATCCCACTTGATAATAACACCAGAGAAGTTGCCGCTATAATAATTTGCCTCACTACCATAGAATACGATAGGATACTTGCTTCCCAATGTCGTCTCCACAGACGCCTCTTGGTTGCGCGTAATATTCGTGACGGCTGGCTCAAGACCAACATAGTATGATATGTCTTTATCCATTAGCCATGCTCCGTCAAAATCGCTTACGGCACTTGTAGATGTGTACACTTGTTCAATTTCATCCACAACAGGAACTGCCATATACTGATACTTCGTTTTTCTGCCACGTGCGAATTTGTCATAGCATACAATCAAAATAGGCTCAACGGAACTTGTGATCTTCTTTTCATAAATCGTAATCCAGTCGTACTTGCCAACCTCTCTACGTTTTACGCGAATAGAATCAAAATTATTAGGCTCGTCTGCGCTTTTTGTAACAGTGAGCTTGATTCTACCTTCTCTTTTTTCATTCTCTGCCACAATTTCAAGTTTCTGCAGTTGTCCGTCATACTCAATTCTGAATACGCAAAAATCCGTGTCCAGAACATATCCATTTACAGTTTCTCCAACCGCTCGCACATAGTACACCTTATTATTATCAAGGCTTTCTACATTGAACGCATGTGAAATAGAGCCGTGATATATCTCCTCATGTAGTAAAGTCTTGTCTGAATCATAAAGCTGATATTTATAAAGATTCAGTGTCTCGCCCTCTTCTTCGATGTTTTTATACTCGACATTAAAAGAAAAAGCAGGGAAGGGAATCGTCTTTTCAGCGCGTGCTTCCACATCAACAAACGTTAACACCGGTTTTTCATGGCAATAAAAAAGAACGGCATCGCTAAAATCGCTTTTCTTGCCGCTCTGATTTGTTACTGCAATTTTAAGATAGTAGGGGAGTAGTCTGTTATGTACAAGGTTCGCTGGCAGCATAAACATACGCACAGAAGATGAACCACTGGTTTTCACTGTCTGGTCAACAATAATATTGCCGGAGGCGTTGTCATAGATAATATACTCCACTTCATTGATCGTGTCATCGTAACATGTGTACCGCACGATATTTTCCCGTGTAGCGTCTATCACAGAAAATTTTGAAATTATCGGTTTCGCCAATTTAACACCTCCTTATTTTACGCCATATATCTCACATGGAATAATCAAATCGTTATTTGTTGTAATGGCCGTCTCACCAGAGCTTTGTGCGTCAAAGAATGTAATTTCAGTGCAATATTTATTATTCTTTTCATATGCTTTTACATAGAACGGACGGAAAGCGCTTTTTATACTTGCGTCAGAATTGTATGATACACTTGAAGTAGAATTGTCGCCAGCGCTCAAATCATAAATCATACACAGCTTCGGCGTATTCATAGTGACGCAATGATATTCTGCACCACTCCATTCACCTGCGACTGGTTTCGACACAATAACAGAAACTTTACTCAAATATTCGAGCACCCGTTTTGTTGCAGCATTCTCTGGATCAATCTCAACAACTTCTCTCTCTTTGTAGCCACGGAAGATAAAAATATATACTGAATAATCGCTGTCCGCTTCAAAAGTCAACTTATTCTCTTCACCAACAGCAGAGTATGCATCTTTTGAATCGTTCTTCCATAATAGCTGGAAAATCTGCCCCGCCTTCAACTTGTCCACAGTAATAGTATCAGTGGTGATTTTATCCCCAGAAACTTGCGTAAGGCTGTTGTTTACAGAGGTGGAATCAAGCGCCACTTTACCATTTTTGTCAACAGATATAGCACCAGTCAAGTTAAGCTTTGTCGCCTTGATTTTTACAGTATTTATACTCTGGTTTATCAAAGTAGCAATGTTTTTTCCAGTATAATCTGTCTTAGCCACCTTTGAATCAATGCTTTCAGTTGCTGTTTTGATGTGCTCTTCGAGCTTTTTATTTGCGTTCAGTTCTGCAGCATCCGCATACTTTTGAGCTTCAGTTTTTGTGGCACACAGTACGATAGCATTCTCGTTTTTTGAAATTCTAGATTCTGTCAGCGAAATTCTTGTATTTAGCCCGCTCATGTCCTCGTTGTATTTTTTAGTGGTTACGCGGGCTTCAATCTGCTGCTTTGTACTCTCCAAATCAGAATTATATTCCGTTTTAAAGCTTACAAGGTCACCATCTATTTTTCCAACAGCATCCAGTGCCTCGTTTGCTTTTGTATCATCCGTGTATTTTAGCGCCACAGCCCAGTCAGTCCGACTAAAGCTTTCAGTTGTAGGACGCGCTGTCTGACATACAAGAACTTTATTATCACCAGAACTACTTGCCCAGATATCACCACGGCTATATGGGGTTGAAGGCGTTGCGAAAAAAACACGTCTTGATCCATTTGCTGTATCGTTTTCAAGGCTCGCAGCTCTCAAAACTTTCAATAAATTCTTGTCACTAAGAGTCTCCCATATAAAAGTGTCCGTCCACCTATACGCATCATCAGCCTTCATGTCATAATAAAGGTCGCCAATGTGCACTCTCTTTGCATCCTCCGTTACCCAATTTACTGTCGGAGCCGTATCAATAGATGGTACACCACTGTAGAACCATAAGCTGAGTTGTCCGTCTACCTGATCTTTCAGCGTTAAAAATTCACTGACATCCGTGTATTTGACAATAGTATCAGCAAAATCTGTATCAATAATGGACAGCTGACTGCCAACCACGTTGACTTTGCTGTCCACTGTTTTCATTGTACCAATATTATCGGGGGAACATACCAGTCGCTTCATATCACCCTGCAATGCAGTCACAACCACGCTCTGTCCAACCGTGTAAATCTGGTCAGATGTAATGTTATACTGGCTTCCAAATACGGATATTGTGTATGTATTCCCACTCACCGCAGTTACCACGCCAGTCTGCGATTTGTCAAATTTTGCGTCATTGAGTTTCTTTTCAATCGTGTCTACGATGACTTTGCTCAACACGTCGATTGCATCTTGACTATTTTGTGACATCTCGTCCCTCCTTTATAAATGTATACTCAATCTCAACCTACCCAACCCACCCTGAGCCAAGTATACTTCGTATTTATTTTTGCTTATTGTACTGCTTAACGTCTATTCAATTCCTGTACAACCTTGTTCGGCAGACGATTTACCAACTCACGAGCCAGTGCATCGCTATCACCAACGGGATTGTTTACATTCACATCACCAATAGACAGGGAAATACCACCAGAGCTACGGCTTTGTACCATAGAAGCAGAACCATGTTTTGCCAACTGATCGCTGAACCACTTATCTGGATTGCCACCCATCTCAAACAGGCGAGAGGTAATATCCGCAGGAACCACACCGTCACCAGTTTCAAGATATGTATAACGTCCAGAAGCAGGCTTACGGACAATAAGTTCTGAACCTCTTTCGTCAACGTTTGCAAAATGATTCGTTTTAGAAGATTTAAGACCATTCGCGTGACGACCAAAAAAGAAACCAGCAAAACCTCCTAAAAGAGTACCAATCAATGCTCCTGCTGGTCCACCTATTGCCATACCCGCAGCTGCGCCCAGACCAGCACCAGTAAGAGTTGTAGCAACCGTTTTGACTGTTTTATCTTCATTGGCAGTTGCGTCATTCTTTTTGTCTGTTTCGTCAGTTGCTTTATTCTCTTCTTTAGATACGATCTGTGTAGCGTTAATTGTGAGATTTGTTGCGCTGTGTTTGGTGTTTTCGGCAGTTTCAGAGCTACTATCTGCTGTATCCTTGGTGTTCTCAGCAGTCTTTTTACTCTTGCCAGAGATATCCTTGCACAGATTTACAATTGCACCAATCGGGCTAATATCCCAGAAGAAGGTAGCGACAGACTTTATTGCTTTTTTGCCAAAGCCATCTTCTTTATTGGACCAGATTTTCTTCTGATTCTTCATGGCCTTTGTGCCGCCATAGATACCAAGAGCGCCAGCAGCAAGAAGCGGAATCGCGGTGGGTCCAGCTGTTGTGACAAGTTTGCCAGCACCAGCAAGAAGTTTTCCGCCCCCGCTTACTACAGCAGAACCAACATTACTAAGTCCGCCAAGAATCGTGGAACCAATTTTACTCTTACTAATAGCATTACCGATAGCCTTAAATCCATTCACAAACGTGGAAATGATACCGCCGCCAGAACCAGAACCGCCAAATAGATTCTGAGCGCCAACTTTAATTTTATCCCAGATGCCACCAAATGTTTCAATAAGTCCGTTTCCAGAGGTTTTGATCTGGTTGATCATTGCATTGATAACATCTGTTGCTCCAGTAGTTGCAGTATCTGTAAGCTGTTTTTTACCAGCATTGAATGCCTTTTTAGCGGCATTGAAGGTGTCCTTAAAGGATTTATTTACATTCTCTGATTTTCCCTTATTGAAGAATCCTTTTATCGTATTCCACAAACCTTTTGTGCCGAGATCTTTATATTCGCCGGTCTTAAACATGGAATACAGGTTATTTACCTTCGTGAGCGTATTGATGAGCGACTCAAGGTTTGTAATCAAATTCTGGATGCCAGTAATCGCGCTGCCAGTATTCAGGCTTGCAATGATCTTATTGTGATAGCCGTCCAGGGAGCCTTCCATCTGCGATAGACTCATCTTCTGGATCTGCGCAGTGTACTCAAGCTCCTTCTGGTAATCCTTCCAACTCTTGCCGATATCATCCATGACCTCAGACAACTTGTCCTTGAACTCGTTGTACTTCTTAATCTGGTCATCAATAGCCTTTTCGGCATCCTTCTTATTCCACTCGCGCTGCTTGTCAGCAAGGTCTTCGCGTGCAGTGCGCACATCTTCAGCATTTGCCTGCCACTCGTAACCGTTCTCAGTATACACGCGGGTCGTGCGCTGCTGTTCGGCTCGGGCGAGAGCATCTTGTGCCCTTGAAAGTTCAATAGCACGCTCAGTAGCGTCATTGTTTTCTTCCAAAGCTTCCTTCTGCTTATTCAGGGCTTCAATCCGCTTGTCGATGACTTTGCCCATAGCATCGCCCCAAATCTTGAGGTCGTTGTTGGACTTGTCATTGAACTTTTCAAATATTGATAATACGGAAGAAAGTATTTCCTTCAAATCTGACATTGCGGATTTAAATTCCTCTGCAGCATCCTTTGCACCCTTGAACCCAGTTTTGGAATTTAAAAGATCGTCACGAAGCTCTTTTAATCTTTCAGCAAGCTCTTTTGTCGCATCTGTCTGCTCATAAGTCGCAATCATCTCATTGAGTTTATCAATGAGTAGTTGCTTGTAAGCAGCTTCGTTAAATACAAGCTGGTCACCCTCAAGCTTTAGACAAGAAAGATACTCTGGGGAAAGTGCCATCAATTTTTGATAATTGTCGATACTCAAACCACCATAAAGGTTGTACTCATCTACAATATCAGTGATGTCAGAGAAGCCACTCTGGAAATCATCAATTTCTTTAGTTGCTTTCTCAAGAGAATATCCAAGTCCATTGTAGAATTCCTCTACGCTAATTTTTCCATCTGCAATTGCTTTAGCTGCGTCGCGCCAATTCTTCTCAATAGCTTTTGCACCAGCACCGCCAGTTTGAGCAGCAGCGTCTGCCATACCGTTTAGATATTCAACAACAGAATCCTTAAATGCCTTGCTGTTGAAATCAACTTCTCCGGTTTCAGGATTGTACGCCTCGCTCTTGAATACATCTGTGTCTTTAGCAAGCTGCAATAATGCTTCGTGCTGCTTTTCCACATCATCAGAATCAAGCAGACCAAACGGATTATTCCTGTCAGTCTTGTTATTCATGACCTCTGACAGCCCAGAAAAAGCGGATTTTATAGCGTCCGTCTTTTCCTTAGCCTTGTCCATGGCAGTGCCATAGCCCTTAATAGCGTCAGTCAACTGCTCAAAAGAGATGGTTGTTGTATCTACATTCTGATCAAGATAGTTCAGAATTTTTTTCATCTCATCAGCTGATTTTCCGCCATCTTTTGCGGCATTTGCTTCCTTGAGTTGTTCTTTCACAAACTTACGGAACTGCTCTACATTGATTTGGAGCTTATCGCCTTGCTTTGTTAGGCAAGCCGTGAACTTATCATTCAGACCAACCAAAGACTTTGCTGTGTCAGCACTGATATAGCCGTACTGGTTATATTCTTTCATGGCCTTAGTCAACGTATCGAAGGCAGAAGCCACGTCTGTTACAGATTTGGAACTAGTTTTACCACTCTTCTTACTATCCTTATCAAATCCTTTTAGCTGATTTCTAACAGCCGCACCACTGTTAAGAGCAGCCTGCATATTTGTATTAATAGCAGTAAGTCTTGCGTTCAGCGCTTTTTCAATGATTTCTATTTTTGCCTGCATTGCGTCGTCGCCTTCGGCAGCACCTTGGGCAGCTGCAAGGGCAACGGCCAAATCACCAGTTGCGACTGTCGCATCTTTGATTGCAGGAATAGCATTTTCAAGAGCTGTTTGCTGTTCTTCTGTTGCGGTTGTTAAACCTTCAGTCTTTTCTTTTGCGTCTTCTTTTTGCAGAGCGTTAAGTTCATTAACAGCTTGCTCAATTGCAGTTACTTCAGCTTCAGTGTATTGAGCGGCAATCAAATCTGCGTAACGGTCATTATTGATCTGTAACTTTCCATCAACAACATCAAGACAAGCAAGATACTCATCACTCATAGATAGCAAGCCTTGAAGCGCATCTGTACTCATATAACCATACTTGTTATATTCGTCCATAGCGGTTGTACAAGCCTTATATGCAGACTGGATCTCGTCGATTTTCTTAGAGATTGTATCCATCTGCTGTGCTGCTGCAGCGATGCCATTCTGAGCATTCTCAATGCCACCAAACAAACCATTCTCTTCGCCAGCTTCTGCAACACCCTGAATGGTTGTGCCATATTTATTTGCAGCAACGGTCAGTGTATCGAGTGCCTGAGCTTGTTCGTCAGTTAGCTGTACGCCATCCTGAGATAGACCAACAACATCAGAAACAGTCATTTCGCCAGAACTTTTACCAAGAGAATCAGCAAGAGTCTCAAACGCACTCTTGATGTGGTCTACATAACGAACCGGAGCAGAACTGCTTCCGTCAGATTCGCCAGAAGGACTATTTTCCAAATCATTATAAAGCTGGTCATATACAGCCTCGATGTTGTCTTTACCTTCCTGAGCCACGGCCTGCGCATCATGCATGGACTTGCCAACATAGCGGCTCAAATTGCCATTATCATCAACAGGAGTCAAGTCAGCATCAGGCCCATACAGGTCAATCAAGTCATTCTTGATATCTTCATTACTGTCTCCAGATTGAGCCAGTATATCAGCGGCACTGTATACGCCGCCATTTGGGTCTTTTCCACCAGCAACACCGGCAATCATGCCCTTGACTTGCATCATCACGCCATTGATATCTTGCTTTAAGCCAGTGGCATCTAACTCCATTAGCTTGTCAATATCAAGTTTTCCATTCTCGTCATAGCACTGTTCAACGATGGTATCGATATAGTTCCACAGCTGGTCTTCCGTTAGAGGAACAAGACCATTATCAGTCTGAAGCATCGGAGTAAACGCAAACGGATGCTCCGTACCATCTTCATCAGAAATGGTATCCCAAGAGCCAAGAACGGTAGAATAACTGCCCTTTTCAATTGTTCCTGGGAAGATGCTGTTCTGCTCGTCTACGAAATCCTTGTATTTTGCAAGGTTTTCTTCCGTCCAGTCAATCTTGTCACGATGGAAGTTATCAATATTGCCATACTTGCCATAACCTTGAGAATTCCATTCCTCTTCAGTTTTCTGGGCTTCCTTTATGGCATCCTGATATTCCTTAGTGGCTTTGATCTTTGCGTCAATTTCAGAAGTGGCTTGAGTGGACTTCTTAGTTTCGTTTGCGCTCCACTCTGCAAAATCACTCTCGAATTTATTTTGCTTCAAAGCAGAAACAGCATCATTATAGGCCTCAACTTGATCTTTTATTCCAGCACGATCATTTTTGAATGCGTCATACAAACCAGAAGCAGCTCTATCTGCATCACTATATTTTTTCGTGATAATGTCAAGGGCTTGCCCCAATTCATTATAATGCTTTACAACAGAATCTGCGTCGTCTGTGTCATAATTGTCAAAGTTTAAAACACCAGAATCTTCATCGTAGCTCCAACCAAACTTGCCAGCTAATTCTTTAGCCATTTCAGAGTCGAAAGAATCAACCGAATGATTATCATGAGCCTGCTCTTTTGCGGTCTTTTCAAGTAGCTTTCCTTGATCGTCTTTATTTTGAACTAAATCAGACGTTTCGCCTTGCAATTGTTCAAGTCGAATTTGACGAAGTAATTCTAATTGTTCTTCGTATTTTCCATTTTGAAGATCAATCTTGTCAATTCTATCTCTTGATATACCATCTTGATCTTTTAATAGTTCAAGAAGTTCTTCTTGGATATCTTTTGCTTGATCAAAATCTGATGTGTCCCAACTGGCCTTATCTCCAAGTTCTTCATAAGAATTTGAAAGATCTCTTAAAGATGATTTTAACTGATTTGCTTTTTGTACGGCTTCTTGAGACTGTTTAACAGCATTCTCTACACGCTGAGTGTAGTTTTGCCATGCAGATACTGCTTTTGTTACAAGCAACGTGACGAATCCGGCAAATGCCACGTTAAGGGCAACCGTCGCTGCTTTAAGCAGAATCATAGCGCCTTCTGTTGCAATAACGCCACCTTTACATTCAACAAGATATCTGATAAACTTAATGATAGAGCCACCAGCGATGTCGTTTTCCTTTGCGTAGTCATCAACCGCATCAGATAAAGAGAAGAACTTATTTAGTATGCTGTCAATTTTAGGTGCTACAGTACCGTTCTCACTAGAAAAGAAAGTAAATATCGATTTTGAGGAGAGATGAAATCATGGAGAAACATGTAAAGTATTGCCCGTATTGCAAGAAGTACCAGCCAAGTACATTTTATGACTGCGCATTTTGTCTAAGAAAGCTTTGGCTTCTGAAAGATTGGGAAGAAACCGAGGATGAAGAAAAAGAAGATTGGCTAAAATATCCTATGCCCGCAAATGACATTTCTGGGATGGATGCTGATACCGTCAGAAAAAATCAAGACGAAGCAGCTGCTTATGATGCTAAAGTCAAAGCCGAGATTCAAGAAAAGTTAGATGAAGAAAGAAGAAAGGCCGAAGAGGAAGCCGCAAAGCCTATTTACACACCAAGATGTCCCACGTGCGGTAGTCCCAACATTCACAAAGTATCGACTACGGCTAAATTAGTCGATGCTGCTGTTTGGGGACTGCTGGCGCGCAAGCCTAGAGTTCAGTTCCACTGTGATGATTGTGGATATGAGTGGTGACAAAAGAAAAGCCCTGCCACACAAAGTAGCAGGGTAGTTGGTCGTATTTAGATTTAGCGAAAAACGTATTTTGCCATTGCGGAATTTCTATCGCAATACAAAAACTCAAAACTCTTAACACGACTCATTGGGATACAGAGGACAGAACCGGTATTTGCATTCTTTGCGGCATCATCCATATCCTTACCAGACTTTGATTTTGCAGAGCAATGATATGTTAATGTAATATACTCATCATCTGCTGTTTCTAGTTTTCCTAAAATATGAGACCCATCATCCATGTTTAGCATCATCAAATTACCATGAGAATCGATATGCCTAGTCCAAATATTGTCACTCGGCTCAACTCCAAGAATGTTGACCATTATTTTTCGAGCCCAAACAGAGTTCTTGACTTTGTAAAATGCGGCAGCGGCAAGCAGCCCTAAAAGAACGTACGCCAGTACGATAGGAAAATCAATTACAACAAAAGGAAGGATTCTATCTAAGTAATCAACCGTATACTTTAATACAAAACCAACTGCGATACTTAAAATAAGATATCCCTGATATTCAATTTTCTTTAAAGACAGCTTCATATAAAACCAGACACAGATTGCGCCTGGAACAAATACATTAAACAGCGTATCAATGCTGTTGATTAGTTTTACTATTTCCGTCATCAGCGCCTCCATCTTTGCTTTTCAATCTATTATCACTATAATCTCTGAAATAAGCATTCAGCTGATTCTCTGTGGTTTCGTCCTTGCCGCCATGATACGTGTAGTCCGTGATAGAACGACCGCCAAAATTAGAAATTTCCATATTCGGCACATGCTTTTTATTATTTTCCATGATTCAACACTCCTTTTATAAGAGTGTATCACAGACTGTCGTAAAAAGCAACGCAAATTAAAACGCCCGGCCTCCCAGCAGTAGAGAAGTCGAGCTTGTTTGTTATGATAGCTGCGCCGTTGTTATTTCAGAAGTTCAGCGATTTCTTCAGCAGTCACACCATTTGCCAGCGCATTGGCAACAATATCTTCTGCCTTTTTGCGATTCAGCTCTGCCGCAATCTTTTTGTCGGCATCAGCCTTTTTCTTTTCGAGCTTGGTGATCTCTTTGTTGAGTTTTTTCAACTCTGCTTCTTTTGCTTTACGCTGGGCGTTCAGTGTAGCGATATCATCACCAATAGTTGCAATCTCCTGAGCAATAGATTCTGCTGCGGTATTCTTTTCAGCAATCTGTGCCGCATAATCGATACCGTCAAGAACCTTTACTTTGTTCTTACTTCCTTTAGGTCTAGCCATAATAAAACACCTCCGTATATTTTGGATACGCGATTGTACTTTTATTATAGCCAGAATATCGTATGTAGTCAACGAATATTTTGTTTTCTCCTATTTGTATCGCGCCAGAGAATAGTGCGTCTCCTCGTTTCCACCTACTTCTTTAAGTCGTCTGATTACGTCTGAGGTGGACTTCTGAACTTTCGTCCAGAACTGACTATCCTTCCAGTGGTTGCTCACTGACCCTTTTTAGTCGATGAACCTTCCACCCTCCTACATTATATAATAGGGGAGTGGATC
>ERZ779660.238-NODE-238-length-33172-cov-2.055168_pt1 | contig 33172 bp, 23 predicted proteins | sample MGYA00511906_ERZ779660 | MGnify/ENA primary metagenome ERZ779660 (study PRJEB29588, sample SAMEA2156906) | human gut metagenome | biome: human gut; feature: human-associated habitat; material: faeces | place: Denmark | collected 2008/2010 ... | reverse complement strand
TGACAGCCAAAGTTACCCAAGCAGATGTATACGCATATATAGCTAAAGCCAAACAACTGATGAAACAAAAGGCAGCCAGTGCATCAGGGAAGACGAAAGCTCACTATGAATTATTATTAAAGATGCTCGACATCAACTTAAAATAAGGGAGGGACAAAAGATGAAAAAACTATTTTTTATTGCTTCGTTTTTTATGCTATTGGGAATGACGGCTTGTTCCTCGAAGGATCACGATGTGTTGGCCGTGGAACAACTTACTCACCGTTTAATCCCCCAATATGCCGATCAATTCGTGTTCGAGATAGTTCCTGAGGAGGATAGGGATTACTATTCGTTGGAAAGTAAGGACGGAAAAATCCACATTAGTGGGAATAACGCCAATTCGATGGCTGCCGGATTGAATTATTATTTGAAATATTATTGTCTGACGACTGTATCGTGGTATGCCGATATTCCGGTCGAAATGCCCGATGTGTTGCCTATGGTGGAAAAACCGGTCGTCGTAGAAGCGAAAGTGGATAATCGCTTTTTCTTGAATTATTGTACTTACGGGTATTCCATGCCTTTTTGGAAATGGAAGGATTGGGAGCGTTTTATCGATTGGATGGCGTTGAACGGAGTGAATATGCCATTAGCTATAACCGGCCAAGAGATGGTATGGTATAAAGTGTGGAAAAAAATAGGGCTGACCGATGAAGAGATTCGTTCTTATTTTACGGGCCCGGTTTATTTGCCGTGGCATCGCATGGCGAATATCGATGGCTGGAACGGGCCGTTACCCATGCAATGGTTGGAATCTCAGGCCGAGTTGCAGAAAAAGATTTTGGCTCGTGAGCGTGAATTGAACATGACGCCGGTATTGCCCGCTTTTGCAGGGCATGTGCCGGCTGCCTTGAAACGGATTTACCCCGATGCCAATATTCAATATTTGGGGAAATGGGCGGGTTTTGGCGATTCGTATCGCTGTCATTTCTTGAATCCCGAAGAACCGCTTTTTGCAGAGATTCAAAAGAGTTTCTTGGAAGAACAGGAAAAGATGTTCGGGACAGACCATATTTATGGTGTGGATCCTTTTAATGAGGTGGATCCGCCGAGCTGGGAGCCCGAATATCTGGCACAGGTATCTTCGGATATGTATAAATCGTTGGCTGCTGCCGACCCTGATGCCGTGTGGTTGCAAATGACATGGATGTTTTATCACGATCGAAAATTGTGGACAGCACCTCGGGTGAAAGCTCTGTTGACCGGGGTTCCGTCCGATAAATTGGTTTTGTTGGATTATCATTGTGAAAATGTAGAGTTGTGGAAAAGTACAGAGAAATTTCATGGACAGCCTTATATCTGGTGTTATTTGGGAAATTTCGGAGGTAATACCACGTTGACCGGAAATGTAAAGGAGAGCGGTGACAGGCTCGATAACGCTTTGATAAACGGAGGAGACAACTTAAAAGGTATAGGATCTACATTGGAAGGACTGGATATCAATCAGTTCCCTTATGAATATATCTTTGAGAAAGCGTGGACGATAGATGTGAATGGACAGGATTGGGTCGAGCGTTTAGCGGATAGGCACGTAGGAGCCGTTTCGGAATCGGCACGCGAGGCTTGGCAGATATTGTTTGAAGATGTTTTTGTACAAGTACCTCGTACATTAGGTATTTTGCCCGGATATCGGCCGAAATTGGGAGATAACTATAATAAACGGACCAGTAACGAGTATGATAACGCTACATTGCTGCGGGTGTGGGAGCTTTTATTGGAAGTTCCGTCTTGCGACAGAGATGCATTCGAGATAGATGTGATTATGACAGGTCGTCAACTCTTGGGCAATTATTTTTTGGACGTGAAAAAAGAATTTGACGGTTTTTATAAGAAACGGAATGTTCCCGGGTTGAAAGAAAAGGCTTCTGAAATGAGAGAGATACTGTCCGATTTGGAATTGTTGAATTCTTTCCACAACCGGGCATCGTTGGATAAATGGATTGAAGATGCCCGCAGTTTGGGCGATACCGACGAATTGAAAAATTATTATGAGAAAAATGCTCGTAATTTAATAACTACATGGGGTGGTAGTTTGAACGATTATGCGAGTCGTTCATGGGCCGGTCTTCTGAACGATTATTATGTCAGACGATGGGAAATTTATTTTGATGCTGTGATCGGTGCGGTGGAGAAAGGAATAGAGTTGGATAAAGATGAATTAAAGAGCCGGCTTGCGACTTTTGAACAAGAGTGGGTAGATAGTATTACTCCTATTCAGATACACAGGGAGGGTTCGTTGTTGGATACAGCTCGTCATTTGTTGGAAAAATACGGGCCGAGGATTGAGAAATCTCTCTAAGCCGATTTTCCTGTAATGCTATTCTACAAGGGGATACGACAATGCAGTCGTTATCCTCTTGTAGACTTTTTTGTTAGGGAGCATTGTAGATGTCGATATACCAGAACCCGGTGTTCTGTTTCAGATCTTGACAAGGATATTCTTTATACGATACAGGGCCCAAGTGACAGGGAACGGGTTCTTTAAAGATAGGGCCATCAAAAACGAATGAATGATACTCTCCGTTTTCGCCGCAGATATCGACGCCGTCGGGTAAATCGTTTATAAAATCATAGTCTATCATTCTGCCGACGAAAGTTTTGTCGAGTACACTGCCGTCGATACAGGTGATTATGGCTTTGAAACCGGAGTCTATAAATTCATGTAATAACTCTTGGGGTGAATTGTTCCATAAAGGAAAATCTGTTTTTAATCCTGCTTGTCTGCATTTTTCTTCTCTGCCGATTTTTAATTCCAGCAAATGAATATCGCCGAATAGAGCAGTGGAAATTTCCTGACTTTTGAATTTGTCTATGATTTCTTGTAAAGATATTTTGTATTTATCTTCTGAATATTCGGTATTTATATCACAGGTAACGAGCGGAATTCCTATGCTTTGAGATTGTGCTTTCAATAGGTCGAGGTTGGTTCCGTGCATGGGAATGCGGTTGTTCGTAGAGTCGATAACCGTAAGCAACGCTTTGATGTCGAATCTGTTTAACGCTCTGTATAGGGCCAAAGCCGAGTCCTTACCGCTGCTCCAATTAAAATATGCTTTTGTTTTCATGTTTGGAGTTTATTCAAAATGAACGCAACCAATCGGAAAGTTCATCATGAACGGCTTTTTTGAATAGGAACGACTCATTATATCCCCAGCCGTGACCTCCTGTGGGATAAATATGCAATGAGACCGGTATTTGATATCGATGCAGGGCTTTGTAATAACGGAGGCTGTTTTCGACAGGGACAGCTCGGTCGTCATCGGAGAGGGCGATAAAAGCCCGTGGTGACTCTGCGTTGACGTGTTTCTCATTGGAATAGTAATCGATGAGTGCTTTGCTCGGATTCTTCCCGATGAGATTTTCTCTCGACCCGCTGTGAGTTATCGTTTCGTCCATAGAGATTACCGGATAAACGAGAATTTGGAAAGCTGGCCGTAATTCTGCCGGATAGTGGGTCGCGAAAGTAGAAGCCAAGTGTCCGCCGGCGGAAAAGCCCATAATTCCTATGTCATCGGGGTTTATCTTCCATTCGGCAGCATGGGATTTTACGACCCGCATGGCCTCGCAAACATCGGACATGGGGACTTTGTGGTTTCCGTGCGGCATGCGGTATTTGAGGATAATGAGGGCGATGCCTTGATGTTTGAAGTAGTCGGCATAGGCATATCCTTCGTGGTCGTAGGCCAGAAGGGCATATCCTCCTCCCGGGCACATGATGACAGCTCGTCCTGTATTTTTCCCTTCGGGTAGAAAGACTTTGATCGAGGGGCGATAGATTCTGACGTTTTCGTCGTATGTTTTTCCTTCATCGTCGTTCTTTTCTAACGGCCCGTTTTCCCATAAAGCTATGTCGATGGGGCGGTTGTTTTCTGCGTAAATGTCGGTACAAGTCATAGAAGCTGCAAGAACTATAAAAATAAGACTTTTGAATTTCATGTGTATTGTTTTTAGGTGAATATTTTGCTGAATGTCGTGCATGAGGGAACTGTGGCGGTTTATCGGGGCTGAGCCGTGGCTTGCCTGTTTCCTCGGTTTATTGCAAAGATAATTCTTTATTGTGTGAACGGAAAAAGACGGAGAAATAAAAGTCGTATGAAAAATCTTTATTGTGGAAACAATTTGTACTTTTGCGCCCGAAATAACAGCAAGGGAATGAAAGAAAAATTAAAAGGCCATTCGGCTATGTTCACGGCAAATTTCTTATGGGGAATTATGTCGCCTATTTCCAAAGCAATCTTTTTGACTGGAACGATTTCGGCGTTTTCGCTAACCAACATGCGTATGGCCGGAGCGGCGATTCTTTTTTGGATTGCTTCTTTGTTTATGCCTCGGGAGCCAGTTACTAAACGAGATTTGCTTTTGCTTTTCGTAGCATCTTTGTTCGGGATAACATTGAATCAAGGTTTCTTTGTGTTGGGATTGTCTTATACGACGCCGATAGATGCTTCGGTCGTCGCTTCTTTGGCTCCTATTATTACCATGATATTGGCTGCATTTATCCAGAAAGAGCCTATGACCGGTAAGAAGGTTGTGGGTGTATTTATGGGGCTTTCGGGAGCTTTAATGCTTATTTTGAACGGAGCGGGCACTGTTTCGGAAGGGCTTTCGGGTGGCCGGGTTATGGGAGACTTGTTTTGTTTGGTCGCTGAAATCAGTTTTGCTATTTATTATGTGGCTTTCAAGGGTTTGATAAGCCGGTATACACCTGTGACTTTGATGAAGTGGATGTTTTTGTTTTCTGCGATTTGCTGTTTGCCGCTCGGGGGAAACGATTTGTTGAGCATCCCATATTCCGATCTTAGCGGCACGATTTATCTCGATTTGTTTTTTGTCGTATTCGGTGCTACGTTTTTGTCTTATATGTTGGTTTCTATCGGACAAAAACGTTTGAGACCGACTATTTTAAGCATGTATAATTATACCCAGCCGATAGTCGCTTCTTTGTTGGCTGTTTGGTGGGGAATGGATAGCTTTGATTTGAAAAAGGGTTTTGCTATTCTTCTTGTTTTCTTGGGTGTTTATGTGGTGACAACCAGTAAATCGAGAGCACAAGTAGAGGCGGAAATGGCTAGACAAAATAATGTTGTCGATAAGTAGTTGATTATTAGTTTGTAGTTGTTCTATATTATTTATAATATATCTATATTTTATTTATAAATAAAGGGGAATTTATAGAAAATCTTCGCAAAGGAATCGGGCTACTCCGTCGTGATCGTTGTCGGGAATGATAGCCGTCGCTTGTCTTTTGATTTCTTCGGTGGCATTGGCCGGTGCATATCGGCGCACAAGGTATCTCGATAAACCCTTGTTATTTCCTTTCTCTTTTTTCTTTTTCATTGTTTTTTCCATCCTTTTATCGTGAATATGAAACGGCTGATTTTATTCGGATTTATACCGATTTTTGTGCCGCTTTTAATGCCTGCGACAATATAACTATATACTGTAATTTTAAAGCTTATGAGCAAAATGTGCAACTGTAATTCTGTTAAAAAACGGTAAAAGCGCCGCAAATTATGAAAATCGGCAATCGGTCTGAGGAAGCTCGGCCGTTTGGCATCGCCGAATATACCGCAAACAATATCGACGTATTTATTATCGACTTGTTTAATAAAATAAAATAACGGACAAATGGGCATAATCCGGGGATTGTAAGACCGGCGGTATAATATAATAAGCCTAAATACGGCAACACGTACAAGATTTACGGATATTTTTTCGCATTTAGTTGCGAAAACGTTTCCGCTGTGATAAAATTCTTTTGTATTTTACGGGTACGGCGGCTTTGCGCCTTTGCCTGCTTTAACGGAGTTGAGATTGATGAAAACTGCAGTTGTTACGGGCGGTTCGAGCGGAATAGGACTTTCCTGCTGCCGTAAGTTTCTTGAAAACGGATACAGGGTGTATGAGCTGAGTCGCCGCGAGCCGAAGATTCAAACGGTAGGCGTTAAGCATATCTCGTGCGACGTCACGGATGAGCGCTCGGTTTCAGAGGCATTCAAAAAAATATATAATGACAGCGGAAGCATTGATATACTTGTGAATAATGCAGGCTTCGGCATCTCAGGGGCGGTTGAATTCACAGAGCTTGCAGAAGCTAAAAAACAGTTTGACGTCAATTTCTTCGGCTGCTTTATTTGCTCAAAAAACGTAATTAAATATATGAGACTTCAAGGCGGCGGAAGAATTGTTAATCTCAGCTCTCTCGCAGCTCCGCTTGCCATACCGTTTCAGGCGTTTTATTCGGCGTCAAAGGCGGCTGTAAATTCGCTGACTCTGGCTCTTGCAAACGAGGTGCGACCGTTTAATATAAAGGTCTGCGCCGTAATGCCGGGCGATGTTAAAACGGGTTTTACCGCGGCAAGAGAGAAAAATACCGCCGGTGACGAATTTTACGGCGAAACACTTAAAAGAGCGGTTGCCGGTATGGAGCGCGACGAGCAAAACGGTATGTCGCCGGACGATATAGCCGATGCGGTGTATGCTGCGGCAACCAAAGCTCGTCCGAAGCTTTTGTCTACAAAAGGCGCTAAATATCATCTGTTTTTGGCACTTTCAAAGGCATTGCCGGTTTCGCTTGTGAACATCATAGTCGGAAAGCTTTATTCTTAATAATTCGGGGCGTAAGGCAATACTGTTATTAGCTGCTTTTGCCCCGTTTTCTTGTTATTCAATAAAAACACATTCGGAGGTACTATGCAAAATTTTGTAGAGCTTATTCAGAATATCAACAGTAAGGTAAACAGCGTCGTTTGGGGGCCTCCGATGCTCATATTGATGCTGCTTACCGGCCTTTATCTCACGTGCGGTACGCGATTTTTTCAAATACGCCGTTTTTGCTACACAATTAAAAATACGGTTGCCGCAATATTTAAAGACCGCAAGGTAACAAAAACCAAGGACGAAAAAGCCATATCGCAGTTTCAGGCACTTGCAACGGCTCTTGCCGCAACGGTAGGCACGGGCAACATTGTAGGCGTAGCCACCGCGATTTCCTCCGGCGGAGCGGGTGCGGTATTTTGGATGTGGATTTCTGCTTTGCTCGGTATGATGACGAGCTTTTCCGAAAATGCGCTCGGCATATATTTCCGCAGAAAAAACGAAAAAGGCGAGTGGGTGGGCGGCCCTATGTATTATATTGAAAAGGGACTCGGTCAAAAGTGGCTTGCGGTTATATTTTCTGTTTTTTGTCTGTTCGCGTCGTTCGGAATAGGCTCGGTGGCTCAGGTCAACGGAATATCCACGGCACTTAAGGGTTCGTTTAATATACCGGGCGTTGTCACGGGGATAGTCGTTTGCGCCCTTATAGCCGTTATAATTTACGGCGGACTGAAAAGAATAGTCACGGTGACGGAAAAATTTGTGCCTTTTATGGCGGCGTTTTACATAATAGGCGCGCTTATAATAATAATCGTAAACTTCCGCCATATAGGCGACGCTTTCGGCGAGATATTTTCGGGGGCGTTCAGTATGCGCTCCGTCGGAGGAGGCGTTATGGGATACGGTATTTCAAGAGCTATGCGTTTCGGTGTGGCGCGCGGAGTATTTTCTAATGAGGCGGGCCTCGGCTCGTCGGTAATGGTCCATTCCTCCTCTGATGCCAAGGAACCCGTAACACAGGGTATGTGGGGCATATTTCAGGTGTTTTTTGACACCATTGTTATATGCACCCTTACGGCACTCGTAATACTGACTACCGGGGCAAATCTGCAAAGCGGACTTGAGGGAGTCAATATAACAATATATGCCTTCGAGAGTGTGCTCGGCAAATGGGGCTCTTATATAGTATCCATAGGTATAGTTATGTTCGCTTTTTCAACCATACTCGGCTGGTCGGTGTACGGCTCGCGCGCCGCAGAATATATAGGCGGAAAAAAGCTGACTGCGGTGTATAAAATAATATTTCTCGCAATGACATTTATAGGTGCCGTGTCGAGCATTCAGCTTGTTTGGGATCTTTCCGATACGTTTAACGGTCTTATGGCTCTGCCGAACCTTATAGGTCTGTTGCTTTTGTCGGGGACGGTGTTTAAAATAACCAAAAACTACGAGCAGAGAGTGATAGGCGGCAAAAAGATAAAGCCGATGCTGTCTTTTTATGACCGTGAGAAATAATTTTCGGTATTCACATTTAACTTCGAATTTGATATAATATACGGGATTTAAAAAGATAAAAGAGGAAATTTATGTCAGGTAAAAAGGACTACATCAGAAATTTTTGCATAATTGCCCATATCGACCACGGCAAGAGTACGCTTGCCGACCGTTTGTTGGAGCTTACGGATTCCGTAGCGAAGCGTGATATGGAGGCGCAGCTTCTTGACAATATGGATATTGAGCGTGAACGCGGCATAACCATTAAGGCACGTGCCGTAAAGCTTGATTACAAGGCTACCGACGGCAAAAAATATGAACTGAACTTAATAGACACTCCCGGTCATGTTGACTTCAACTATGAGGTGTCGCGTTCCCTTGCGGCATGCGAGGGAGCTGTGCTGATAGTTGACGCGTCACAGGGGATAGAGGCTCAAACTCTTGCAAATACCTACCTTGCGCTTGACCACGACCTTGAAATTGTGCCGGTAATAAATAAAATCGACCTTCCCGCCGCAGAGCCGGAGCGCGTTGCTAAAGAAGTGGAGGACGTTATAGGCATACCGTGTATGGATTCGCCGCGAATTTCGGCAAAAACGGGCGAGAATGTCCCCGCTGTGCTCGAGGAAATCGTAAACCTTGTGCCGCCTCCGGATGATAACGATTCAAAGCCGCTCAGAGCGCTTGTATTTGACTCCGTATATGACAGCTATCGCGGTGTAATTGTCTATGTCAGAATAGTTGACGGTGTGGTAAGGCCGGGGCAGACCATGCGTCTTATGGCTACGGGTGCCGAATTTACAATTGTGGAAACGGGATATATGCGCGCCAAGAGCTTGGAGCCGACAAAGCAGCTGTCCTCGGGTGAGGTCGGTTATATCACCGCTTCGATTAAAACCGTAGGCGATGCGCGCGTAGGCGATACCGTGACTCTTGCCGAAAATCCGGCTTCGGAGCCGCTTGCAGGATATCGTAAGGTAAATCCGATGGTTTTCTGCGGAATTTATCCGGCGGACGGAGCGGATTATGAGGCTCTTAGGGACGCTCTTGCCAAATTACAGCTGAATGACGCCTCGCTCTCGTTTGAACCCGAGACGTCAAGTGCCCTCGGTTTCGGCTTCAGGTGCGGTTTCTTGGGGCTTTTGCACCTTGAAATCATACAGGAACGCCTTGAGAGAGAGTATGACCTTGACCTTGTAACAACAATACCTTCGGTTGTTTACAAAATACATCTTACCGACGGAAACGTAGTCGAAATAGACAATCCGTGCAACTACCCCGACCCCGCAACAATCGATTTTGCGGAGGAACCCATGGTGGAGGCGCACATCTTTTCTCCTAAGGATTATGTGGGAGCCATAATGGATCTTTGCCAGGACAGACGCGGCGAATATAAAGAAATGACGTATCTTGACGCCGACAGGGTGGACTTAAAATATATACTCCCGCTTAACGAAATAATCTATGACTTTTTTGACGTCTTAAAATCGCGTACGCGCGGCTATGCTTCGTTTGACTATGAGCTTTGCGGCTATCAAAGGTCAAGCCTTGTAAAGCTCGACGTTCTTTTGAACGGCGATATGATAGACGCCCTCTCGTTTATTATTCACTCCGAAAAGGCATATCCGAGAGCGCGCAGAATAGCCGAGAAGCTTAAGGACAATATTCCGCGCCAGATGTTTGAAATTCCCATTCAGATAGCCGTGGGCGGCAAGGTAATAGCGCGCGAAACCGTAAAGGCAATGCGTAAGGACGTGCTTGCTAAATGCTACGGCGGTGATATAACGCGTAAAAAGAAGCTGCTTGAAAAGCAAAAAGAGGGTAAAAAGCGTATGCGCAAGTTCGGTACGGTAGAAGTTCCGCAAGAGGCGTTTATGGCTGTGCTTAAATTAGACGATGAATAATATAGGACTGTATATTCACATTCCGTTTTGCAATTCAAAGTGCCCGTATTGCGATTTTTACTCGTTTCGCGCCGATGACGATACAAAAAACAGATATGTTTCGGCTGTTTTGCGAGAGCTTCGGAACAATTCAAAACAGCTTAATTGTAAAGCCGATACGCTTTACATTGGCGGCGGAACTCCGTCGGTTTTGGCTCCTGATTATCTTTGCCAAATCATAAACGGCGCAAAATCAACGTTTTTGACCGATGATGCGGAAATAACGGTAGAGTGCAACCCGTTTTCGCTCGGCGACGAATTTTTTGAAAAAGTAAGCGAGTGTAAAGTGAATAGGCTTTCCATAGGGCTTCAGTCGGCAAATGACGGCGAACGTAGGATTTTAGGCAGACGAGCCGATAAACACGAGGTCTTGGGTGCCGTTTCAAGGGCAAAAGAAGCGGGAATAGGCAATATTTCGCTTGATGTCATGCTCGGCGTGCCGGGTCAAACTAAAGAGAGCCTTAAAAGCACACTTGATTTCTGCATTTCTTCGGGTGTGCCGCATCTCAGCTGCTACATTCTCAAAATAGAGGAGAATACGCCGTTTTTTCGTATGAGAGACAAATTGCCGTTCCCCTCTGACGACGATACGGCCGATATGTACCTTTTTATGTGCGAATACCTCGAAGAACACGGTATTATGCAGTATGAAATATCAAATTTTGCGGTTCCCGGCTTTGAGAGCCGCCACAATCTGAAATATTGGCATGATGAAGAGTATATCGGCATAGGTGCTTCGGCACATTCGTTTTTAGGCGGAAAACGCACATATTATCCGCGTGATATTGAGTATTTCATAAGCGGCAATGAGCGTTTAACTGAGGGCGACGGCGGCGACGAAGAGGAATTTTGTATGCTCGCTTTAAGGCTCCGCGAGGGGCTTACTCAAGAGCGTTTTTACGCCCGTTTTCATCATGAGATACCGCAAAAAATGCTTGAAAGCGCAAAGCAATACGAAAAATACGGGCTTTGCAGCTGTGAGAACGGCGGAATTTCTCTGACGCGGCGCGGATTTTTACTCTCCAACTCCGTAATATCCGAAATTATCTTATAGATATAAATATTTCAGGGCTTGTAATTTGTTTTACAAGCCCGTTTTTTTGTGCTTTTCGGGCGTTTGTGAAATTAAAACGGCTTTTTGTTACAATGGCGTTTTTTTGTCGCACAGCACGTGATAAAATCAAGAGGCTAAACGGAAGAGTTCTCCGAAAGTGAATTGATTATATAGAATTTCCGGTGTGTAATTTGTACAAGATTACCCAAAACGGCTGCAATTTTTGTCGAAGAGTGCTTGCAATCTAAAATTTTACATATTTTCATTTTAAAATGACAAAAGATTGTCAAACTGCGTTCACAATCTGTTAATATTTGGTTTAAAGACTGTTTAAAATGAGTTTTTAAATTAGCTAAAAACTCTTTACACCAAGTCATTTTTGGTGTAAACTTAAGTATAAATATACGGTGTAATAGTGTACCCATTTGCGCCTTAAAATCGGTAAATAGACGCTTGCTCCGCAAAATGATGGAAAACAAACGTTAAAGTAAACCCGAAGCGGTGCGGATTTATCGTATACTATTATATATAGCGTTTTTAATCAATTTATCGGAGGTTTTTCATTTGGCAGATCTTATATTTCGGCATCTTACCGGAGCCGATGGCGAGGGCGTTTACAAAAACGGCAAAACCGGCTTCTCGGTTTCTTATTTCAAAAAGAAAGAAATAGACTCGCGCTATCCCTCGGGCGGCTATATGGTTGTCGGTCAAATAGGCAAGGGCAAACGCGAAATCGGTAATTTGCAGTCTGACGACGGGCAAACCGAAAAGGTGTATGCCGCAACGAAAATGCCTCATACAGCGGTAGTCGGCTACATAGAGACAGAGGCTGACAAATTCATTGCGATAGTTAAAGACAGGCTCTTACTTTGGCTTTTGTTTGCGCTTTTGATAGCGGCACTTATAATAGGTCTTATATTCCTTTTAAAGGCCGTTATACCGACAGGCGGCGATGGCGGAACCACAACGCCCCCCGCAGGCGTAATCGACCAAAATGCCGTATTGGGCGAGGGCGAAATCTCGATTCCCGATAAAACAAAAACAAGGGGCAGGCAGATAAAGGTCTACGGTATTCCCGAGCTTCCCTTGGCGGCAAATACCAAGGAGCAAAGCTTTGTATTCTCAAACCCCGAGGAAAACCCGTGCTTCTTTGTTATAGAAATAGAGCTTTCAGATACAGGCGAGGTTATATATACCTCAAATCTCTTGCCGCCGGGCTATTCAATATCAAAGTTCACGCTGAACCGTGAGCTTGCGGCAGGAACTTATCCTGCAACAATCCATGTTAAGACATACAGCTTTGATAAAGAGCAGCGTAAACTTAACAATATGGATTTAAAAACGACCATCGTGGTTTCATAAGAAACTATATTCAAAATACAGATTTTGAGGAAAGGAGTTGCAGTTTATGCAAAAAATTTCAAAGATTAAAATCGGAAAAAGCATAACTGCTGTGTTGCTTTGCGTAGTGCTTTTGGTAACGTCGATTCCCATGGTTCTCGCGGCCGGCGAGGGCGAATATGACCCGATACCGACCTTTACCGAATCGGATAAAAGGGAAGCGGCTGCAACACTTAATGACGACGGCGGAATTACGGTCAGCTTCCCCGCGGCTAAGGTTAGCGAGCGCAAAACCGGCACAAAAACAATTGACGGGTATATGTTAGAGCTTGTTGATCTCGGAACATATACCGAAGTTCACACAAGCACGGTTTTGCTGCGCAAGATGGTTAGTCCCACCGGTACCGCACCGTACACGGCTGAGATTACGGCAGACGAAATCAAAACAAAGGTGCCTGCGGGTCTGTCTGACGACCACCGTTACAATATTACGATAACGGCGTACGACAGCGACGGCTGGTTCTCGGAGGCTGTTAACGCATACGTTTCGGATGTTCCGACTTATGTATACGATGCGTCCGCTTATGCCCCCGTTACAAACAACGTTCTTGCCGTGCGTGAAGTCCTTACCTTTGATAAAAAAGGTACCGCAGATGACCACGGTTCGTTTTCGGATACCGGAATCAACGAGAGAACCGCCGAAGTCAACAATGTACGCAGTACGTCAGGCTCACTTGACTATATGCAGGAGGGTAATCACCTTTCAGTCGAAGGCAGAACCGATGGTGTAGGCGTTAAAGACACGGGCAATAGCTACGGCTACGCAATGCGTATCGAGTCCGCCGCAACCACCGACAGCCCTCAGTCCTTTGATACGTCATGGAGCCGTCAGACTTGGGACCTGACGGGTGCTTCCGAGATTTGGTACTATCTCGACTTCTCCGAGGTCAGCGTAACGGGGCTTTCATTCCGCCTTCGTGCAAATGAAAAGTATTTTGCACAGGATTTTGACAACAGCTACAGTGAAAGCAGTAATGCTTTTAACAGATACGGCGATATAATTTACTCAACTGTCGGCACCACAAAAGCAGGCTATATGGGTGAGGCCCCATATTTATTCCTGCAGCAAACGGACGGCAGCTGGAAAAAGGTTATGTTAAACGACGGTACCGTTGACCTTGACCATTTCAAGGGATATGTCCGCATACCGCTTCAGTTTATGTGCTCCGAAACCGACTCCGTTGTCACGGAGTCCAACGAGGATTTCGGTGTAAACAAGCCTATGCCCGATATGTATGTGTGGAACAGCTCGGATAAAACTAAAGCAAATGCCAACAAGTATTATAACGAGAAAATTAAGCTTTCGCAGCCGGTAGTTGTTGACCCTGCCGGTACTTCGATATCCGATGCTCTGCTTATTAGACGCTATTCCTTCAGAATTAACAAGACGGCGACTCTTAGCGGCGAATACTATATCGACGGCGGCACAATGCTCGCTCCGTGCATGGCTACGGAAGACGGTGGCAAGACAACAGCCAATTCGCCCAAAAGAGCATATATCGATAAGACCAAAATCGGTACGGGTGAAGATCCGGTAGTTAATCGCACAAATGCTTTTAAAGCTATCGAGGATATTATGTCCGCAGGCTTTAAGTTCACGGGCTGCTCGTATGACCCGGCTTCTACGAGCCTTGAAACCAACAACGGCAGCGTAGGTAAAAAGATTTTCCTTGATAATGTATTGTTCTACCGTACAGACGGTCAGAAATACAGCGAAAATACCCTTAACGGAGAAACAAACACAGGCACGCCCGTTAAGACATATTATGACCAGGAAACAGAAATTCCGCGCGCTATTTTCAATGCCTGCCAAAAGTACATTGAAGCTCCGAACTCCTACGATTACCGCGCCGTTAAGTATATCGAGGACTTGATAGCCGGTTATAAAAAATCAATTGAGGAATATAACAAATCCGAAGAAGCCGGAAAATCCGGTATAATCGATGCATCTTTCCTTGAGGATTCTGCGCTCGATACCAAGGCGGCAGCACTCGGTATGACCGAGGCTTGGGAAAAGTACAAGACCGCCAAGCAGGCTTGTATAGACGGTAAAACCTACGGCTCTGCTAACTCGGGGGCAGAGGATTTCATTCCGATGATTTCAACTAAGCTTGAGCAGCTTCCCGATTTCGACGAAAATACTCTCGCGGTAAGCGATGAGGATAAAGCCGTTGTTAAGAGCCTTTATGAGGTTTATATCCGCCTTAACTTAAGCCAGCTCACTATGCTCGGCAGAGCGGAAGAGGAGAAGCTCTTAAAGTACTTCAGCTTCATAGAAGAAGAGCTTGCCGACAACTCTGTTGTAATAGGTCAGGCGCTTACAAACAACAAGGTTATACCGTTCGGTGACTTCTATTCCTTGGAAAAAGGCACCAGAAGCTGGCAATTTGAAAACTCAAAATATACCGGCCAGGTAGGTAAGGATTACTACTATTCTAAGGGATATTTGACATATCAGGTTCCCTTTGCTTCACTTTCGGCGCACTCTCAGGATACCGCAACGCCTACACTTATACCGACCGGCGCTATCGGTAGTGACCCGCAGAGAAACGGTATTACAAGCTATCGTCAAAACGGTACTTCGGCAATCATTACATCAAACGGCCTTGAGGGCAAAAACGCCGCAACGGTTACCATAAATAACCAGTATGCCGAAGACAGAAAAGGCTGGTATAACTGCATAAGCATTACAAAGGGACTTGTTGACAAGGAACCGAGCAGCAGCGGCGATTACTCCGCGCTGAGAGCCAACAATATGTCGTCTGAGAGTCTCGGCGATTTTGCTAAGTCGTATACCAAAAATGACATAGGCGAAACCGACCGTCTGGCGCTTGTATTCTACGCCGATTTCTCTCAGCTTGACACATTCTCAATGGCGTTTAATATCAGCTCATACTATGAAGGTGCCGCCAAGGACTACACCCTCGACTTCGGCAGCAACAACGCGGCTTCTTACTTCTATCTCATTAACCCCAAGACGGGTGAATGGGCTAAATGTACTCCCAAGGATGAAAGCAAGAGAAGAATTTACGCTTACACCTCGGAGTACGGCATAGATACGGGAGACGGCGATTACCTGACCCTTTCTCACTACAAGGGCTATGTTATGGTTCCGCTCTTCCAGTTCTCGAGAGGCGTTCAGGGTATTTCGGCAACCTCTAACTATCGTATAGATGAAAAAGCCGAGTCCCTTAACAACATTTTCCGTGTTACCATAGGTGGTATAGCGCCCTTGTCAAATTACGACGATTCGTCCGTAAACGGGAAGAGCGCAACCGCAATGAACGGTAAGAGCTTTACAATAGGCTCTGTCGGCTTTACATACAGACAGGGTACCTCGGCATACGGCGCAGGCGTACAAAACAGAACCGGCGACGTCTCGTTCGACGATTATGCACAGGTTAAGTCTCTTACTTCAATGCAGTTTGAAAACGCGGTTGCCGATTTGAAACCTTTGATTGAGGCTATGCCGGCTGCAGCAACCGGCGGTTCCGTAACAGGCAGCAACGCCTTACCTTATCCCGGTTTTGTTATCGGCACCGATGAGAGCGGAATAGAGAAGCCGCTTATAAATTACGGCGCATATTCTCTCACCGCGGCTGACGTACAGAACATAATCAATTGGTATGAGCAGTCTTATGAGCGCTATACCGACGAGGCGATTGCGGCGCTCGGTACGGAGAACGTCACAAAAATGGAAAACCTTTATAAGGTTGCAAAACGCTTGAGACTTCTCGAAAATTACCGTGACGGCTACACGAGTGACTCCGGTACCGCTATAACCGGTATTAAAGACCTTAACACTCTTGTTGCTTCAATGTACGGCGAGACCGGTAAAGCGACCGACCTTACGACCGACTGCAAGCTTATGCCTACCGGCCAGACCGCGGCGCTTGAAAACTACCTCGAAAAGTATAACGACCTTGATTATTACGCTAAGTATATCTTAACTGATAAGGCCGACAAATTTGCAAGTGCTCCTCAGTATAAGAATTATGCTAAGGCGGCCGAGGCGGTTAACAAGGTGCTTGCCAACATCAAAACTTACACCGACGACATCACCGGTAAGACGGTTAAGGGCGGCGTTGTTAGACTTGAAGAAAAGTACACGGCTCTTTACAATACCGTTAAGGGTCAAATGGACAATAGCGGTATTCAGGACCTCACCGCAATAACGGAAGCGGTTGAAGAGTACAATTCGTTTAAGGGCTATATAAGGCAGGTTCAAGAGGTTAACGACGGTAACACCGTTAATTCTTCGGACGGCGAAGCTCTCCACGGTATTATAGATACCCTCCGTATTTTCCCGAACTTTGCTTCGGCGGTAGACAAAGACAGCGTCGCTCTCAATAAGGATGCAACAACGGGAACCGCAGTCTTTACTCTTTCAAATGCCGTTAACTATCCGGACGGAAGCTACACACTTCGTGTAACCTCTAAAAACGGAGGTCTTAAGGACACTACGGGCAACATCCACGATTACAACGTTGCAATGACGGGTGCGATTGAAAAGACCGTAACGGCAAAAGCTCTTAACACTTCTCCCGAAACCGCGGATGTCGCAAATAACACCGCTTCGGCGGCAGCTCCCAAGGCAATAAACTTTACGTTTACCGTCACGGGCGTTACCGTAACGAGTGAAGATGTTATTACAATAGAGCTTATCGATAATGCTACCGGTGAGGTTGCTGTTGACAAGACAACAAACGAGCCTGTCAGAAAAACTATCAATATTCATTTTGCCGCAGACGACTTCTTTGAGGTTACAATTCCTGCGGAAATAGATGTTCCTTGGGGCGAGACGGAAGCCGTTGATGTTTCCTATAAGGTTACGTCTTCACTTGATACGGGCAGCAAGATTGGTGTTTCCGTAGCACGCAGCGCTTCTGTCGCAAATGACACTCTTACCAATGCAGCAACATCGACATACGCTCTTCCGTATACTTCACAGAACTTTACTTCCACAGAATTTACAGGTACAAATGAGGGAGCGCTTCCCGCTCAAAAACCGTCATTGACGATTTCCGGTTGGACGGACGCTCCGATAGCCGAGTATTCGACTACTCTTACTTATACCGTAGATTACACTAAAGGTTAATTAACAAATTAAATGCTTTATCAAGACCATAAGGAGGTGGTTCTATGAAGAAAACATTATCAGTTTTGCTCTCAGTGCTTTTATTGTCGCTCGTGACTGTTCCGTCTTTCGCGGCTCCGGCTACGCTGAACAAAGAGAACCCCGTAGGCTCCGTAAAGATTTTTACCGGCGAGGGCAAACAGGATGAGTATGAGCTTACAATTCCTGCCGATACCGAAATACCGTGGGAAGCTACTTCTTACGCAATAGGTAAGGTTACGGCAACTAAAATGTGGCTGTCTCCCGGCAAGACCGTTAAGGTGGCTGTTACGTCGCTCAACGGCTCAAAGCTTGTCAACACTTTGGACAGCTCAAAGACTATCGCCTACACGCTTACAGGCGCAGAGCAAATGGCGTTTTTACCGGGCGATTATATGAAGTCTTATGACCTCTCCGTGAACATCGCAGAGGCTGAATGGCAAAAAGCCGCTTCGGGTGAGCATACAGATGTTCTTACCTTTACGGCAGAATATACTAACGCGTAATAAATATAAGGAGATAAATTATGAAAAAGCTTATTTCTATCGCACTCGCAGCGGCCATGCTCGCAGCTGTTTCGATTCCCGCTTTTGCAGCTAATCCCATAACCAAGGAAACAGAGCAGACCGGCACAACCATAATTAAGACATCCACAAAAACAGGCCCCGATTCGCCTGAGGATGTTGCTGTCAGATACACCGTTTCTATTCCGGCAGATACAGAAATTTACTGGGGCACCGAGGAGACAAATCTTGTTTACTCTGTTGAGTCTCACCTCAAGAGAGGCCAGGCTCTCAAGGTTACCGTAGCAGGCACAGGCTCTATGAAGACCGATGCCGCAGCGGGCGAGGTTTACACTCTTCCCTATACTCTTTCGGGCGACACCGCTTTTACGGCAGACAGCCCCGTAGTTTACGGCAACAAGGAAACTCCGGCCGTTGACAAAAACCTCAAGGTTACAATAAGCAGCGAGGACTGGAACAGAGCTGTTGTTGATGTTTACAACGACACCCTTACCTTTACCGCTGAGGTTTAATTATTGAAAGGAGACTACTATAATGAAAAAGCTTATTTCAATTGCACTTGCAGCGGTTATGCTTGCAGCAGCTTCGGTTCCCGCTTTCGCAGCTAACCCCATAACCAAGGAGACTGACAATACCGGTACAGCTATTGTTAAGACCTCCACAAAAACAGGCCCCGATGCTCCCGAAGACGACGCTGTTAAATACACCGTTACAATTCCGGCCGATACCACAATTTACTGGGGCGCAGAGGAAACAGCTCTTGACGGATTTTCTGTTGAGTCTCACCTTAAATACGGACAGAAGCTTAAAATCGGCGTTGAGGGATCAAGACTTATGAAGCTTTCAGAGGATGCAAACGAGACATTGGCTTACGATTTCTCGGCTGACTCTAACCTCGAATTTATAGCTGACGGCCCCGTTATCAATCCCGCAAAGGCACTTACCCTCAAGGTTAAGGTTGCCGCAGACGATTGGAACAACGCCATCGTCGGCGAGTACAGCGATACTCTTACCTTCACCGTAAGCCTTTGATATTGAAAGGAGATAACCACAATGAAAAAATTACTTTCAATAGTTCTTGCGGCGGCAATGCTCGCAGCGGTTTCCGTTCCGTCATTTGCAGCTGACAAGACGCTTACAAGCGACCATACCTCCGATACGGCTAAGGTTATTACTTCTACAAAAACCGGTCCCGACGGTCCCGAGGCTACTTCTTACACGGTAACCTTCCCGGCAGAAACCACTATTTACTGGGGCACAGAAAGCACAGACTTTACATACAACGTAAAGTGCCAGCTCAAATCAAACGACCGTCTTAATGTTACGGTAGCAAAGGAAGATGGTACAACCGACCTCAAGGCTATCGCATCAGGCAATACCGCTACTCTTCCTTTCAGCGTAGCAGGCACCACAGCTTATACTTCAGCCTCTGCAGTTGTTGCAGATGAAGCTGTTAACGCAGCAGTAAACATTGCCTCAGCTGATTGGGCAAAGGTTCCGGTAGATGAGTATGAGGGCAATCTTACACTTACGGTTTCGATAGCTCCCGCTACAATCTAAGAGTCGGAAACCCTTCCAAAATACAAGGAGAACCAATTATGAAAAAAATTCTTTCAATAGTCATTGCGGCTGCGATGCTCTTGGCTATATCGGTTCCCGCTTTTGCTGCAACTGCGACAATAGATCAGTCTACTTCCGGTGGCGTCGGTAACTCCTCGGTAGTTACCGACCGAAGCGGAATAAGCGGTACCTTTACCGTTTCTTATCCCGCCGAAACCACCATTTATTGGGGCACCGAAAGTACCGAAATCGGTTACACTGTATCGAGTACGCTTGTGAGCGGAAATAACCTTCGTGTTACTGTAGCTCAGGACAACGCAAATCTCCATACAGGCGGCGGCAGACTTCTTCCTTACACTATAACCGGTGATACCAACATAACAACCGGTCACGAGACAGTTACCAACAGCGCATATTCGGTAAATGTCAATATTACTAAGGAAAACTGGGAATCCGTTTCCATTGATGAGTATGAAGATACTCTTACATTTACAGCTTCTGTTGAAGCGATAGCTTAATTTTTTAATCCGAAAAGGAGTTATATTATGAAAAAGTTACTTTCATTAGTTCTTGCGGCGGCTATGCTTGCGGCAGTTTCAGTTCCGTCCTTTGCAGCTGAAATCAATAAGGATACAGCGGACGGCAAGGGTGTCGCAACCGTTAAGACCGATACAACAAACGTTCCCGCAGACGGTTATTTCACAGTAACATATCCTGCTGAAATGAGCGTTAAATGGGGCGCTGAAACCACAGCCTTCACCTACAATGTTACGTCAACTCTCAAGACCGGCAAATGTCTTTCCGTTTCGGTTGCTTCGGAGGCTGGCAAAATGAAGCCCGCTACCGATAACGGCTATACCATTCCTTACGCCTTCAGCGGCGACACTTCCGTTAAGACTGCTGCCGAGGTAGTTAACAATACTTACAACATTAGCGTTGACGTTGCAGCAGCAGCTTGGAACGCTACCATCACCGATTACAGCGATGCTACCGTTACCTTCACAGCAGCAGTTGTTGACCAATAATTTGTTTAACAGTTAAACATTATTTCATTAAGGAGTTACAATTATGAAAAAGATAGTATCAATTCTTCTTGCTGTTATGATGATAGCAGCTATAGCAGTTCCCTCATTCGCAGCTACAATAACTAAGGAATCAGACCCCAAGACCGCCGATGTTCAGGTTAAGACAAAGACAACCGATAAGGAGAACAACGATCCCGAAAACTACACCGTTACCATTCCTGCTGAGATCACAGTTGCTTGGAATGACACCGCAGCTCAGGACGCTTCTTACACCGTTGATTCTCAGCTTAAGCTCGGCGCTAAGCTCAAGGTTTCGGCTGCTGCTAACGATGCAGGAAAAATGACAAACGCTGCTACCGATAAATTCCTCACCTTCACCGTAGCAGGCGGAGATGCTGCTGAATATACCGAGCTTAACACCGCTGTTAAGTCTTCGACAACCGTTACAATCGCTGACTTCAATGCTCCCATAGCTGAGTATGTCGGCCACATGACTTACACCGTAGAGTACGTTGCTGCATAATTATTGCCAGATTTTGATTTTTAAAATTTTTAAGGAGGTGGTTTCATGAAAAAGGCTTGCAGTGTGCTGTTGTCTGTTTTGCTTATATTCACCATGCAGCTTTGCGTTTTCGCCGAGGCAGGTGAAATCGGTAAAACACAGCTTAAAACTGTAGTCCCGAATACCCATGAAATTACCGTAACGTATAACGACGGAGGTTATGTCCTTAAAGACGGCAACCTTATTGCAAGCGGTGCTAAGTTCGCCGTTGACCGTTTTGATTCGCTTTCTCTCGGAGCTGTTGCAAAGCTTGACAGTCACCTTGAGCGTGTCACGGTAAACGGTAAAGATTATACCGATAAATTGCAGTACGGTATGTTGAGATTTGATTCGGTTACCACCGATATGAACATTGTGTTCACATTTAAAAAATGCTTCGGACCCACAGAGCCGACTACAAATCCCACAGAACCTACCGAGCCGACAAGACCCACAGAGCCGACAGCTCCTACAGATCCCTCAGGCACAACAAATCCCTCAGGCACAACAAATCCTTCAGGCACCACCAATCCTTCGGGCACCACTAATCCCTCGGGCACTACAAATCCCGGCGGAGATCACGAAGATCCTTGTGTTCGTATGGGTATGAATGGTAATGTGTATCGCGGTAAAAACCTTTTCCCGGGCGCTAAGCTCGACATTGACCTCGGCGAAATCAAGGCTGAGGCAGGAAAAGACGGTGCATACAGCGTTGACGTTATTAAAGACGGTTTCCATGTTGTAACAATTACCGACGAAAACGGTGAAGTAGCCGGCAAGACTACTTTCTCGGTAAGCGTAAGTGATACGGCAACAGAAACAACCGTTATTAAACTTGATGACGGCTCGCAGATTGCAATTGTTCCGAAGGGCACCAATACCTTATGGCTCGACTTTGTCGTTAACGACGACGGTACTATTAATATTGTTCCCGGCACACCCGTAGAGGAGCCGACAAACGAAGTTCCGGTAACCAAACCGAGCGACAGCGGCAACCCGATAATTAATAACCCGGTAATATCCAAAACCGGTGAACTTATCCGTGAAAATCCGCTCGCCGCAGCTGCTGTTTTCCTTTGTGGATTGTCACTTATATTCTTCATAATTCTTCGTAAAAAACGTAAGGATGACGAGGAAGAGGAAAACACAAAACCCGTTTGCTGATATAAACGGTAATAAATAAGTTTAAAATACCCCGACTGCGGTCGGGGTATTTTTATGTGTATCGGCATTGCAAACGGTGATGTGTTATGTTATAATACTTTGTCAGAACTTAAACGGGTAAAAGACCGAGGTTCGTCTTCTTGAAAGAGGTGGCTGTATGCCCATAAAAATAGATAATCAGCTTCCGGCGCATCATAGCCTGGAGCTTGAAAATATATTTGTTATGACGGAGGACAGAGCCGTCAAACAGGACATTCGTCCGCTTAAAATTATAATACTGAATTTAATGCCTACAAAAATCGAGACCGAAACTCAGCTTTTAAGGCTTCTCAGTAATTCTCCTCTTCAGCTTGAAATAGACTTGCTGCAGGTAAAAAGCCATATTTCAAAAAATGTGTCAAGGGAGCATATGCTCAAATTCTACAAAACCTATGACGATGTCAAGGACGAAAAATTCGACGGTATGATAGTTACCGGAGCGCCCGTTGAGATGATGGACTTCGAAGAGGTCGATTATTGGGACGAGCTCTGCAAAATATTTGATTGGGCAAAAACAAATGTGTATTCCACATTTAATATATGCTGGGGAGCGCAGGCTGCGCTTTACTATAATTACGGTATTCCGAAGCATCTGCTTCCCGAGAAGGTTTTCGGCGTATTTCGCCACCAACCGCTTGATTTGTATCATCCGCTTTTGCGCGGTTTTTCTGATGTTTTTTATGTTCCGCATTCACGTCACACGGAAAACCGCAAAGAGGATATAATAAGAGTAAAGGATCTTCAGATTTTATCTTATTCCGAGGAAGCCGGGGTTCATCTTGTGTCGGATATGGCGTGTCGCAATTTTTACTGTTCGGGTCATTGCGAATATGATAGCGACACCTTGGCTCGCGAGTACTTCCGCGATTTAAAAAAGGGTCTTGACATAAAGATGCCGCACAATTACTTCCCCGATAACGACATCAAAAAAACGCCCGTTGACACCTGGCGCGGTGCGGCAAGCCTGCTTTTCCAAAATTGGCTTAACTACTTTGTGTATCAAAAAACGCCTTATGACATAGCCGATATTAAATAGTCGGCGAGGCACTAAGCTTTGTAAATATATAAAAATTATAAGTAAAGGAATTATATTTATGCTTCAATACGAAGAATTGAGACTGCGACTTATAAACCACGAAAAGACTCTTGATGACCTCTCCGAGGCTCTGGGTCTTGATAAGATGAAAGAAGAGATAGCGCAGCTTGAAAAAGAGCAGACTGTTGACGGCTTTTGGGATGATATAGCAAATTCTCAAAAGGTCGTTCAGCGCACAAGCAACCTCAAGAGCAAGGTAGCGGCTTATGAAAAGCTCAGGCAGGATTATGACGATGCGCTTGTTATGATTGAACTTTCAAATGAAGAAGAGGACGAGGGTATGCTCGATGAGTGCACAGAGAGCGTAGAAAAGTTTGAAAGTGATCTTGACACCATGACCCTTACAACCCTTTTGAGCGGTGAATATGATGCTAAAAATGCAATTCTTACCTTCCACGCCGGTGCAGGCGGAACCGAGGCGCAGGATTGGGCGCAGATGCTTTTCAGAATGTATTGCCGATGGGGCGAGCGTCACGGCTTTAAGGTCACTACGCTTGATTTCCTTGACGGCGACGAGGCAGGGCTCAAATCGGCAAGTATCCTCATAGAGGGCGAAAATGCCTACGGCTTTATGAAAAGTGAGACGGGTATACACCGCCTTGTAAGAGTTTCCCCGTTTGATGCGGCAGGCAGACGCCATACCTCTTTTGCTTCGGTTGAAGTAATGCCCGAAATCGATGATACGGTCGAGGTTGAAATAGCTCCGGAGGACATTAAAATGGATGTTTACCGTTCAAGCGGTGCAGGCGGTCAAAAGGTAAACAAAACCTCATCTGCCGTAAGACTTACTCATATCCCGACGGGAATTGTTGTGGCCTGCCAGGTTGAGAGAAGTCAGCATCAGAACCGAGAGGTTGCCATGAGAATGTTAAAATCCAAGCTTCTTGAAATCAAGGAGCGCGAGCATCTTGACAAAATTTCGGATATTAAGGGCGACCAAAAAGAGATAGGCTGGGGCAATCAGATACGTTCGTATGTATTTATGCCGTACACACTTGTCAAGGATAACCGCACAGGCTACGAAATGGGTAACATCAATGCGGTTATGGACGGCGATATTGACGGTTTCATAAATGCGTATCTCAAAATGCAGTCTCAGAAAAAGCTTGAGGAATAAACGCTTTATCAGTGCGGTAAGGCAGTATATCAATATGTTATTAAAGCGCGGAGTGTGTAATTTCGCGCTTTTTTGTTTGTTCGTATTTGTATAATCACTAAAACACAGACCGGCTTATAATACTATTTGTAAAAATGTGTGCATTGAAAAAATATGTAGAATTTGTTATTATTTGTATGTAAAAACGGTTTTTTATGGAAAGGTAGATCTGTATGCAAAAAACATCAACCAGGATTTTGAGTGTTTTGCTGTCTGTCCTTATGCTGTTGACTTTGGTTCCGTCTGCTCTTGTGAGCTACGCGGCAGAAGTCTCGCTTAACATTACGGATGAAAACGGTAATGACATTACCGAAATACAGCAGTTGACCGAGTATAAAACGCTTCAACTAAAGTATACCACGACAGGCGAATTGCCTGAGGGTACTACGGTAAAGTGGGAGAGTACCCTACCGCTTCTTGCCGATGTAGACGATAACGGCAAGGTTACGGCATATGATTCGTCAAAGACAGCTATAATTCAGCTTTGGCTTGATGAAAACGTGCGCGTGCTTCCTCTCGTAGGCGATAAAATGGCTGACGAGATTATGAAACAGCTTGAAAAGTCGGGTATTAATCTTGACAGTATGAACGATGACCTGATAGTTTCTATTGTCAGAGGCATTGCAGGTGATACTCTTGCGGACAGCCTTGCGTCTGCTCTTGCCAATATGAATGTCGAAATAACGGCAACCATATATGACGCAAGCGGAGCAAAGCTTGCAAGTGACAAAATTAAAATAAAGGTTCAAAAGAGCGTTATTGCGAACATCTTTCCTACCGGAACTCATATAACCAATAAAAAGAGCGTTCCTCTTACCGTTGCCGTGGGCAAAACGGTTCAGCTTTACGCGGCGGTAACACCGGTAAGACTTAAGCACTCTGTAAAATGGGAGATGGGCGGCAGCGTATTTGATACAAGCTCCGGCAAGCGTGCAACGATTTCCGATACGGGACTTGTCACATTTACTGCAGCAGGCTCGGTAACGGTTAGGGCATACGACGCGAGCAATGTAGCTTTTGTCGATACCATAACCTTTAATGTAGTTGAGCAGAAGGCTCTCCCGGTTGAATCCTTTGATATTATAAGCGGCACAAAAACCGTAACAGATTCATCCGTATCCGTAAGTGAAGGCTCCACAACGCAGCTTGCAATTACAAATGTTGTTCCCGCAGGAGCATATACCGGCGACCTTACTTGGGAAATCGCCGATAAGTCGATTGCCGTGGTTGATGCCTCCGGTACGGTAACCGGCCTTGACGGCGGCGACGGACTCGTTGAATACAGTAAATCCACAACCCTTACCGCAACGGCGGGCGGCGTTTCCAAAAATGTTACAATAAAGGTGTCAAGAGCCGGTGTGGTCGGCAGTATCTCCTCTGTTGAAATTGAGGGTAACAGTGCCGTTCCCAATGATACGCCGACTGCCTTTAAGGCAAATGTGTTACCGTCAAGACTTAACACAAACTCGTCGGTAAAACGAGAGTGGGGTCTTACAAATCCCGATACAAAAGAAATAATATGGGCAACCGCCGAAGCACCCGCCGAGACAAAGCTTGCTACGCTTTCGTCCGATGGTGTATTCACCCCGAAATCGAGCGGTATTAGCGAAATACACGTAAGAGCAACTCTTAACGATAAAACCGTTGAGGACTCTCTTACCGTAACGGCGGGCAAGGCGATAACAGACTTCAGCATCAGCGGCAGCACAGCGGTTAATGAGAGCAAGACCACGCAGCTTGCAATCGCGAATATAGCACCGTCTGATTACGACAAAGCCCTTCTCGGAACTGTCGTATGGACTTCTTCCGACCCGTCAATAGCCACTATTGATGCAAACGGTCTTGTAAAAGGTCTTGATTCCGGCGGAACGGCCATTTGGAACACCAAAAAGGTCACAATAACCGCAACCATCGGAAGCGTGTCTAAATCCGTAGAGGTAACGGTACGCGGTAACTCAATAAGACACCTCACGGGAGTTACCATAACGGGAAATGATTATGTAATCAAGGATTTTCCGGTTACCTACACCGCTAAATTCTCTCCCGAGAGAATTTCGGCCGATAAGCAGCGCTGGGGTCTAACTAAGGATGACGGCTCGGCTCCCTGGATCTCCGACTGGAATATCGGCGACGTAAATCAGAAGAACGCATATGCTTCGGTCGATTCAAACGGTGTTGTCACGGGTATTTCGGCAGGCGATACAACACTGCATGCATTCGGCAGGAACGGCGTTACAAAGGTTGACGGCGCATACGTAGAAACTCAAAAGAATATAACGGTAGTTGAGGTTGAGCCGGTAAGTATTGCGTTTACCGCGCCCACTAAGACCGATTATGTAGAGGGTAGCACAGAGCTCGATCTCACCGGTATGGAGGTTAAGCTTACATATAATCGTGCGGATATTGCCGAGTATTACGGTGAAGAGGCGGCAAACGCCTATACCGACGATCAGCTTTCCGTTCCGGTAACGGATTATACGGTAAGCTCCGTCAACACTTCGATACTTGATTCGAAGCAGTATATTATAGTTAACGTAGTAAGAGCCGGCAAAACATATCACGCAATATTCCCGATAACCGTTCACTCTAAGGCGGTAACATCAATTGAGCTTGAAAATCCTAAAAAGGATTATCTCGAGGGCGACAAGACCCTTGATCTTTCGGGCCTTAAGGTTAAGGCAAATTACAGCAACGCCGAGTCCGAATACGTCACCGATTACACGGTTGACACATCGTCATTTGACCCGGAGCTTTACGACGTAGAGCAGAATATAACCGTTACATACACACATGCGGGGCGCAGCGCTTCGGCTACATTCCCAGTAATTGTATACGGTAAACCCGTTGTCAGCGTTGATAAAGGCGATTATAACGGCGGATGGACAAGCAAGGACGTAACCTTTACTCTTTCATCGACTCACGAGCTTGACGGAGTTAAGTATTACTTTAAAACCGATTCCGCAGGCGTAGAAGCACCATTGGACGGCAACACGCTTACCGTAAATGTGAACAGCAGCGATACATATTATTTTAAAGCTGTAAATTCCAAGGGCATTGAGAGCGATTACACAGAGGGCTACACCGTTATGCGTGATGATATAGAGCCTTCGTTTACACTTACTCCCGCCGTAACCGAGCTTACAAATAAGAGCTATGATGTTACAATAGGAAGTCTTAACGTAGGCGCTTCGGGAATAGCCTCCGTTACATTAAACGGTGAGGATATAACCGCTTCTCATGATTCGTTTACCGTTGCTGAGAACGGAACTTACAACGTAGTTGTAACTGCGGGTAACGGTCTTACGGCAGAAGAAAGCATCGTTATAAACAATATCGATAAAATTGCTCCCACCGTAAACAGCATAACCGTTTTACATAAGGACATAGGCGGTGTCGCAAGAGAGGTTTCCGGAAGCTTCTTCAGCAAGGCGGACACTTTATGCAGATTCTTTAACAAGACTGTTGAAATTACCGTTGATGCGTCGGATGAGGGCGTATCGGGAATAGACAAAATTGAATATCGCTTTGTAGATGAAAACGGTCAGCCGACCGGCTCCGACTGGAGCGTCTACGACAGCGAAAACAAACCGGCTAAAGGCCCCGATTTCAAGGGCTTTGTAGAGGCAAGAGCTACCGATAAGGCAGGCAATGTTTCCGCGATACTTCGTTCGGACGGCGTGGTTATAGATGGTACGGCTCCCACCGATGTTACCGTTTCCGCTGTATACGGCGGTGATAAGGAATATCAAGAGGGTGCTTGGAGCGCAACAGATGTAAATATAACTCTTTCCTCCGAGGCTTATTCGGGAATTTATAAATATTATTACCGTGTTGACGGCGGCGAATGGCAGGAGCTTTCGGGCAATACCTTTACCGCAACCGAAACAGGTGAGCACAAATACGAATTTAAGGCCGAGAGCTATGCGGCTCTTGAGAGCAACGTCACCGCGTTTACGGTTAAGATAGACCGTCAGGTGCCTGTTATCCGTGTTTCGTTCGAGGGTACCTTCGGCAGATGGACGGGTGAAGGTGTTACATTCAACTTCTCTACTGAGGAAGCTTCTCTTTCCGGTATTAACTATTATTATGACAACGGAAACGGCTGGACTCTTATCGACAGCGGCGCCAGCATTGAGATAACCGATACAACCAACGCCGTTTACAGATTTAAAGCCGTTAACAATGCCGGCACCGAGAGTTATCCCTCGGACAGCTATCACGTAATGATAGATGCAAAGGTTCCCGAAATAACTCTTACTCCCGAGGTTACCGATGTTACTCCGAATCCTTATAAGATAAACATAAGCACCGAGGTAGGCGAGTCGGGACTTCGCGAGGTTACCTGCAACGGTCAGGATATAACCAATGAAGACTCTTACACCGTGTCACAGAACGGTACATACGTATTTACCGTAGTAGGCAAAAACGGCAGAGTTGCAACAAAGATATTTACGGTTACAAATATCGACGGCGATAAACCCGTGCTTACCGTATCTTCTTACGGTAAAACAGGCGAGTGGACAAGCGGCGACGTTACAATAGTTCTCTCGGCTACAAGCAATACCGGCGTTACATATTACTATGACGACGGATCGGGCTTTAAGGAGATGAACGGCAGCGTTCTCAATATTGCCGAAAACTGCAATAAGACTTATACATTTAAGGCTGTTAATAAAGCGGGCGTTGAGAGCGATGTGTCGGACGGTGTTGTCGTTATGATTGATAAGAGCGTTCCGACGGACGTTACGGTGACGGCATCTTGCGGTGAAGAAAATGTGGCTTCCGGTTCGCTTGTAAGGCAGGATGTGACATTTACTCTCAGCTCTTCGGCTTCGTCGGGCGTTAAATATCAGTATTCGCTTAACGGAGGCGAGTGGACAAATATTGAGGGCAACACTCTCACCACAAACGGCAGCGGAGCATATAATTACAAATTCCGCGCTGTCAGCGGCTCGGGTCTTGTCAGTGATAAGAGTGAATTTAACGTACAGGTTAAAATACGTTTGTTCGGCGACGTGAACGACGACGGCAAGGTTGACAGTACGGATTACAACCTTATCGTATATCATTCGCTCGGCATTGAAACTCTTACCGATGATCAGCTTGCTGCGGCGGACCTTAACGGAGACGGTGTTGTTGATCTTTCCGACGCTTCCGTGCTTGACCTCGTTATGGCAGGCAAATATAAAGCAGGCGAATAAAGTAAAGCAAGCCCAAAATAAAACGCTTATTCCGATTTTTCGGAATAAGCGTTTTTTGTTTAGTAAGCAGCCGGAGTTTTTATCAGAATTTGTTGTGAACCTTTTCGCAGAATGCGTACATATCTTTAATATTAAGCTCCGTGCCGTCGTCGAGAACGACCTTGCCGCTCCAAAGTCCGTGAACCTGATGTGTTTTCATACCGAACAGGTTGAGCGGAAGCATGTTTGTGTAGTGGTCGTAGTACGGCTTCATAGTCAAATCAAGTCTGCCGTCCTCCGAAATAAAATGCCATTCATTCATCCATCCGGCATCATCTTCGGGGTCTTTCTCAAGATGCACTGCGCCTATTTTATGGCATTTACCGTCATAGAATATAGCTGTTTCGGTTGCATTTGACTCGTCGCCGAAGCCCCATGTAAGCTCGAAGCCGAAGAGCTTGCCGTCAAGATAAGTGCTGCCGTTTCCCCAGTACCATGTATTCGTGTGCGGCCACACACCGCGCCCCCAGTCAAGAACCGTAAAGGTTTTATCCTTTGTAAATGTGTATTTCTCGTTCCCGGCAACAACGGTGCCTTCTGTCGCAAGGCAGTTGAGCTTTTGAGTAAGGAAGAAGCATCCCTGCTCCTTAAACGGGGTCGCTATTGTTATGCTTTCGTGCTCGGGAAGCTTATAGCAGGTAACGTCGAATTTAACCTTTTTGCCCGAAGCCGTGCCTTCAAAATAGAGGCGTCTCTCCGTTTCGCGAACGTCAAATATAAGCTTTGTTCCTCCGCGCTTATATTCGGTATAGTTCGGAACGTCGCCGTTTTTGCTGAGTCGGTTTTTGTGCGGCGTGAAAAGCTCAGTTGCCATACCGCTTATTTTTCTGCCGGTCTTGAGGTTAACAAGTCCGAAAGTGGCACAGGTGGCAAGCGATATATTAAAGAAATTGAGCTGTATCATTATATTTCCGTCGCTTATCTGGTAATAATCCCATTCCTTAAGGCGCATGGTATTTTCACGTTTTATCATTTCGGGATTATATCTGAAAAGGTTGTGCTTACAATAGCCGGGTCTTGCAAGGTTCCCGTCCGGCATAAGAAGGACGGTGCTTTCTTTTATTTCGGTCTGTTTGTTCATTTTATCCAAAATCTCCTCGCTTTATAAATTTTATATTATTATACTCCAATATAAATACAAATTCAATCTGCGTTTTTTTGTCGGAAATACACAAATACCGCTTGTACGATTATAGACAACTGTTAAGCTGCTTGACATAATATGTAAAATGTGATTTTTTCGCAAAAAAAAGTTTATTTCTAAAATGATTTGTATTATACTATTTAAGTAAAGTTTTGTATGGAGGAATACTTATGGCAAAAAACAAAATGAAAAAAACCAACACCATACATTTCGGTATTCAGCGCAAGATTGTAGCCAATATGACGACCGAATCGTGGGCAAATGTTCCTCACGTTACATACAACTACGAGCCGGACGTCACCGAATTTATGATAGAGTATAAAAGGCTTAATGAAGATTGTCCGCCCGAGAAAAAGGTCACTTTAAATACTCTTATGCTCAAAATAATAGTTGAGGGGCTCAAAGCGGATCCGATTATGAATTCTCATATCGAATTTGACCGCAAGCTTGTCAGAGGCGAAATACATACCTTTGAAAATATTGATATTTCTATGCCGATGGTCTTGCCGAGCGGCGAGATGATGACAATAAATCTTCACAACTTTGAAAACAAAAACCTTGATGAAATGGTTTCGTATATCGCGGACGTAAACCGCCGTGTCGCAAACACAAATCTTGACGAGGTTATGTTTGATGTCTCTCTTGATAACACGCTTACAGCTTTAAAGCAGGGCAAAATCAAACAAACCCTTTATCGTCTTATCGGCTCAAAGACCGGTAAGCACAAGGTTAAGACCCTCAGCGGAAAGGAAAAGAGCAATTATTATAAAATTCCCGAAAATGACAGGCTTACAAAGCACGATATCGAGCAGGGTACGATAACCGTTTCAAATATCGGCTCGGTTTACCGTGCGCAACGCGGTGAAACCTGCTTGCTTGAAATTGTTCCGCCGCAGGTTTGTGCCATAGCAGTCGGTGCCGTTCAGGATAAGCCCGTAGTCGTTGTAAATGAAGCGGGCGAAAAGGAAATAGCCATTCGTCAGGTTATGCCGCTTTGTATTGCTTTTGACCACAGAGCGCTTGATTTCGGCGAGATTGTTCCGTTTATCAAACGTCTTGATGAGATATTTGCCGCTCCGGAAATAATCCATACTTGGCGCAACACCGGTATCAGCGAGGAGCATATGGCTGAAATAAAGGTTGAGCGTGAACAGCGCGAAGCAAAGTACGAGCAGAGCAAGGAACGTGAAAAAGCGCGCAAGGATGCAGAAAAGGCCGCCGAAAAAGCCCGCAAAGATGCCGAGAAGGCACGTAAGGATGCGGAAAAGGCAGAGCGTGACGCGGCGGAAAAAGCCGAGAAAGCTCGCAAGGACGCAGAAAAAGCCGAGCGCGAAGCGGCGGAAAAAGCTAAAAAAGCCGATGAAAAGGTGAAAAAAGAGGCTGAAAAGGCGCGCAAGGATGCAGAAAAGGCCGAGCGAGATGCCGCAGAAAAAGCCGAAAAGGCACGCCGAGAGGCAGAAAAAGCAAAAATAGAAGCCGTTGCCAAGGCGGAAAAAGCAAAACGCGATGCCGAGGAAAAGGCACGCAAGGAATCCGATAAAGCCCGTAAAGAAGCCGAAAAAGCAAAAGCCAAAGCGGCAGAGGCAAAGGCAAAAGCCGAAAAGGCTCGTAAGGCAGCGGAAGAAATTAAGACTGATAAAGCCGAAAAGGCGGCACAGAAAGCCGAAAAAGAGGCGGAGGAAGCCGAAAAAGAGGCTGAAAAGGACGAGGCAATAGCCGAGCAAACCGAAAAAGAGGCAAATAATAAATAAAACAAGCCAATGGGGCTAAAGGAGAAAAACAATGGGTAAGGACATAACTTTGGTTGTTATGGCTGCCGGTATGGGCAGTCGTTTCGGCGGATTAAAGCAGCTTGAGCCGATAGGAAAAAACGGAGAGGTAATTCTTGATTTTTCGGTTTACGATGCGGTAAAGGCAGGCTTTAATAAGGTTGTTTTTGTTATAAAACACGCAATCGAGGATGATTTTAAACGTATCGTCGGCTCGCGTATAGAAAAAAAGGTTAAGGTTGAGTACGTTTTTCAGGAGACAGATGC
>ERZ779660.227-NODE-227-length-34025-cov-3.044215_pt1 | contig 34025 bp, 26 predicted proteins | sample MGYA00511906_ERZ779660 | MGnify/ENA primary metagenome ERZ779660 (study PRJEB29588, sample SAMEA2156906) | human gut metagenome | biome: human gut; feature: human-associated habitat; material: faeces | place: Denmark | collected 2008/2010 ... | reverse complement strand
TAGAGCCTTTTTCCAAGCCATTCCACCGGGTACAGAACATACGGGAGTTATAAACTGTGTGCTGATCAGTCATGAGCTTTCCGGCATTGGTCAAGACCCCATTTTTGTCAGCCAAACCGAAGGAGACATAATCGGATGGCTCAAAGCGGAGACCAGTCCGTTCCAGATAGGTTGCTTCCAGAAGTGTAAAGCTGTAATCCTTTTTTACCGCATCTGTTGTTAGGGTATCAAAGGACTGATTGGTTCCCTTTAAGATCAGTTCATTCACAATGTAATCCGGGGCAATTACGCTTTCATTTCCAACACGGATATATGCCTCCATCACGCCGTCTGCCTTGTAATAATATGGGGTGCTACGGCCGGGAGAAACCTCCAGAGCTAATAGATTTTTACCATCTTCCTGTAATGGTTTTAAGATAAACTGAGGTAATGGTGTGATTCGTTCTTTAATTAAGCGGCTGATCGCCTCAGCATCCTTTTGAACATCGGACAAGCCGATAGGTTTCCGGTCATCAGAGATTCCGAAAAACAGAGTGCCGCCGATTCCATTGGAAAAGGCACTGACACTTTTTAACCAGCTTTTTGGCTTTTTTATTTCGAGAGCAACTTTGAAATCACATTCTGTTGCTTCAGCAATGAGCTGTTCTATCATAGAAATCCTTCCTTTGAGGTTGTAGAATACCATAAAGAATTCGATGAGGCATTAGAAGAATATAATAAAAATCAGATACGACCGGACCGAAAAATAGAAGATTATTTTGAACATGTTGCAGGTAAGGAACAGGATATGGCAGTTGAAATAATCATTCAGATAGGCGGCAGGGATTTCTGGAAGCAATTTGATGATATGAAGTCATATATGAAATTATCATATCGGATAATACTGAACGAGCTTAGAAAGCGGTTACCACAGTTTGTAGTTGCAAATGCTGTGGTTCATCTTGATGAGGATAGTCCACATATGCACATTGTGGGAGTTCCTGTGGCAGGTGGATATAAAAAGGGACTTAGCAAGCAGGTGTCAAAAAGAAAGATATTCACTAAAGAAGTTTTATCTCGAGTGCTATAGGATGAGCTTCGTGAGGTGGCAAATAAAGAAGTTGATGACTGGTTTGGAGAACAGATAAAAGAAAAGTCGAAAGGTCGAAATCACGATTTATCCGTTGCAGAGTATAAGGTGGCTCAGGAAACAAAGCATTTGACACAATAACAAAAGCAGGTGGAAGAATCAGATAGGGCAGTTAAGGCAAATAAAGCCGTTGAAAAAGAATATACGGATAAAAAAGAAAAACTGGAGACTGATATTTCATATTTGGAAAGTATGCGGCTGATTACTGAGTAACTATCAGAAATGGATAGTAGAGAATCAAAACATATATCAAAGGAACTCGATGAAAAAAGAACCGAACTTCAATCGGTAAATGAAGAACTGGCAAGTGCTATTGAAAAAGCAGAAGATGCTACAAAATTGCTTGATAGAGTCAAGAGTTTTGTATCCTCATTCAGATTATTTGCACCTACAATAGAAGAATATGATAATCAGGTCGAAGCAGATAAGACAATAGAGGCAGGAAACTCATTCCACGGAATATTAAATGAGCTGGGCAAGCTGCTTGAGGCATTCAAAGAACTGATAAAAGAAGGCTTGTGTTGGTTTCCAAGGCTTATGAGATGGAAAACTTCTAAAGGGGAAGTAGCACCAGTATTCCTAGAGAAAAGCAATGGATATTCATATTCGTTGTGTGGATATATGGATGTGGAGACTAAGGAATATTACTCTAAAGAGAGTGTTCAATGGGAGATTACGGCAGGTAATCGTGCTGGTACTGTTGAACAGATGGATGCTAATGTTGAGACGATGGCAAGAGATTTGCAGGAGATATTGAGGATAGGAGCAGAGCAGAAGAGACTTTGTGAGGTGTATGAGTGGAGATAGCTGTAAATAAGAATAGTTGCAATTATAAAAAAATAGTTTAATAAAATGGATGCTAATTTGCAGTAAGATAAATGTAAGTGTAGCATCCATTTTTAAGACATAAATTAAGATATATATTGATAAATTAAGATATAATGATATAATTAACATAAAAAGTGTCCAATAAGGGATAAAATATGTTGCATAAAATGGAGATAAAATCATGAGTTATTCAGCAACACAATTAGCAAGAAAATTAGACATTTCTAGATCATATTTATATTATCTTAAGGATAATGGTGTAGTTGAAGTTGAGATAAATGATAATGGTAGAGTTATATGGAATGAAGATGCATACCAAAAACTTAGTGAATATATAAAGAAAAACAAAGCGGATAGTTCTGCTGAGTATAAAGATGCGCCAAAAGAATATAAAACTACTAAAATAAATAATCGTAGATATTTGGGTAATAAATATAAGTTGCTTCCATTTATTAAAAGAGTGGTTGAAAATGAATGTAAGAATATAAATACAGTAGCAGATATTTTTGCAGGAACAGGTGCTGTTGCTTCTGCTTTTATTGACAAGAAGATTATTACGAACGATATTATGTATAGTAATTACATATGTCATGTTGCATGGTTTAGTAGTGAACATTATTCAGAAGAGAAAATTATAAAAATTATTACACAATATAATAATTTGAAAGTTATTGAAGATAATTATATGAGTGATAATTTTTCTAATACTTATTTTTCTTTGGATGATTGCAGAAAAATAGGATTTATTAGGCAGGATATAGAGGATAAATTTAATTCAGGAGATATTAACGCAAGGGAGAGATCTTTACTAATAACATCATTGTTATATGCAATGGATAAGATTGCTAATACATGTGGGCATTATGATGCTTATAGGCAGGGAGTGGAGTTTGAAAAACATCTGGAATTGTATGTCCCACAACCAGAACCGGATGTTAATGAGAACAATGTTTGTTATAATATGGATACAAACGAATTGGCACCAGAAATAGAAGCAGATTTAATCTATATTGATCCGCCATATAATTCAAGACAGTATTGTGATGCGTATCATTTATTAGAAAATGTGGCTAGATGGGAAAAACCAGAGGTATTTGGCGTTGCCAGGAAAATGGACAGAACAGCTTTAAAAAGCGATTATTGTACCCAAAAGGCAACAGTAGCATTTGAAAAGCTTATTGATTCAATTCATGCAAAGTATATTTTGCTTTCATATAATAATATGGCAAATAAGGGAAATGACAGATCTAATGCCAAAATAAGTGATAATGACATTGTTAGAATTTTAAGTAAAAAGGGAAAAGTAAAAGTTTTCTCAGAAGATTACAAAGCATTTTCTACTGGAAAGTCAGATATACAGGCAAATCAGGAAAGATTATTTTTGTGCATATGTAATAATGAAAGAAAAGAAGTTATTCCATCCGCATTGAATTATACAGGTGGAAAGTATAAATTGCTTTCGCAAATTCTTCCACTGTTTCCGAAAGATGCAGATCAGGTTGTAGATTTGTTTTGTGGTGGTTGTAATGTTGGAATAAATGTAGATTGTAACAAAGTTTTGTTTAATGATAGTAATGAATATCTTATGGGGTTATTAGATACATTTAGACGATTAATGAAAGAAGAGATATTTGATTGGATATATAAAAGTGTACATAAATACGGATTATCGTTAGTAAGTAAGAATGGATATGATTTTTATAACTGTGAAAGCTCAAAGGGATTAGGTGAATATAATAAAGCCGGTTACAATAAACTTAGAGATGATTTTAATAAAAAAGAAAGCAAAGATAATGAGTATTATTTAATGTTATATTTATTAATCGTGTATTCATTTAATAATCAATTACGATTCAACAGGAAAGGAGAATTTAATTTACCTGTTGGAAAAAGGGACTTTAATTCTAAGATGCAGGGAAAGCTGGAAGCATTTATTGATAGAGTTAAGAGTGGAGATTATAGGTTCACAACAGATGACTTTAGGAATGTAAGCATGGAAGGATATACAGATAAAAGTTTTTTCTATGCTGATCCCCCTTATTTGATAACATGTGCAACTTATAATGAACAAGCCGGATGGACGGAAAATGATGAAAAAGATTTGCTGAGGTATCTTGAAGAGCTTGATAAAAAAGGGATTAGGTTTGCCTTATCTAATGTATTGGAAAGTAAAGGTAAGAAGAATGCAATACTTTCGGAATGGATTAATCAAAATAAGAAATTTAAAGCTATTCCATTGAATTATGATTATACCAATTCAAATTATCATACAAAAAAGGATGGAATAACTAAGGAAGTGTTAGTGGTAAACTATTGATTATAGGAGATATTCTATGGCAAAAAAGATTGGATTTAAAAGTTATTGCTGGGCTATTGGTACAACAAGCTATCGTACTGACAACTTTAATCTGAGTATAGAAGAACAATTGCATTTACTGAGACAATTCAGAGAGCTGGAAGAAAATAAAAACAAGAAGTGGGGAAATAATAAAAAGCTTCAAGCAGAATATTACAATTTTTTGAAAGAAAATAACTTTGTAAAAGGAGATGCTGCTCTTCCAGATAAAGATGCAAGAGAAAAAACATCAGGATTAAGAGATATAGGACTTCTTGATGATGAGCGTAACATAACAGAAGCGGGATTAGAATTGTTAAGAATCGCCGATTCAGCTAATTTTTCAGCAGATAATTTTTTGGAAATTCCGAAGGATAGCTTTTTATATTTTAAACAGATGTTAAAAACAGCAAATGTTGTAGAGGGAAAAATCGTAAGACCATTTGTCGTATTTCTGTATGCTGTAAATGAGTTAGGTTATCTCACAAATGATGAGTTTACATATCTATTACCATTATGTGTGGATGAGCATACTACAAAAAATATAGTTAAGAGTATTAAGAACTATCGTGAGACTGGCGAGAGGAATTTTGATGATATTATCTTATCTGTTTTGATGGAAAAAGATAATTATAAACAGGCGTTGAATTTGTTGAAAACAGAGCCTATCTCAGAAGAATTGATATGTAACATTGGAATCAATAGAAAAAGTGCAAAATATGACAAGCCGTATTATACCTTATATTCCTTATTGAAAAAGATTGTATTTTCAAAAGATAATCTTGCATTAGAATTTTATGAAGCTACAAAGAAATTAACCAATAGTAAGGTTGGAGGAGCTTGGAGAAAATATTTCTTCAACAGTAGTGCACGAAGTGTAATCTCAAGAGAGGGGCTATCTGTATTTAATGCCGTTCCAATATTACAGGTAACAACAGAAGAACAGTTTAATGAAGAATTTTTTAAGGCGGTGCATATTTTTAAGGTTAGGGCAACATTATCAGATTACTTTGATTTGAACAGAAGATATTTCAAAATAACAGATGTCGTTTTGTTTGAGGATAATAAAGTAAAATTAGATGTACTTCCACAATGTTATATTGAGATTATAGCGGGAAATCTGTTAAATATAGCTTTTGAACAGACAGAGTTATTACCCCAAAATTCAATGCTTAAAGATATAGGTTCATTTTTTGATATAGATATAAATATTTTATATCAAAAATTAGGACGTGCTCTAGGCACTAGCGTAGCCAATAAAGAGATGGCTCAGAAGGTTATAAAAGATGAGCGTTATATAAGATTTAATAAGCTTATAGATGATAAGTTTGATAAAAACACTATTATTAGATTACTTGATGATTTTGAAAGCAGAAATGATGATGAAATAAGAAGCATAGTTACAGACAATGCGGATATTCCTACAATATTTGAATATTTACTTGGTATAGCATGGTATATAATCAGCGAACGAAAAGGTGATGTTCTTGAATATATGAATTTATCATTAGAAGCAGATTTATTACCGAAGACTCATGCTGGAGGCGGAGAAGCTGATATAGTATGGAAGTATGAAATGACATATGAATATCCTAAGCATACATTGTTAATAGAAGCAACTCTTGCAGATGGTCAAAATCAGCGGAGAATGGAAATGGAGCCAGTATCAAGACATTTGGGAGATTATTGTCTGGCACATCCTGAAGACGAAGCATATTGTGTGTTTATTACAACATTTTTAAATAATAATGTAATATCAGATTTCCGGGCTAGAAGGTTTATGGAGTATTATAATAACGCAGGAACTAAGTATATTACAGGAATGAAAATTCTTCCTATACAGACTACAGAGCTTAAAACATTACTAAGATTTGATGTTAAGTATCCGCAAATATACAAAATGTTAGATGCAGCTTATAAAACAGACGGGTCACCTAAAGAGTGGTATGAGAATAGTATAGTGAGAGAAACTGGATTTTATAACGGAAAAGAGATATGATAAACTAAGAATAAATCCTCAGGCTATGTACATATTATAAATAATATGTGACATAAATTGGAGGAAATATGAAGATAAATGGAGTGATAGAAATGTTAAAGAAAAAAGCACCTAAAATAGTACAGATTAATGATATTTTACAATGGTATGAAAATGACGAATTAGAATTATCGCCTAAGTATCAGAGAAATAGTGTTTGGAATGAAAAAGCTAAGTCTTATTTAATGGACACAATTTTAAGGGGGCTTCCAATACCACCTATTTTTATGAGACAAAGCATTGATGTTGCTACCAAAAAGACTTTTCGTGAGATAATAGATGGGCAACAAAGGTTGCGAGCAATAACTGAATATATAGATAATAAGTATCCTATTTCAAAAACGCATAATGAAAAATATGGAGGAATGTATTACAAGGATTTAAATGAAGAAATTCAAGAACAAATACTAGATTATGATATTTTTGTTGAGATTATTAGTGAAAAAGATGATGCTGTAATTTATGATATGTTTGCACGTTTAAATACAAATAATTGTGTTTTGAATCGTCAGGAAATAAGAAATTCGAAGTTCTGGGGAGAATTTAAGGTGGCTGCATATAATACAGCGGCAGAATATAGAGAATTATTATATGAAAATAGAATTTTTAGTGATAAGCAATTTTCGAGGATGGATGATGTAGAATTAATTTCAATACTAATGAATTTGTTTATTGAAGGTATTACTACAGATACTCCTACTAGTATTGATAAATTGTATGCAAAGTATGATAAAAATTTTGATGAATTTGATGAAATTAAATGTAAATTTGATTCCGTGATGAAGCAAGTAGTAGCTATTTATGACTATTTAAATGGAAATATACGTTGTTTTTCAAGTAAAGTATATTTTTACACATTGTTTGCAACAATTTTGCATCAAATGTATGGGATAGATAATATTAAAATTTATAGAAGTGAAATGTTTAGGAGTGATTACATTGAACTTAATAAAGACAAATTGATTTCTAGAATTATACAATTTGAGAATGAATATGATTCTTGTGTGAATCAGAATGATGAAGATAATGATTTATATGCAGCATTTTTATTGTTTGCAAAAAATCATAGAAGTAGAACTACAAATAGAAATGAAAGGATTGAGAGGATACAGTTTTTTAGTGACTATTTAACAGGTGGGGAAAATGGAAAATGATGAACTAAAGAATTATATAAACATGTGTTTACAAAGGCTTGACGCAAATATTCCAGAATTATATGAAATTTATTTTTTTAAAGTATATGTTAAATTTGAAGTCTTTTTGGCACATCTATTTGAAAATTATTGTATAGGTGTAGCAAGTGGAAAGGGATATTGTCCAAATAGAAAGTTAGAATTTATTGATAAAGAGCATTTAAGAGCAGTATTAAAAGGAGACAAGCAGTATCTAGATTACATAAAAAAGATAGAATCGTTATCTAAGCATATTTTTGTGGACAATCCATTTGATTTAATTTTTCAAGTAGCGGATAATAATAATATATTTGATCAAATGATTTCTTTGAGAAATTATATTGCTCATGAAAGTGCGGAATCAAGAAAACGATATATAGATACATGTTTAGGAGGAAGTACATTTATAGAGCCATATGTGTATTTAGCTAAAATAAATCGACATAAATCAAAATCAAATTATACCATATATATGGAAAAGATAATTCAAATATCCGATATGCTTTTGGAAGCTCCTATTTTGTAGATTATATACTATAATTTTGCAGAAAGTTGGAAATTTCTTATAAAAAAGAATCTGTATAAAAGCCTATTGTGGGCTCCAATCCTCATCCATAGCATCAGCCCAAGCCTGCAATTCACAATCAAGAGCAAGTGCAGCATACAATAGTGGATTATCAAGTGCAAGGTTATCAATAAGCCTTTGAGAGTTAGGTGTAGTATGGAGATTCTTTTCAGCTTCAGCACAGGATAAGAATAGAAGTGTATTATCAGCAAAAGCAATATCAATTCCGTTCTTGTATTGGTTATAGTAAGCAAAATGTATTTTCATAGTATTAGTCCTTTCTTTGTCAAAGTGATTAGTAGTTCTGGGAATGGTGCTAGAATATAACCATAGACACGAAATGTTGAACAAGCTATAATAAAAAAAGGAGTTCAACATAATGGCTAAAAATCAAAAATCATACACCCCAGAGTTTAAACAGCAGATTGTTGATCTGCATTGTAAAGCTGGCAAAGGTGTAACTGAACTAAGTAACGAATATGGCATTCCAAAAGGCACAGTCTCTACATGGATTAAAAATCTTGCTCCAGTAATTACTACAGAGGAAGAGACTATTTCTTTAAAGGAATATACATCCAAACAATGCCGTTCATATTAACTGGAACTTCTCCTTATAAATAATAGAATTTTTTTGAAAAAAGTGTTGTAGCCTACTTGGCACAAGCATGTGTGGGCAGTCAATATTGAAAATATATAATGCCATACACAGCGGTGCTCATGTAGAAGTTCTTTTCAAAGCTGAATAAAAATACTTTATAGGACTGAAATCACAATAAAAGTGGTTTTGGTCTTTTTTGTTGTCAATTCAATGTGAATTGATTTGTATGCTGTTGGTAAAGAAATAAATAATTATCCTTCGCCACATTCAGTTGCGTGACCGTCAGGCACATATATTGTATAATCACTGTTGAAAGGAGGAACAGGAATGCTTGATTTAGTAAAAATCGGAAAGAAAATCCTTTTATGCCGGTGTGCCATGGGCATGACGCAGGATATGCTCGCGCAGAGACTCTATGTGTCGAGGCAGGCAGTGTCAAGCTGGGAGATGGGAACAAGAGCGCCGTCACTCGACAGTCTGGTGGAGCTGTCGGGGCTTCTTCAGATAGGTGTTGATGAACTGCTGTGCATAAATGGCAACGACAATGGGGATATTGACCCGGATAATATATTTGCCGACAGGAGCAGGGAATATGTGCTCAAGCTTATGACAACAGGACAGTTTCCAATAGCTGTCGACCGGGTGTTTTATCAGTTGTCGCCCGATGAGAGAATGAGGGTTCTGCAGAGCATGAAGAACAGGCATTGTAAGATTGGCCACGATTTGTTTGTCAAGCTGACTGTTGCGGAACAGCAGTTGGTTAGAAGAGGAGGATTCGATTATGAAGATTAATTTAAAAAAGATGCTTCCGTATTTTGAAGATGAGGAGCTTATGGAGATATATGAAAAAATTGCAGAGAGTCCGGACGGAGAGTTTGAGGGGGTTACGGTACATGATATACTCACGCTTATTGATGATGTGGACGAGCTGTTTTTCAGGGCTGTTGAAATGGGAAAGGATATATCGGAATATCTGCCGTATGTGTCGGACGAGGGCTTTCACAAGCTGATTGAGGGCTGCGTGAATGATAAATATGACGTAAATCTTGATGACGTATATCCATTTCTTCCGGAGGAGGAGCTGAAGCTGCTCTTGAAGAAACTGTTAAACAAATAAATTTATAAAACAATTAACTTTATAAAACAATTAACTTTATAACACAATTAACTTTATAAAACAAATTAGTTTGTATAAATTTTGGGATTGGTATAAAATAGTGGTACAAAACAAAATACAGCCATAAGGAGGAACCTCATTATGATAAAATTCAGGGACGGCTTTTATGCCGACGTGCGTACCGAAGATCGCAGCCATACCACGATTTCGTACAAAGCGGGCATTCTTGAGGAAATGAGAACGCGTGTGGAGTGCAGGGCATTTTTGAGGGTGTATGACGGCAGGATGTGGTATTATGCATCGGTGACGGATTTGGAGAATTTACAGAAAACGCTGGACGGTCTTTATGATGCCGCCACGCCGAATGCTCAGATTTTGGATGACCAGGTTGTACGCCTTTTTGAGCGCAACAAGGATACGCTGATGTGTTTTGCGGACTGCTCCGTGAGGGATATTCCGGCGAAGGAAAAACAGAATCTTTTGTTGTCGTATCTGCCATTGCTGTCCGAGGATAGCTGTGTCTCAATGCCGCAGGGCACATACCTTGACCGCAACAGTCTGTTCCATTTTCAGTCAAGCCTTGGTGCGGATATCACATATGATTATCAGACCTGCGGATTATCCTTTTACTGCGATATGACAGAAGGAGAAAAGAAATTTTCCGGGCACTGGCAGAAGGGCTGTACACATTTTGACGAATTGAAGGGATTGGACGATGAAATTCGTAGCGCAATGACAGAGCAGACAGCGTTCATGCGTAATTCCGTTCCTGTGGTTTCGGGCAGGTATCCTGTGGTTCTTTCTCCGGAGGCGGCAGGCGTGTTTGCACATGAGTCCTTCGGACATAAGTCTGAATCGGATTTCATGCTCTCCGATGAAACCATGCGCGATGAATGGCAGCTAGGGAAAAAAGTGGGTTCGCCTATTTTGTCCATTGCCGAGAGCGGATTGGTTCCGGGATGTGGTTATGTACCGTATGATGATGAGGGCACACGCGCCCGCAAGAATTATCTGATTAAGGACGGAGTATTGGCTGGAAGGCTGCACAGCGCCCAGACCGCAGCAGCACTTGACGAAGCTCTGACAGGCAATGCCCGCGCAATCGACTGTACCTTTGAGCCAATCGTGCGTATGACTACTACATATATTGAGGGCGGAGACCTGGATTTTGACCAGCTTATTGCGCCTATAAAGAAGGGATATTTTATAAAGACAATCAGCCACGGAAGCGGCATGAGCACCTTTACGATAGCACCGAGTCTTGCTTATGAGATAGTTGACGGCAGGCTTGGGCAGCCTGTACAGATAAGTGTGCTGACGGGGTCTGTTTTTGAAACACTTGGCCTGATTGACGGACTGACACGCGATGTGAAGCTGCTGTCATTTGTGACCGGCGGCTGTGGAAAGATGGAGCAGATGAATCTGCCTGTTGGCTTTGGCGGGCCTTATGTCCGTGTTTCATCAATGAATGTACAGTGAGGTGATTAGCATGCAAAAAGAGTTTATTATTAAAACAAGTCGTTCCGTCACACTTAATGTAACTGGCGGCAAAATCGACAGCTTCCGCGAAAAGGAGGAGACGACGGGCACAGTCCGCGTGTATGAAAACGGATGCATCGGCATTGCTGGGTGTCTTGGAACACCGGACGAGCAGAAATTGACAGAAAAAGCCATGGAGGCTCTCACACTTGGTATTCCGTATCCATGCAAGCTGGACGGAGCCCTGGAGCAGGAAAGTCTGCATGAGGAGGAAATTATTCACGTGTCTGATTTTATTCCTACAATGCAGAGTTTTCTGGATCGCCTTGGTGAGGTCTGTCCGAAGTTTGCTTTTTCAAATAAAATCAGCCTGAATTACCAGAAGACCGAGTATCGCAATTCGTTGGGACGGCATCTGACAAGTGCTGAACGCAATGTGAGTATCAGTTTACTTGCACAAAACAGAGGCTCAGGCAATTTGTTTGACACTGTGTTCAGTTACAAGGGAAATCATTTTGATGCTGATGAGCTGCTCTCGCGGTTTAAAAAAGAATATGATGCGTTTTATATACCTGCCGATATTGCTTCCGGAAGATATCCTGTTGTGATGGATACCGCCGATTTGTTCGGCACATTTTTGCAGCATTTTGTGGCGGAGATGTATGTTTCAGGAGCATCGCTGCTTAGCGGTAAGCTGGGACAGAAGGCATTTTCGGACAAGCTTTCATTCAAAAACGATATGAATCCTGCGACAAACTCGGGAGTTTGTTTTTTTGATGATGAAGGGTGCGTAGCGCCTGACCTGCGTCCGACGCTGATTGACAAAGGAACCTTGACAGGAGTCCTGACCACAAAGAAATCATCGGCTCAATTTAATCTGCCTGACCTGGGAACGGCAGTTGCCGGTTACGACGGTGTTCCGGGTCTTGGCTTTAATCGGTTTTACATAGAACCGACTGCTCCTGCCTTAAGCGCGCTAGTTCCTGGAAAGGCTGTGTATGTTGTTGTGACCTCGGGAGGTGATGTCACACCGGGAGGCCATTTTGCTGCACCTGTACAGATGGCATATCTTATGGAAAACGGCAGGCTTATCGGACGGCTTCCTGACCTGAATATCAGCGGCAATTTCTATGAGCTACTCGGCGATGACTATATTGGTGCCGTTACGGGAGCCCCAGGCCCTGACAGCATGCTGTGTGCGGTGACTATGGAGGTACAAAAATAAATACCCGTGGTGATATTTTATATAATTGGTGTAAAATTATTATATATTCACGTTTGTGATTATATATAGAGTGCTTTGATGCGTATCTGGAATTTGCACATAAAAATGAAATATAACAACAGATAGAATAAAATAAGAGAAATACGAAAAAAATATAACAGGCCTGCCTGCAATGGATTGTTTTTTCAATTCAGTCCATCGCAGACAAGCCTGTTGTTATATATTACTTCCTGTAACTGTTTAATATATACAGCAGGAATGACGGATAATTTTTATGCTGGTTCTCTAGTCACGGCCAAAAATATCGCGGGTATATACCTTGCCGCTGACATCATCAAGGCACGGAGAATATCTGTTAGCTATTATGGCGTTAGAAATGGTTTTAAATTCATTCAGGTTATTTATAACTTTGCAGTCTGAGAAAATCGAACCATCCGGAAGCGTCGGCTCATATATTATAATAGAGGCTCCTTTGGCTTTTAGTTGTTTCATTACTCCCTGAATGGCAGACTGTCTAAAGTTGTCGGAATTGCTTTTCATGGTCAGACGGTATACTCCTATTATAATTTCTTTTCCGGATGAGCCGTCTGCTGCATCAGTCTCTGCGAGTTCCATGACGCGGTCTGCAATAAAAGTCTTTCTTGTGTGGTTGGATTCGACAATTGCTGTAATCATATTTTGCGGTATATCCTGAAAGTTGGCGAGCAGCTGTTTTGTGTCCTTCGGGAGACAATATCCGCCATATCCGAATGATGGATTGTTATAATGTGTTCCTATACGCGGATCGAGACATATACCATTTATTATGTCGGCAGAGTTAAGACCCTTGGATTCGGCATAGGTATCAAGCTCATTAAAGTAGGAGACACGGAGTGCCAGATAGGTATTGGCAAAAAGCTTCACAGCCTCAGCTTCTGTAAAGCCCATAAAGAGAGTGTCGATGTTGTCCTTGAGTGCGCCCTGTTTTAGCAATGCTGCAAAAAGATGGGCTTTATCTTCACATGTGCTGTCACATGAAACTATTATCCGTGATGGATACAGGTTGTCATACAGTGCTTTTGATTCCCTTAAAAATTCAGGACTGAATATGATATTATTTGTGTGGTATTTTTTTCGGACACCTTCGGTATAGCCTACAGGTATTGTCGATTTTATAACAATAGCAGCATCGGGATTGGTTTTAAGCACAAGCTCAAGAATTGATTCTACGGCTGAGCAGTCAAAGAAATTCCTGCTGCTGTCATAGTCCGTGGAGGCCGCTATTATGATGAAGTCGGCATTCTTATATGCTGAGATGGCATCGGTGGAAGCAGTAAGATCCAGTTCCTTTTCCGATAAATATTTTTCAATATAATCATCATGTATAGGAGACCGGCGGTTGTTAATCAGCTCTACCTTCTCAGGAACAATGTCCACAGCTGTGACGTGGTTGTGCTGCGCGAGCAGCAAGTGACAGACCGACATATCCGGTACCTGCAATTGCAATATTGTACTTATGGTTGTTAATATAGTCTGAAGTGAATTTTTTCATAATGGCAATCCTCCATATACATCCAATTGTTAAGATGATAACAAGCTACTCCTGAAAAGTCAATGTTCAATAATTTCATGAGAGCCTGCCGCACACATTAAAGGTGCTGGGTCTGCCACTGCTGCAGGATGTTTCGATACAGCATAGTGTGTTTTATTCTTGGCTAACTGCGTTTTTTATGGTATACTCTATAAAGTGCAGAAGCATATCAGCATTTGGTTATATATTATAGAAAATTTATGGTCGAGGTAGAACATGAAAAGAATTCTTGTAGCAGGTGGAGCCGGATTCATTGGTTCGAATCTTTGCAGGCGCTTAATTGATGATGGAGATGCATATGTTATATGCTGTGATAATCTTTACACGGGGAGCAGGGCTAATATAGAGAAGCTGTCAGGGTGTGACAGGTTCGAGTTCATTGAGCATGATATAACGGAGCCGCTTGACATAGATGGCATAGACGAGATTTATAATCTTGCCTGTCCGGCAAGTCCTAAGCACTATCAGAAGTCACCGGTATATACGATAAAAACCAATGTGTTAGGAATAATTAATCTGCTTGAGCTTGCAGTTAAAAATAATGCTAAGCTTATGCAGTTTTCAACAAGCGAGGTGTATGGAAATCCTCTTGAGCATCCCCAGACAGAGAGATATTTTGGCAACGTGAATCCTATAGGAATAAGATCATGCTATGATGAGGGCAAGAGATGCGCAGAGACATTATGCTTTGACTATATGAGGGAATATGGTGCACGTATAAAGGTTATAAGAATTTTCAATACCTATGGACCGAATATGTCGATGGATGACGGCCGTGTTGTTTCCAATTTTATCGTGCAGGCCCTGAACGGAGAGAATATAACAATATATGGTGACGGAAGCCAGACACGTTCTTTCTGCTATGTGGATGATCTGGTTGAGGGAATTGTGAGGGTAATGGCGACCGGTGATGAGGTACATGGTCCGGTTAATCTTGGAAATCCTGAGGAATTCACTATAAAAGAGCTTGCGGATATGGTTGTGTCCATGATAGATACGGACTCAAGGATAGAGTATGTTGAACTTCCAAGTGATGACCCTGTAAGACGTCGTCCGGATATTTCGCTGGCAGCAAGGATAGCAGATGGCTGGAAGCCGGAGGTTCATTTATCAGAGGGAATTACCAATACAATAAAGTATTTTAAAGACATTTTGTAAAAGCAGGTGATGCCGGCAGGCTGCATGTACTTTAATCACATTGCAACGGAGCCTGAAGCCTGGACGGTGTGAAGGCTGCTTTCTATCTATAAAATCTGATATATCATTATTTTTGCAATACACGAAATTCGGTTGGCGTAATTCCCTCCGATTTCTTGAAAAGTGAACAAAAGTAGCTCAGGTCATTAAAGCCTGTGCTCGCTGCAATCTCCTTCAGGGTCATTTCTTTTGACGATAGAAGGAGATTTTTTGCTTTACTTATGCGGTAGCTGTTGATGTATTCGACAGGCCGCAGCTGGTAGGTTTTTTTGAACAGGCGGCACAGATGCTGCGGTGACATATGCGCAATATCCGAGAGTGTGGTTAGCGGGATGTCGTCCGGATAATGCTCCTCTATATATGCGATGACCTCGGACAGCCGGACAGCCTTTGTGTCATGCAGTTTCACATTTTCCCTGTTATCGCAGATGCATTCAGGATACTCAAGCAGAAAGTGGTATAGCTGCAGAGCTACCTCGTTGTTGTTGAGCAGTCCGCTCTGTCCGGCAGATGCGTAAAGGGTGTTGAAAAGATACATCAGGCGGTCGAATGAGCGGATATAGAACAGCTTGTGCGTTGTGAAGCCGGCAAGCTGTGGGAGCATATCACATCCGGCACCGGAAAAACGCACCCAGTAGGTCGACCATGGCTCCCTGATGGCATGGTATTCGTGTGCGGCATCAGGCTTTAGCAGGACACCCATACCTGCGGTAATGTGATATTCGTGCCCATCAACTGTGAACAGCCCTTCACCGGCTATGCAGTAGAGAAGCTGGTAGTCAGGGAGTCCATCCGGCCTGACGCAGGGATGCTGGTTTACCAGCGAGCCGATGTGTACGAGGTAAAATGGGTAATCGGGGAGTTTAATTGTATTTATCAGGAAAAGCATTTTATCAGTAATATCTATATTCTTCATCATGTTCAAATCCTTATATAACAGCAAAATTCTTAGATTGAAAAAAACGTGATTGTGTATATTATGAAATTACAGGGCGGCGGCAATATATTTTAATACGCAATCGGAAATGGGGTGTCTTTGTTTAACATGTTATATCAAAAAAACAGCAATTACAAGGGATATAAAATAAAAGGTTATATTTTAGGTGATTATGTTTATAGAATATGTTCTGACACAGGAATCATTTAATATAACCATATATAAAATGGAGGAGGAAATATGAAGCGGAAAACATGCCTCAACAATGGCTGGCAGTTCCTTGAAAAGGAATACAGCGAAGAAAATCTACAATGTCCGGATGGGGAGTATATGCCGGTAAGGCTCCCGCACGATTACCTGATTTATGATGTGAGGAATCTGTACAGGGACTCTGTCGGCTGGTATAGGAGGAAGCTCATGTATGTGCCGGATGGGCTTGAGAGGGTGCTCTTTTTTGAAGGGATTTATATGGATTCGGAGGTGTTTGTAAACGGCAGGTCGGCAGGAACCTGGAAGTACGGCTATTCATCCTTTGAGGTGGATATAACACCATACCTTGAGGCGGGCGAGAATGAGCTTCTGGTCAGGGTTGTGCACCGGTCGCCGAACAGCAGGTGGTATTCGGGTGCAGGTATATACAGGAGTGTCTATCTGATAGAGCGCGAAAGCACGCACATAGCGTCATCAGGACTGTACATAACGCCGGTGAAGCGAGCGGCTTCAGATACATGGGATGTGGAAGTCGAGGTGGAGGCTGTGCATGGTGCAGATGATGAAAAGCCGTTTGATTCTATAAGATATATCATCACGCAGAAGAACGGAAAACATGATATGCAGAGCAATGAGGAGGATTCTTTATGTATTATATTTAACCAGCTAATCGGTGAAAAAAGCGATATATACCGCCACACCTTTGAAATCACAGCCCCAAAGCTATGGGATATCTATTGCGGAAATCTCTATGAACTCAGGGCGGAGCTTATTAAGGCGGGAGAGGTTTTTGACTATGAACAGTCGGTGTTCGGCTTCAGGACAATAGAGATAGATTCCGATAAGGGTTTCTTATTAAATGGAAGACATGTGAAGATAAAGGGCTCATGCGAGCACCACGGCTTTGGCTGTCTGGGGGCGGCTGTCAACAAGTCGGCGGTGAGAAGAAAGCTTGAGGGTCTGAAAAGGATGGGCGTAAATGCCATAAGGACAGCACACAATATGCCTTCTGTTGAGTTTATGGAGCTGGCTGATGAGATGGGCTTCCTTGTCGATTCAGAGGCATTTGACATGTGGGGGCACACTAAGACAACGTATGACTACGGAAGATTTTTTGCGGAGAGTGCGAAGAAGGATGTGGAGAGCTGGATAAGGCGTGACAGGAACCATCCAAGTATTATCATGTGGAGCGTCGGAAACGAGATATATGATATGCATGCGGGGGACGAAGGGCTGGCGGAGCTTGTCATGCTGTTGGGGGAGGTTAAAAAGCATGACCCGAAAAAACACGCTTTCACTACCTTTGCCTCTAACTACATGAGATGGGAAAACACGCAGAAATGTGCCGGTCTGGTCGACGCTGTGGGCTACAACTATGGTGAATATCTCTACGAGGAGCACCATGCAAAGCATCCGGACTGGGTGATATACGGAAGTGAAACGTCATCAATGCTTGCGAGCAGGGGAGTATATCATTTTCCTATAGAGACAAGTACCTTATGCGATACGGATGAGCAGTGTTCGGCGCTTGGCAACTGCAGTGCGGGATGGGGTGCGCACAGCTATACGGACAATATAATAGCGGACAGGGATGCCGGTTTCAGCCTGGGACAGTTTATCTGGGCGGGAGTGGATTACTTTGGCGAGCCGACACCGTACCACACGCGCAACAGCTACTTCGGGCAGATGGACACGGCAGGGTTTGAGAAGGATTCCTACTATATTTATCAGGCGGAATGGACATCATTTAAGGAAAATCCGATGGTTCATGTTTTCCCTCACTGGGACTTCAATCCGGGACAGCTGGTCGATGTGTGCGTGTGCTCCAATGCTCCTATAGTGGAACTGTTTGTAAATGGAATGAGTATGGGAAGAAAAGTAATTGACCATGCGCATGGCACGGAGCTTGTGCCGCACTGGAAGGTGACTTATGAAAAGGGATATGTTGAGGCTGTCGCGTATGATGAAGCCGGAAATGAGCTTGCAAGGCAGATGAGACACTCATTTTCGGATGCCGACAGGCTTGTAATTGAGGCGGACAGGCCGCAGATGGAAAATCGATATGGTGAGCTGATTTTTGTGGAGATAGGTGCGCTTGATAAGGACGGTTATACAGTAGATAATGCCAACAACCGCGTTGAGATAAAGGTGACGGGAGCAGGGAGGCTTGTCGGGCTTGACAATGGAGACAGCACGGATTTTGACCAGGTCAAGACTTCTTCGAGGAGACTTTTTGGCGGAAAGCTGCTGGCGGTCATCGCGCCTGTTGAAGGTGTGACCGGAAAGATAACTGTGACAGCGGAGGCAGAAGGGCTTTGGGCTGCTTCAATTGATTTATGCGTTACAGATGACAAAAATATGTGTGATGAATATTTAACACAGAGCTGTATATGCACCGACAAAAATAATATGGCAGAGGATATGTCAGAAAACAGCTTTCAGCTTTCCGAAGACGCTGGGAAGCGAAATCATACCCGCAATGCCGAAGAGCCGATGGATTCGGTATATTCAGAAAATGAAATACCGATAAGAAAGGTCGAGCTTACAGCAGAGACATTCGCATTGAGTGCGGACAAGAGCTCAGTCAAGGTACACTGGAAGCTTTATCCTGAGAATGCCACATACAGGGATTTAAAATGGAGCATAACCGATACCACAGGAATAGCAATCAAATCGGCGACGGTGACTCAACATGGTGAACCGGATGAAGTTATTATTAAAACGGAGGCTGGGAAAGCACCGGATAAAATTGAGGCTGCGGAAGCACAGGTTAAAATGGAAGCCGTGGCTATGCCGGGTGAAGGCTATGTAACGGTGAACGCTGCCGGTGACGGAAGCTTTTATTTAAGGTGCGATGCTTACAATGGAAGGACGGCGGCTGGTGTAAGGTCAAGCCTTGAATTTACGGCGGCTGGAATCGGACCGGCATACCTTGACCCTTATGAGCCTGTGAGTGCGGGACTCTGCCTTGAAAGACCGCATGGACTGAGCGAGGGGGTTGGGCACGGAGTAAGATTTCTGGGGAAGGAAAAGACAAAAATCAGCTTTGGCGCAATGGATTTCGGTGTGAACGGCTCAGAGCAGCTACAGATGTATCTCTTTAAGTATTATCCGGGAGCGGTGAAATTAAGAATATATCTTGACGATGACAGCAAGAGTATTCTGGACGCGGAGTTTGATGAGAGTGCCGGCTGGCTTGAGTTTAAGAAAGCAGAGTACAGGCTCTCGGAAAGAATAAAGGGCATACACCATATCAGCATTGAGAGCGAGGATAATTTCCAGCTCAACAGCTTCTCATTTGTGCCTGTCCTTCACGGCTTTGACCGTATAAATGCCGCAGATTATGATGAGATTTTCGGTGACAGCTACAAGGTGGATGGCACGGCTGTAACAGGCATAGGAAACAATGTGTCAATCATCTACAGGCGCCTCAATATGGGTGCACAGTCCGCAGATAAAATAAAAATCTGTGGAAGGACTGCAAATACCAAGGATTCAATCCGGTTAAAAATAGACTGCGCCGGAACGGAGCGGACGGAACTGATTGAATTTGAAGAGAGTGCAGCTTACGTAGAACGTGAGTTTAATATTGCGCCTGTCGGAGGGGAGATAACGGTGACCCTGCTGTACCTTCCGGGCTGCAATTTCGACCTAGAGTGGTTCAGATTTTTGCAGGAATAAAAAACAGGTGTCAAAACAGATTTGAAGATATACATTTTTGTATGAGTCAATCTGTTTTGACACCATAGTTTTCAGGTTCTACAGTGAATATGTCATCGCTTTCACGGAACTTACGTGCGCTTCACAAAAAATATTTTTGCGGCAAAATAGTAAATACCGTTATCTCTTCCGCAGAACTTATGAACATCCCATAAAGGAACCGCTTTCACAGTCCTACAGCAGATGTGCCCTCATGTCCTCCGGTGAGAGTGGTGAAAGGTCCGCAGGCGCTACATCGAACACAGTCTTGCAACCGCTTATTCCGCGCTTGTTCATGCGGTAAGCTGCCCTTGCGTAAGCGACAAGCACACAGGATGTGAACTCAGGGTTGGAGTCGAGCTTTAAGCTGTACTCAATCACATGGTTGTGCTCACCATTTAAGCCGGTCTTTCCGGTGCGGAGAACGAAGCCGCCATGAGGAATGCCTGCGTGATCGCGCTTTAATTCCTCCTCAGATATAAAGTGGACTGTGGTGTCATAGTCTGCGAAGTAGTTAGGCATTGTCTTGATTGCTGTCTCGATTGCTGCCTTGTCTGCGCCCTCCTCAGCTACAACGAAGCACTCCCTTGTGTGCTTTTCCCTTGTGGTGAGTTCAGGATTCCTGCAGGCGCGTACAGCTTCAAGAGCGGACTCAACAGGGATTGTATACTGCTTGGCATCCTTGACACCCGGTATTCTTCTGATTGCATCCGAGTGTCCCTGGCTTACACCCTTGCCCCAGAAGGTGTAGTCATTTCCATCGCGGAGGATTGCGTTGGCATAGAGACGGTTGAGTGAGAACATACCCGGATCCCAGCCTACGGATATCATAGCGATATGACCGCTTTCGGTGGCAGCGGCATCAACATCTGCGAAATGCTCAGGGATACGTGCGTGTGTGTCGAAGCTGTCAACAACATTAAAATATTTCGCATACTCAGGTGTCTGCTTAGGAAGGTCTGTTGCAGAGCCGCCGCAGAGCATGAGGACGTCAAGCTTATCCTTCATTTCAGGGAGCATGTCTGCCGGATAGACAGGTACATTTGTCGCAGGTGTAACAGTCTCAGGGTTTCTTCTTGTGAAGATTCCTACAAGCTCCATATCATCATTCTGTCTTATGGCACATTCAATGCCGCGTCCAAGGTTTCCATAACCTAAGATACCTATTCTGATTGTCATATATTTTCTCCTTGATAATAAAATTATGCTGTGGTCTTATGTATTTCCACAACCTGTAACCTCAAATTGCTTTAATATTATAACGTATTGATGTCAAAAATGCAATTAAAGTTAGACTAATCTAACAAAAAATTCATCAAGACATATTGCCAAGCGGAGAGAATGGAACTATAAGAATTATCTTTTATAGATTTGACGGAAATTTCGGGTAATACAGGTTGCGAGTAGTGCATATTTAGTGGGTTCATGCATAATATTTTAATTGTATATTTTGGCGCAATGCAATATAATAATCTATGTATGTATTTTTATGTGTACGTGAATTGTGATATCAGATTGGAGAATCATTATGTCATGGATTGAGAATATGAGCATAAATATATTTCCGATGGTTCTTGCCATGGTTGTTTTTGTCAGCAACAGATTTAAGTTTGGAAAGACAATCAGTGCAAGAGTATTCGACCTGATCATTGTGTTTGATTTTTTCCTCATGCTTGTAGATATCGTAGGGGTTGCCGTGACTGATGCCATGTTTACCGGCATTGCCGGGAGTGTTTGGATTATAAATGTTGTAAGAATGCTTCTCACGGTGCTGCTTACAGGTACCTGGTTTATATATGTATGCCTGAAAATATCAATGGATGGTGCGGACAGAAGAGTGTGGGCTGCGGTGTATGCCTCATTATCGCTGATGGCAATAGTATGCTTTGTGGTGCTGCTTATACCGCATAGTTATCTGGGTACTTATGGACTTCAGAATGCAGGAAGAGGGCTGAGGATATGCTATCGCGTAATCAGTTATTATGGTATCGCTATGTTTGCATGCAGTGCGGCGGTAGCAGTGTATGGGATTGTGCACGAAAGAGATAAAGAGCTTAGAAGATTGTGTATATATCTTATGCTGTTTAGTGCACTGCCTGTTTTGGGAGTGGTTCTCCAGAGCATTAACCAGAACTTGAGAACTTCTTCACCATGCCTTTCGCTGGCGGTTCTGTATGTGTATTTGACAATGCAGAACAAGAAGGTCATAACGGACGGACTTACCGGGATAAATAATAGACGTGAGCTGGATGCTTACCTTGAGAGAAGGCTGAAGCAGCGGACAGAATGGGGAATGCTCCTCATAGATGTGGATGATTTTAAGAAGATAAATGATACAATAGGACATAAAATAGGAGACGAGGCATTATGGCATGTCGCTGATATTCTTCGTACTGAATTTTCGGGGGACGGCTGCTTTGTGGCAAGATACGGAGGGGATGAATTTGTTATATGTGGCGAATGGAAGAACAGGGCTGAGTTAGAGCAGTGCATTGCATCAATTCAGAAGAGAGTGGACAGCTTTAATATGGAAAAGGAAAGGAATTATAAGCTTTCACTGAGCGTTGGAGCGGCATTGTGGAGCGAGTGTGCAGACAGTGAAGCATCTATAGTTGAACTTGCCGATAGGAGCATGTATAAGCAGAAACAGATACATAAGGAACGGAGGAACGCCGGTAGTGAGCAATATAGTATATATTCAGGTTAGCATATTCCCTATAGCAGCACTGCTTGCGGTTATGGATAATCTTAAGCGCGATATGTCATTTTCATGGAGACACCGCTGCCTTGAAAGCATAATGAAGCTCATGGTGTGTATAATGATATTTAATGTAGTGTGCTGGTGCCTGAACGGACGGGAGGGGAGCTTAGCCAAGGGCATACTGTGGGTCGGAAACACGGCATATTATGTATTTATGCTGTATATGGCATTTCTATGGTTTCTGTATGTGTATGATAAAGTGACGAACGGAAATGGACAGATGGGAATATCCATGTTTGTGAAGGCTGTTCCGCTTGTTGTAAGTATTGGCATATTGGCGGCCGGAGTGGTAAGACCGCTGGTATTTTATATAGACGATGAAAATCTATATCAGCGCGGACCTCTTCATTTTATAAGTACAGTTGTTGCCGCAGGGTATATTTCTGCGGCATGTATTCTGGCATTTGTGGGTATGCTTAGGACTCAGGAACGAGAAGAGAAAAGACAGTATGGATATCTGGTGTTATTTGGTGTGTTCCCTCTGATTGGTGGTATTGTTCAGATGCTTCTGTATGGCACTGATCTTTTATGGCCTATGACGAGTGTGGCACTTGTGATGGTGTATATTAATATCCAGCAGCAGAATGTCAGCCGTGACAGCATGACAGGGCTTAATAACAGGCGAAGGCTTGACCAGTATATAGATGTGCTTTCCAAGGAACATATTAAGGAGCCGTTATGCTACAGTATAATGGACATCGATTATTTCAAGGAAATCAATGATAATTTTGGACATCAGACAGGTGATAAGGTGCTGTGTCTTGTGGCGGCTGCACTTAAAAAAGTGTATGGAAATACCAGAAGCTTTATCGCAAGGTATGGCGGAGACGAATTCGTGATAATATCACGCGGATTTGACAGGGAGCAGGCAGAGCACTATCGCGGAAGGCTTGAGAGAATGCTTAAGGATATAGAATGTGTGGAGTTAGAGAACGGGGGACTGGAGATAAGTATGGGCTGCGCGCATTACGGCGAAGAAGGCTGTAAGCAGGTTCGGGATATGCTGGAGCTTGCGGATATGCGTATGTATGAGATAAAAAATGAGCACCATAATAACAATGCTGCTTTAAAGTGGCAGAAAAGAGGATAAAAATGGCAGAGGAATTACTTTTCAGAAAAGATGTAAAGAAGGAACTTACATGGGATTTGTCACTCATATATAAGGATGAGGATGCTCTTATGGCTGATGCAGCGAGGCTGGAGAGCCTTACAGCACAGCTTGAGAAAGATTATAAAGGCAGGCTTGACAGTGCAGACAGGATAAATAAATGTCTTGATAAATTGCGCGAAATATATGGAATAGTGACATTGGTTGGAAATTATTGCGAGCTTGCAACGTCGGTGGATTATTATGATACACATAATATGGAGCTTGCAGGCAGGATGAACCGCAGGATTTCAGAGTGCATGAGTTCATTAAGCTTTATAGACAGTGAATTGTCAGCTAAGAGCGATGAACTGATCAACGAGGCAGCACAGGCTTCAAAGGAGAATGCCAATTACTTAAAAGAAGTGCTAAGGGGAAAGCCGCACCTCTTAAGCCCTGAGACGGAGAAGGTGCTCAAGGCTCTGTCACAGACAACAGGAGCACCTTATGAGATATATAATACAGCCAAGCTTGCGGATATGAAATTCCCGGACTTTGAGGTTGATGGGAAGAAGTATCCTCTGGGATACTCACTCTTTGAGGATGATTATGAGTATGATGAGAGAACGGATGTCAGAAGAGCTGCATTTGCCGCATTTTCAGCTAAGCTTCATGATTATGAGAATGTGACCGCGGCAGCTTACAACACGGCTGTGCAGTATGAGAAGACTATGTCCGATTTAAGAGGCTTTGACAATGTGTTTGACAGCCTGCTTTTTGGGCAGCATGTTGATAGGACGCTTTATAACAGACAGATTGACCTCATTATGGATAAGCTTGCACCGCACATGAGAAAATATGCGAAGCTTCTCGGAAGGGTTCATAAGCTTGACAAGGTTACATATGCGGATTTGAAGCTTCCTGTTGACCCGGAGTATTCACCTAAGCTCACAATCGAGGAATCCAAGGACTATGTCACAAAGGGACTTTCCATCCTTGGAGAGGACTATGTGAATATGGTGGAGAGAGCCTACACAGAGCGCTGGTTTGATTTTGCACAGAATCAGGGAAAATCGACAGGTGGTTTCTGTGCCAGTCCTTACGGAAAGAATTCGTTCATACTTCTTAGCTGGAACGGAAGAATGTCCGATGTGTTTACCATAGCGCATGAGCTTGGACATGCCGGACATTTTAAGGCATGCAATGCCGCCCAGTCGATTTTTGACACAGATGTATCTACATACTTTGTTGAGAGCCCGTCTACAATGAATGAGCTGCTGCTTGGACATTATCTGTTAAAGACGAGTGATGATAAGCGTTTCCGCCGCTGGGTACTTTCTAACATGATTGGAAATACCTATTATCACAACTTTGTAACACATCTTCTTGAGGCTGCATATCAGAGAGAGGTATATAAAAAGGTTGAGGATGGCGCAGGTGTTCAGGCTGAGACGTTGAGTGCGATAATGAAGGATGTGCTTACTAAGTTCTGGGGTGATGCGGTTGAGCTCACGGATGGTGCAGAGCTTACATGGATGAGACAGCCTCATTATTATATGGGGCTATACTCATATACTTACAGCGCGGGACTTACGATTGCAACGCAGGTATGTAAGAGAATAGAGAATGAGGGCCGGACAGCGGTGGATGACTGGAAGAGAGTTCTTAAGGCAGGCGGAACAAAGACTCCTGTTGAGCTTGCTGCCATGGCAGGAATTGACATAACAACAGATGCACCTTTGCTTGATACGATTGAGACTATAGGTGCGATGATTGATGAGATATGTGAGCTCACGGATGAGCTTGAGGATAAGTAGGACGATGAAATTCCGCTACTGTCGGGCAGTAAATGTGAACCGGGCAGTTATCCGGAAATAATGCAGCCCGGATGTCTGTAATTTAGCTGGTAAATGCACAACTGTTTACCGTAAAATATGGGTTTCGCAATTGGCTGATATTGTTTAGTCAGGAAAGGAGACGTGCGTTGTGGATAAGAAGCAGCTTGCGCTTGATATAATTGAAAGACTTAAAAAAGAATATCCGGATGCCGGATGTTCGTTGGAATACAGCGAAGCGTGGAAGCTTCTTGTCAGCGTGCGCCTTGCGGCTCAGTGCACTGATGCGAGGGTGAATGTGGTCGTTCGGGAGTTGTACGCACATTACCCGGATGTAAATGCACTTGCGGATGCACCGGTTGAGGAGCTTGAGAAGCTCGTAAGACCTTGTGGACTTGGCAACAGCAAGGCAAGGGATATAAGTGCCTGTATGAGGATGCTGCGGGATAAGTACAATGGTCAGGTTCCGGAGGATTTCGACAAGCTTATGGAGCTTCCGGGAGTTGGAAGAAAGAGCACGAACCTTATTATGGGCGATGTATTTGGCAGACCTGCAATAGTTACCGACACGCATTGCATCCGTCTGGTAAACCGCATGGGTCTTGTGGATGGAATAAAGGAGCCGAAGAAGGTTGAGATGGAGCTGTGGAAGCTAATACCTCCTGAGGAGGGGAATGATTTCTGCCACAGGCTTGTAGAGCACGGAAGGGCGGTGTGCACGGCACGGACGAAGCCGTACTGCGATAAGTGCTGCCTTAAAGACATTTGCGCGAAAAATATATAATAGGTAACTGCGTAACCAAGTGTGTAATTATCGTACGTTGTGTACCAGTAAAATTATACAACTGTTTACCGGCAGCTTCGGGTTTCGCAATTACTAAAATAGTATAATTTTGAGAGGTGGATATATGTCAGGTGTGGAGTCGCGTGGCATGCCGGCACAGAAGCCGCACGCGGGTGGAAAGGATTTCTCAAAAGGGAAAATATGGAGCAATATAATGGTTCAGGCTGTGCCACTTATACTGGCACAGCTTGTGCAGCTTTTATACAATGTCGTTGATAGAATATATATAGGGCATCTTCCGGGAGCGGACAGTCTTGCTCTTACAGGTGTGGGGCTTGCATTTCCACTTACAACGCTTATCGCTGCATTCACGAATCTGTTCGGGATGGGCGGCGCACCGCTGTTTTCCATAGAGCGCGGTGCAGGGAATGATGAGAAGGCGGAAAGGATACTTGGAAACACTTTTTCAATGCTTTTTGCAAGTTCATTTATAATATTTATCCTGTGCTATGTATTCAGAAAACCTGTGCTGTATCTTTTTGGCGCGAGTGATGCCTCGTATGTATACGCTGACGAATATTTAAAAATATATCTTCTGGGCACGACATTCACTATGCTTGCGACAGGACTGAATGGATTTATAAATGCTCAGGGGTTCCCACGGACAGGAATGATGACAACACTTATAGGAGCTGTGCTTAATCTGCTTTTAGACCCACTGTTTATTTTTGTGCTTCACATGGGGGTCGGTGGGGCGGCACTTGCAACAATTATAAGTCAGGGCATATCGGCAGCATGGGTTCTGAGATTCCTTATAAGCAGAAGAGGAAGGGCTGCATATCATATAAGACTGTCCTGCCTTAGACCGGATTTAAAGCTTGTGGGGGATATAACCGCACTCGGAATGGCTGGATTTATCATGCAGGGGACGAACTGTCTGGTTCAGGTGGTCTGCAACGCGACGCTCAAGGTGTTTGGCGGAGATTTATATGTCGGGATAATGACGGTCATCAATTCGGTGCGTGAGATAATGTCGCTTCCGGTCAGCGGACTTACCAGCGGTTCACAGCCGGTGTTAGGATATAACTACGGAGCGAAAAAATATGACAGGGTGAGGAGCGGGATTAAATTCACGTCGGCGATAGGAATAGGCTACACGGCACTTGCATGGATTATAGTTCTTCTTATTCCGCAGCAGCTGATGGGAATATTTACAGATGATTCCCAGACAATAATATATGGAGCAGAGGCTCTTAAGACATACTTCTTCGGTTTTGTATTTATGTCATTTATGTTTACAGGGCAGTCGACATTTACCGCACTTGGATATTCAAAGCATGCCATATTCTTCTCACTTTTAAGAAAAGTGATTATCGTCACACCGCTTGCAATAATTCTGCCGCGAATAGGGTTTGGAGTGATGGGAGTATTTCTGTCAGAGCCGGTATCCAATGTGATTGGTGGACTTGCAAGCTTCCTAACCATGTATTTTACCGTATACAGGAAGCTGAAACCGCAGAATACAGCTTTGCCGGAGAGATGACGGACTAATTGAAAACAGCTGCTTATCCGGAAATTTGAGTTTCGCAATTATCTGAAAGCAGTTTATCAAAAAAAGGTGAATGCCGCACAGGAAAGTGACGACATTCACCTTTTTTGATTAGTCTACATCCACAACACGGATCATGTTGGTTGCGCCTGCAATTCTGAGAGGGAAACCGGCAACGATGACAACGCGGTTGCCGGATTTAATGACACCGGCGGTCTTACACTTATTGATTACCTCGTTGATAAGAGCTTCACCATCCTCCTGCTCTGTGATAAGAACAGGTGTAACTCCCCACATGAGAGAGGTCTCACGGCACACGCGCTCATTGGTTGAGCAGCCGATAATATTTATGTTAGGACGGAAACCGGATACCTTGCGGATTGTGCTTCCGCTTAAGGAAACCGGAATAATGGCATCAGCATTGATTACGCTTGCGATAGAGCATGCAGCACATGCGATTGAGGAGGCCAGGTTGCTTCCGTTGTAGGTTATCTCGAATTTACCGGTAGTTGTAGTCTTTTCAATCTCATGGCAGATTCTGCTCATAGTCTTAACTGCTTCTACAGGGTAGTCGCCGGCAGCACTCTCACCTGAGAGCATTACGGCTGATGTCTGGTCAAAGATTGCATTCGCAACATCATTGACCTCTGCACGGGTAGGGCGGGGATTATGAGTCATGCTCTCAAGCATCTGGGTTGCTACGATTACGAACTTACCTGACTTAAGGCACTTGCTTATCATATCCTTCTGTACAACAGGAACCTTTTCAAAAGGAATTTCAACACCCATATCTCCTCTTGCTACCATGATTCCGTCAGCAACATCGATAATTGCATCAAGATTCTCAACACCCTCCTGGCTCTCAATCTTGGCAATGAGCTTGGAGGTATTGTTATGCTCCTTCTGAAGTCGGCGGACTTCAAGAACATCCTCTGCACAGCGGACGAAGCTGAGTGCGAAGAAGTCGAAGCCGGTCTTCATGGCAAATTCCAAATCCCTCCTGTCAACATCGCTGAGGAATGGAAGGGATAAATGAACCCCCGGAACATTGATAGCCTTGCGGTCTGATATTACGCCGCCATTGATGACACGGCATACAATATCGGTGTCACCAACCTTCTCAACCTTGAGTTCAATAAGACCATCATTTACAAGTATGCTTGTACCTATCTGGACATCATTGATAAGATTTTTATATGAAATTGAGCCTATAGTATTATTGCCAAGAATTTCTCTTGTGGTGAGTGTAAATAAGTCACCATCGTTAATGGTCACCTTACTACCTTCAAAAAGACGGAAACGAATCTCAGGACCTTTTGAATCGAAGAGAGTAGCTACCGGAAGCTTAAGTTCATCACGAACCTTCACAACGCGGTTATATCTGCCTAAGTGTTCCTCATAGCTTCCGTGTGAAAAGTTAAAACGTGCAACATTCATGCCGTTTTCCATCATTTTTCTGAGAGTCTCCTCATTATCACATGCCGGACCCATGGTACACACTAATCTTGTCTTCTTTAACATTAAAAATAAATCCTCCTTATTAAACTGTCCCGGCTATTATAACATAACAGACACTAAAATGAAAGCGCATTCATGTTTCTTTGCATTATCTTTACCTTACTGTTTCATTTTTAAGTTTTTTCATGGCGAATTTTTCATGGTACATCATTTTGTCCGCACGTCTCAGCGTATCACCGATATCATAGTCCTCGTCTGAGTTGTACATCTCGCAGCCGCATGCTATATGCAGAGGAAAGCTGTCCGGATGTGCGGCATTATAATCTGCGAGCAGCCTTTTAAAGCTTTTGATACAGTCGCGGCACTTATCAATAGATATGCCGTGTAATAAAGCGCAGAATTCATCACCACCAATTCTGTAGCAGTTACCGAAGCCTCCGAAGGCTTTTTTTATCAGCCCGGCACTTTCGATAATATATGAGTCACCATGGTCATGCCCGAGGCTGTCATTACATTGCTTGAGATTGTTAAGGTCGAACATGACAATTATATGTCCCTCTGGCTTGAAATTGCTGCTGCCGGTATATTCTGCATAAGCAGTTCTGTTAAAAAGCCCGGTGAGCTGGTCATGATAGGCCATTTCCTCGAAGGCTTTTGCCTGGCTTCCAATCTCCATAAGTGCCTTGGCTTCTTTAAGCGAGGCCATTCCAAGTGCAATTATATAGATTAGAAGACATGTGATTCCAAGAAATGACGGAAAGGCACCGTTTGTCAGGTAGTAGGCAAGTATGTCGGCTGACAGCCCGCCAAGGCAGGCAAATGAGCATATAAATGAAAGCTTGATTTTAGGGTTCCATCCGTAACAGGTTACTTCTCTGTAATACATAATGAACACCACAGGGATGTTAGAAAGCATAACGGCATGCACAAGCCAGAGAGTATCACGTATATCCGCAACGGCATTTATCTGCAGTACCATAATTATGACAAATACCAGAAGGTTAAATATGCAGGGTACATTCCACAGAGGATTGTTTTTTTCCGTAAATGAGTTTCTCAAAAAGCTTATGAAGGGAATACTCATCATCAGCAGACAGGAGTAGGCTGTGTATGATATCAATACCGGGTTTTTTATAATTGTGGCCGTATAGTCAAGGTCCATAAACTTCCATATGCCGATAAGGATGGAAAAGAAACCTATCATAATCAGACTCTTATCAATATGTCTGTTTCTTGAGTTTATAAGTGTAAAAATTATGAAGAATAAGCCTGCAAGCACCGCGATGAAGCATGTAAAATATATAATAATGTAACGGACCAGCAGGTGTTCATATATCCTGAATTGTGAACCAAGATAAAAAATAGGATGGGTGTTAACCATGCTTTTATAAAGCGGTGTAAGGACAACTCTGACTGTCTTTCCTGCATCGCCGTTACAGACAGGAATCACACACCAGTTAGCACCGGTGGTTTTTATAAATGAACCATCATCCGGTGAGAGCGAATATATAAGCTCAGAATCGAGGTATACTTCGACCTTTTCATGTTTTACGAAAAAGATAAGATTGGAATTGTTAGCCGGAAGATCCGGCAGTGGAAAAGACAGCTCATTATATAGCTTTAAAGGGGCATTATTGTCAGTCTCCGTCCGGAAGGTAGCTGTTGTGATGACGCAGTATGAATCAGCTGGTCTGGCGGCTGATATGTTTATATGGAAACGTGAGCCGATATATGCGAGCATACATACCAGAGCAAGGAGACAGGTACCGTAAGCAGTGTATATTATATATTTTATTTTCTCATTATTTTTTTCTTTCAATGCAGCCTCCTATGGATATATTTAATATCGAATGCTATTGGCAGAGCCGGTGAAAATCATCGGTTAAGCCTTCGTGTCTTATTTTAAACATATAAAGTAATTATATCATTGAACTGGCAGAAATAAAATACATTTTTTATACGTGGGCGGTTTTCAGGTTATATACTTGTACATTAAATCAGCATGTTTTGCCATCAACATCATTACTTTAAAGTATATCTGAAAATATTTAAAAATATTTTTAAATACTTATTGAAAATTCTATAAATAAATGATATAAAGTATTTAAAGAAAATTTTAAATAGCAATGTTCTATGAAAGGGAGGTGCGTAAGATGGCAGTGTCGGAAATATTTAAAGTGCTGTCCGAGCCTCTGCGCAGACAGGTACTTGAGTTACTGAAGGGAGGAAGAAGGTCGGCGGGTGAGCTTGCAAAGGCACTTGACATGTCACCGGCGGCACTATCGTATCATCTGAGGCTGCTCAAGGAGGCAGGGCTGGTAATGGAGTACAAGGAGAAGAATTTCGTGTATTATTCTCTGGATATGACGGTGTTCGATGAGATGATTATGTGGTTTAAGGGTTTTACCGGTGACAGGAAGGAAGAGGCGGGACAGGCGAAGGCAGGCAAATGTGAAAATTAGTCCAGCGGACATCAGGGAAACGAAAAAGTCTGCACAGTGAATAGAAAAAAGGAGGATCAATATTATGAATAATTGTAAAAAATATTACACATGGCTTATGGCATTGACAGCAGCAGCGTTTATAATCACAGCGGTATGTATTCAGTTCATGGCGGATTCTGTGCCTATGCATTATAATTTTCATGGAGAGATTGACCGCTATGGTTCAAAAAATGAGAATTTTATCTTTCCGTGCTTTATAGCGGTATTTAATATTTTCTGGGTTATTTTTATGAATGTGTTTGGCAGAAGGGCGGACAGGGCACAGGAGGAGAAGGCGCGCGTTGAGGCGGCAGGCAACCTCAAGGTGCTTGGATTTACAGCGATAGGGACAACTATAATGTTTATTATAATTCAATTTGTGATGTTGCTTGTGGACATCAATGCCTCCGAGGGACAGGACAGAATGCCCATTGATATAAATGTGATTTCCAATTGCTGCCTTGGATTGATATTCATTGTGATAGGTAATATTATTCCAAAGTGCAAGCGCAACAGCGTGATAGGGGTCAGAACCTCATGGAGTATGGACAATGACACTACATGGGAGCTGTCAAACAGACTTGGAGGCAGGCTGATAATGATATGCGGTGTTCTTACTATTATAGAGACAATCGTTGTCAAAGGCTTTGCCTCCACGGCCATAATGCTGGTGCTTATCATTGCAATGTCGGCATTGATGATATACTATTCCTATGTTTTTTACAAAAAATATGGCAATAATGCTAAAAAACATCAATAATATTGATTAAGTTTGTACATTGCCAATGTATTATGCGCGTGTTAAGATATCTACATAAGTTTAGAAGTATGGAGGTATTCGGCATGAACACAGAGAAATATCAGAGAGCGTATTTTCTGCCGCCACAGATGAGTTATGACTGGGTGAAAAAGGATTATATAGATAAGGCACCTATATGGTGCAGCGTTGACCTAAGAGATGGAAATCAGGCACTTATCGAGCCTATGAGCCTTGAGGAGAAGTTAGACTTCTTCAAGATGCTTGTGGATATCGGCTTCAAGGAGATTGAGGTAGGATTTCCTGCAGCGTCCGACACGGAGTACAACTTTATGCGTGCACTTATCGAGCGCAACATGATTCCGGAGGATGTTACGGTTCAGGTGCTCACACAGGCAAGAGAGCATATTATAAAAAAGACCTTTGATGCGGTAAAGGGCGCACCTCATGCCATCATCCATCTTTACAACTCCACATCCGTTGCCCAGCGTGAGCAGGTATTTAAAAAGAGCAAGGAAGAGGTTAAGAAGCTTGCTGTTGATGGAGCAATGCTTTTAAAGAAGCTTGCCGCGGAGACGGACGGCAGCTTTACATTCGAGTATTCACCTGAGAGCTTCCCGGGAACTGAGGTTGACTATGCACTTGAGGTGTGCAATGCAGTTTTGGATGTATGGAAACCGACAGCGGACAATAAGGCAATCATCAACATACCTACAACAGTGCAGATTGCCATGCCTCATGTATTTGCTTCACAGATAGAGTATTTAAGCCGCAACATGAAATATCGTGAGAATGTCGTGCTCAGTGTACACCCACACAATGACCGCGGCTGCGGAATCTCCGATGCGGAGCTTGGTGTACTTGCCGGAGCTGACAGAGTGGAGGGAACGCTCTTCGGAAATGGTGAGCGTACAGGTAATGTCGATATTGTGACGCTTGCGATGAACATGGTTTCAATGGGCGTTGAGCCGGGACTTGATTTTTCACATATCATGGATATAAGAAAGAAATATGAGCAGTACACAGGCATGCGTGTATATGAGCGCTCACCTTATGCAGGTGACCTTGTATTTACCGCATTCTCAGGCTCACATCAGGATGCCATTTCCAAGGGCATGGACTGGTGGGAGAAGGGCAGGTCGGGCGGTAAGTGGACTGTTCCGTATCTTCCGATTGATCCTATGGATGTCGGCAGGGAATATGAGTCGGATG
>ERZ779660.218-NODE-218-length-34698-cov-69.203216_pt1 | contig 34698 bp, 15 predicted proteins | sample MGYA00511906_ERZ779660 | MGnify/ENA primary metagenome ERZ779660 (study PRJEB29588, sample SAMEA2156906) | human gut metagenome | biome: human gut; feature: human-associated habitat; material: faeces | place: Denmark | collected 2008/2010 ... | reverse complement strand
ATGCAACTCTGCCATACGAGTGAGGTCAAGTTTCTTGTAGTTGATTTTTCCGTCAAGTGTCTTGGGACGTCCAGGCTTGTGGGAACGAGGCCCCGTATACACATAGTATAGGCTCGCTGTATCCCTGAAGCGGCTGACAAGATGGAAACCGCACTCTTTGATTCCATCCACAAACGGACGGATAGAGAAGAAGGCGTCAGCGACAACAATATCGGTGACCTTCAACAATTCCTTCTTGTAACGCTTGATGACCGCTATGTAATGTTGCACGAGAGTCATGTTGCGCAGTTTCAACTCTCCTGTAGATGGAGTCTGATGGGCGCGCAGCATCATGCAACTGTTGGCATAGACATCGACAAGAGCCAGTCCCATGATTTCAAGTCCATGCTTCATGGAACTTGCACAACCGGACCAGAAAGTACCGATATGCGGAGTCTTCTTACCAGACTTGCTGATGTAGCTCGGATCAATGGCAATAGCCAATAGACCATCCATATTCAAGTAACGTCTGCAAAGGGCAAGGTTGAACTTCACCCAGTCTATGCATTTAGCACGGCCACGGTTGAAATTCGTTCTGTAGGTCTGCTCGCAATGGGTGCCGTAGCGCTCCATTTGAGTGAAATTTATCTTTCTTTGTATCGTCATGTACAATAAGAGTATTTCCAAGAGAAGGTTTTCGAAAGTTTTGCTTACCTTTGCAGATGAACTTTTGATAGCATCTCTGCAGATTTCCGTATATTGGTTGAGTGGTTCTGATGTCATGTTACTTTAAGCTTTGATCACTATAAAGTTACTGATAATCAGCCACTTAACCAAATTTTATTAGTTATATTACGTTAATTAACTCCTTCATTTTCAAACGATTACGTTAGAATTAACAGAGTATTGATGAAAAGCAGTCTGTTTTTTATTGATCGCTAAATTAGTGGGGGATTACTAATTATGGGTAGCACTGCTTGGATATTTATGATGTTTATAAGAGTTCTGTTTGTTCTGATAGGGTGATCTATCTTGTACGGGGCTTGTCGGTGCCATCCGCCTTGCGAGCCTGTGAGCCTTGCCGTGACGGTGGTCGGCGACGATCCGCTCGTGAGGGTACAACTGCTTCCCGACGCCAGGCCCACCATGGCTTGCTCCACCGCTTGGCCTTTCCACAAGGGGAATGTGTGGACAAGGCCTGGGTGGCGCTTGTGTCTGCGTTTGTTGGTAAAGATAACACATTTACAAGGTTTCTTCCAACTTTATTCAACGAACACCCTCTGTTTTTCAACCAACGGTCAACCGATAACGCCAATATGCTGACACATTGCGTTTTAGCGCACGGAAAATGGGGCAAAAGGAGCCAATTAACAAATTCAAACGCCTTTTGTTTCTCTATGTCGGCCATTTGAGCTACCTTTGCACCATCAAGATTCAGATAACGCCATGCCACACATCCTTATCGTAGAAGACGACCTCACCTTTGCCACCATGATGCAAACCTGGTTGCGCAAGAAGGGATTTGATGTCGACCGGGTGAGCTCGGTCAGCGCCGCCGCGCGCCAACTGACCGACACGCCCAACTTCGACCTCATCCTTTCCGACCTTCGCCTGCCCGACCACGACGGTTTGTTTCTGCTCGAATGGATGCGGAAACACAACCTGCGCATACCGTTCATCGTGATAACGAGCTACGCCGAGGTGCAAAATGCGGTGCTGGCCATGAAGACCGGCGCCAGCGACTATATTGCCAAACCGGTACAGCCCGACATCCTGCTGCAGAAGATTCGCGACGCCCTCAGCACACCTGAGCCAGCGCCCACGCCGCAACCCGCCACGCCTGCGCCGGAAGCCAAGGCCCAAGAGCCCACGCCCGACGTGCCGCGCTACATAGAAGGCAAGAGCGAGGCGTCGCGCCAACTCTACGAATATGTGGGCCTTGTGGCGCCCACACCCATGTCGGTGCTCATCCTGGGCGCCAGCGGCACGGGCAAGGAGTATGTGGCGCGCCGCATCCACGAACTGAGTCCGCGCCGCGACAAGCCGTTCTTCGCGCTCGACTGTGGCGCCATTCCCAAGGAGGTGGCGGCATCGGAGTTTTTCGGATACGTGAAGGGCACCTTCACCGGGGCCACCACCGACAAGACGGGCGCCTTCGTGGAGGCCAACGGCGGCACGCTGTTTCTCGATGAGGTGGGCAACCTGTCGTATGATGTGCAGGTGCAACTGCTGCGCGCCCTGCAGGAGCGCAAGGTGCGCCCACTGGGTGGCGCCCACGAGATAGACGTCGACATTCGATTGGTGTGCGCCACCAATGGCGACTTGGCCAGCCTGATGGCCGACGGACAGTTTCGCGAGGACCTCTACCACCGCATCAACGAGTTTACCATCTACATGCCTGAGCTCAAGGATCGCGGCACCGACATCTTCCTCTTCGCCGATCTCTTCATCAAGCACGCCAACGCCGACTTAGGGCGCGACGTGATAGGTATCGACGACAAGGCGAGCGAGCGCATCGCCTCCTACGCATGGCCGGGCAACCTGCGCGAGCTGAACAATGTGATGCGACGCGCCACGCTGTTGGCCAAGGGCAAGCATATCGGCCTGTCGGAGCTCGAGCGCTCCATGGCGCCCTCCACGCCCACCGAACCGTTGGCGCTCCACGACGAGCTGACGGAGCAGCAACGCATAGAGGCCGCCCTGCGCGCCACAGGCGGCAACAAGAGCAAGGCGGCGCAACTGTTGGCCGTTGACCGCAAGACCTTATACAACAAGATGAAGCGCTACGGCATGGACTAAGCCATAGCCCATGCCGCGCAATGAAGGATAATGCATACAGCATGAGGGTGGCCCACTTCAAATACCGGATGAACCATTAATATTCCTTAAACAAACCCATTTTTGAGATTATCTCGAAGTATAGTTAGCAATATTTTTGTATTTTTGCAAAGTATACTTTAAGATATTTCTGTATGGACAAGCAAATCATCAAGAATATCATCATTGAGAAGCAAGTAGCCATCCCAAACTACAAACTGGTTCACCGAGATTTCCTTTTCGGCGATAAGTCGAATTATGTCCTCGTAGGTCTCAGACGAGCAGGTAAGTCCTACTTGCTGTATCAGGATATTCAGACCAGACTCAACAAAGGCGAACAGTCGGCCCAAGATATTCTCTACATCAACTTTGAGGATGAGCGCTTGTCATCCCTCAAGGCAGAAGAACTGGGCATCATTCTGGATTCCTACATGGAACTATATCCAGGCAAACATCCCCTCGTCTATCTTGATGAAATTCAGAATGTGGAAGGCTGGGAGAAATTTGCCCGTCGCCTGGCAGATTCCCAATATCGCGTGATGATTACAGGCAGCAACGCCAAGATGCTGGGCAAGGAAATGTACTCTACACTTGGAGGAAGATACATTCCGAAGGAAATTTTTCCTTTTTCGTTTGCAGAATACCTGATCTATCACCAAGTGGAACCATGTGATAACTGGGAGTATAACCAGCAGGTAAAATCAATTGTATCCAACTATTTTGATTCCTATTTTTACGAAGGAGGAATAGCAGAATCGTTTGAGCAACCCGACAAACGGGAATACCTCAATGCCCTGTATCAGAAGATACTGATTGGCGACATCGTGGAGAGAAACAACATTCGCAATTCAAGGGTATTCCGCTTTTTGGCTAAAAAACTTGCCGATAGCGTGATGCAGCCTTCTTCCCTGACCAGATTGCAACACATGGTGAAATCTACAGGAGACACCATCAGTTTGCCAGCCCTGAAGGATTATTTGGAATACATGCAAGATGCGTATCTCTTCTTCCCGATTCCGAATCTGGTTTCACCTATGACAGAACAGGCAACGCTTCAAAAAAGATACGTTGCCGATAATGGAATACTCAACCTGTTCCTGTTTCAGGGGGAAACAAAGCTATTGGAGAATATGGTGGCAATAGAACTGAACAGAAGATTCAGAAACACTACGGAAGAAACTCTCCTCTATTATTTCAACAAAAATATAGAGATTGATTTCTGCGTTCCATCTGCTCAGTTGGCCATTCAGGTATCATATAATCTGAATGACGAGGCTACCTACGAGCGAGAAGTGGGAGCTCTCATCAAATTCCTGAAAGCCTTTCCTGGCTATCACGGCTACATCATTACCCGCGACTACGAGACGCAGATAGAGGCAGATGGCCATACGATAGAGGTGGTACCTATCTGGAAATGGCTGTTGCAAAGTAGATAGAGCCATAAGATGTGGATAAACAAAGCAGAAACTTTCCTTCTTAAAAGGAAATAACATCCCGTTTCTTTCCTTTTAAGAAGGAAACTTTGTGTCAGTTGCAACCGAGAGCAGGAATCTACATATTAGCAATAAATCGCGACAATTACCTACATTCGCCGTTGTGGGAGATGAAACAAGCATGGGGCAGCATTACACACCATGCGGTTAACAACACCCCGAAACACTTATAGACATAAGAAAAGAACCAACAAACATCCCCCTGATTTAACATTTATCCGTCGGCAAGCGTACGGCAGGGCGCAAATACGCGATTCTTACGCAATTTAGCAACCACCTAACAATCAGCTACTTACCAACTAAAGTTCCCATTCTTCTCCTCTCACGTCACAGTCCACGCTGCGAAACATGGCCTTTCGCGGTGCGGAACATGCCGTTTCGAGGCTCCATACCTTCCTAACCGCAATGCGAAACATGCCCAACCTTCGCTCGATTGGGCATCTTTCGCACTGCGGTGGATCATTTTCAAAGTCATGATCGCATAAAAAGGGCGTTTTTGTTCGCTGGTTCAACCGAAATCGCCACACCACTTTTTTACCAAAATTCCCAACATCATCACATTCCGCTCAGGGGCGGAGCAAGCCACGGCACCTACCGGCCTACCGCGCCCCATGGCCTTGGCGCAGGGTAATTTGTCTTGTAAATCAGCAAGTTGTTTTTCCAAGCGCTTCTTCATTTTTATGCCTTTCCACTTGGAAGTTATATAAAAAGGTGTTATCTTTGCAACAAATTAGTGTGCAAAATACAATTAGATAATCTACCACCACTCCGCACATACCAAAAAGCAAATGCGCAAGGCGTGAGCCTTTCAGCGCAAACAGACTATCGATCATTCAGAAAACATCCTAAAACACTCTACACAATGAACCACCGTTTTATCCTTGCCACGCTATTGTCAGCGCTATTTTGGGCGGCACCAGCGTCGGCATCCACACCGAAAAACAAGTATGCGGGTTACCTCTTTGCCTATTTTGAGGGCACAGGCGAGGGCAAACTGCAGGAACATCTGCGCTTTGCCATCAGCAAGGACGCCAAGGATTGGTATGCGCTCAACAACAACCGCCCCATCGTAAGCAGCGACACCATCTCCACCAGTGGCGGCATTCGCGACCCCCATATCCTGCGGGGCGCTGACGGTTACTATTACATCGTGGCAACCGACATGAACACCGTGAAGAACGGATGGAAGGACAACCCCGGCATTGTGATGATGCGATCGGCCGACTTGGTGCATTGGAGCCATAGCAAGATTGTGCTGAAGGAGGCTTACAAGAACTTCGCCGACGCCTACTGGGTGTGGGCGCCGCAAACCATCTACGACCGCAAGGCCAAGAAATACATGGTTTACTTCACCTTGCAGCGCACGGGCGACGGCCGCAAGAGCCTCATCACCTATTACGCCTACGCCAACAACAACTTCACGGGCTTCGAGAGCGAGCCGAAGGTGCTGTTCTCTGCCAAATACGGAAGCATCGACAACGACATCATTGAGCGCAACGGCGTGTACCACTTGTTCTACAAGGGCAACATCAAGAACGCCGAGGGCAAGGAGATACAGAACGGCATACAGATGGCTACGGCCAAGAAACTCACCGGACCCTGGAAGGAAGACTTCAAGTTTATCGACGCCTACGCCAACCAAAAGACGGGCGTTGAGGGATCGGGCGTGTTCCCCCTCAACGACGGCAGCGGCTATGTGCTGATGTACGACCTCTATGGCTCGGGCCGCTACGAGTACCAAACCTCGCGCGACCTGAAGACATTCACGCAGAAGCCGCAGTCGTTCCGCAAGGATTTCGCCCCCCGCCACGGCACCGTCATACCCATCACGGCCAACGAGATGGAGCGCCTCCAAAAGCAGTGGGGCTACGTCATGGAGCATGAGTACACGGCCAAGGGCAACCCCCTCTTCACCCACATGCACACCGCCGACCCCGCGGCGCTCGTTGAGAACGACACGCTGTGGCTCTTCACGGGCGTTGACGAGCCCGGACAGCACGGCACCTACGTCATGAGGAAGTGGGCCGTGTTCTCCACTACCGACCTCCGTCACTGGACGCAATACCCCACACCGCTCTACGTAACCGACTTTAAGTGGGCCAAGAGCAAGCAGGCCTACGCCGGGCACGTGGTGGAGCGCGGAGGCAAATACTATTGGTACGTGTCGACCAACTGGTGTGGCATTGGCGTGGCCGTGGCCGACAAGATCACCGGTCCCTACAAGGACGCACTGGGCAAGCCGCTGCTCACCAACGACGACTGCTTCGCATCGACCCACTCATGGGCCTGCATCGACCCGGCGGTCTACATCGACGACGACAGCACGGCCTACCTCATCTGGGGCAACCGCGAGTGTTACATCGCCAAACTGAAGGACAACATGACCGAGATTGTGCCGGGAAGCATCAAGCAGATCGACCTCGGCACCGACCATCCGTTCACAGAGGCGCCTTGGGTGCATAAGTACAACGGCAAGTATTACCTCACCTACGCATCCGAATGGCCTGAGAAGATAGCCTATGCCATGGCCGACAGCATGGAGGGCCCGTGGAAGCCGATGGGCGTCATCTCGGAGATTGCCGGCAACAGCAACACCACCCATCCGGCCATTGTCAACTTCCGCGACCAGTGGCTCTTCCTCTCCCACAACGGTGCGCTGCCCGATGGCGCCAACTACAGCCGCAGCGTCATCATCGAGCCCATGGCTTACCGCGCCGACGGAACCATCAGGCCCATTCCGGCCACTGCCAAGGGTGTGAGCGCACAGGGCAACCCCATTCTCAATGGGTTCCACGCCGACCCTGAGATTCTCTATTCCAACAAGACCAAGCGCTATTATATCTACTCCACCACCGACGGAAAGCCGGGTTGGGGAGGATGGAAATACTACGCCTACTCGTCGGCCGACCTGAAGGAATGGCGCTGCGAGGGTGTGGTGCTCGACGCCAAGAACGGACAGATACCCTGGGCCAACGGCAACCTCTGGGCACCCGCTGCCGAGGAGGTGAAGACCGCCAAGGGCTACAAATACTTCCTCTACTACAGCGCGCAGCCCAAGGATGGCGGACACAAGCAGATGGGTGTGGCCGTGGCCGACGCGCCCACTGGCCCGTTTGTCGACCTCGGCCATCCGCTCATCAGCAAGGAGCCGGAGGGATTCCACGGTCAGCTCATCGACGTCGACGTGTTTGTAGACCCCGTGAGCAAGAAGCCTTACCTCTACTGGGGCAACGGCATGATGGCGGGAGCCGAGCTCAACGCCGACATGACCAGCATCAAGGAGGAGACCATCACGCTCATGACACCGAAGGGTGGATCGCTCCGCGACTACGCCTACCGTGAGGCGCCCTACGTGTTCTACCGCAACGGACTGTACTATTTCATGTGGTCGGTCGACGACACGGGATCGCCCAACTACCACGTGGCCTACGGCACATCGACCTCGCCGCTCGGCCCAATCAAGGTGGCCGACAAGCCGGTGGTGCTGCAGCAGGATGCGCAGCGCGAGATCTATGGCACGGCCCACAACTCGGTCATCCAGGTGCCGGGAACCGATGAGTGGTACATCGTGTACCATCGCATCAACAAAGACTGGCTCCGCCACCAACCAGGCGTGCACCGCGAGACCTGCATCGACCGCCTCTACTTCAACGCCGACGGAACCATCAAGCCCGTAGTGCCCACCGAGTAACGGCGGGCGGCAACGCCAAACCGAACAGTTCTTCCAATGACATTACCCCATGCCATATGGGGCACCCCCCTTATGGGGATGTGGCTCACAGGGCATGGGGGTTCCTTTTCAACCCAAACCTACTGCAAAAACCATCTACCAACCATGCAATTTCGAAGAATCATTGTTGCAGCCTGGCTCTTCGCCACAACCCTGGCGGCACAAGCCCAGACGCTTCTCTACCCACAACATTTCAACCTCAGTGAGGTAACCCTGCTCGACAGTCCGTTTCGGACGGCGCGCGACTTGAACAACCACACCCTGTTGGCCTACGACGCCGACCGCCTCATGGCGCCTTTCATTCGTCAGGCGGGTCTCGACAAGCAGGCGGGCAAGTACCAAGGCTGGCTCGACAAGCACCCTTCGTTCACCAACTGGGGCCTGAGCAACTGGTCGCTTGAGGGGCATGTAGGTGGCCATTACCTTACGGCGCTGGCCTTAGCCTACGCCTCACTCAACCACGATGGAGCGTCGACCGAAGAGCAGGCGGTGCGCCAGCAACTAAAGGAACGACTCGATTACTGCCTCAACATACTCCACGACTGCCAAGAAGCCTACGCCAACGACGCAACGGGCTTGAAGGGATTCATTGGCGGACAACCGCTCAACGACATGTGGCGTAAACTCTATCGAGGCGACACATCAGCCTACACACAGTTTGGCGGATGGGTTCCGCTCTACTGTCAGCACAAGGTGCTGGCCGGCTTGCGCGACGCTTATCTCTACGCTGGAAGCCTCAAGGCCAAAGAGATGTTCCGCAGCCTGTGCGATTGGACAATCGAGGTGGTGAACCGCTACACCAACATCGAGAACCTGCTCAACAGTGAGCATGGTGGCGTCAATGAGACATTGGCCGACGCCTATGCCCTATTTGGCGACGACAAGTATCTGGAGGGCGCCAAGAAGTACTGTCATCAACAGATGATAAACGGCATGGCAAACTACAACACAACATTCCTCAACAACAAACACGCCAACACCCAGGTGCCCAAATACATCGGATTTGAGCGTATCTGCCAATTAACAAGAGGAGCCGAACCGGCCAATTATGAATCGGCAGTACACAACTTCTGGACCGATGTGGCACAAAACCGAACGGTTTGCATCGGCGGAAACAGTGTGGACGAGCACTTCTTGCCCGCCACAGAAGCGGGTCGATACATAGCGAACCTCAACGGACCCGAGACATGCAACTCCAACAACATGCTCAAACTCTCGGAAGACCTATTCGACGACACTCACGACGCACGCTACGCCGACTTCTACGAAAACACACTTTACAACCACATCCTGGCCACACAAGATCCAACAACAGGCGGATATGTTTACTTCACCACACTGCGCCCACAGGCATACCGAGTATATTCGCAGGTGAACCAAGGCATGTGGTGCTGCGTGGGAACGGGCATGGAGAACCACGCCAAGTATGGGCACTTCATCTACACCCATTCGACCGTGGGCAGCGACACGCTCTTTGTGAACCTCTTCATCGCCTCGGAGCTACACAACGACAAGTATGGCATACTGCAGGAAACAAGATTCCCCTATGAGCCGAAAACACGACTGACCGTCACACGTCCCGGAAAGTTTGTCATCGCCGTGCGGCAGCCAGCATGGGCCAGCGCCGACGGGAAGGCCACTTACACCTGCTACGACCGCTCATGGAAGAAAGGCGACACGCTGAACGTGGATCTGCCCATGACCTTGCGCATGGAGCCATGCCCCAACCTGCCACAGTATGTGGCGTTCAAGTATGGGCCCATCCTGCTGGCGGGTCGCACCACTGCGCGCACCCAGGCCGAGGCCGACACCACAGGCCTGGCCTATGAGGTGCTTCAAGGCGAATATGCGGGTGAAGGACGCATGGACCACGCACCAGGATCGGTGGCCACGCCCCTGCAGCTCACCACCTCGCCCCTGCTTCTCTGCGACCGCTCGCAAGTGCTCGGCATGGTACAGAAAATCGACACAGCCCGACTGATGTTCGCCATTCGCGGTCCGCAGGGAGTGGAAAACGCCTCGCGATCGATGTTCAACACCGTGCCATCGATTACCATGGAGCCTTTCTTCAGCCTACACCACTCGCGCTATTGTGTGTATTGGTACCAGCAGAGTGTGGCCGATTTCGCCAAGAGCGACCTCGCTGCGGAGGAGCAACTGGCCGCCGAACTGCAAAAGCGAACGCTCGATTATGTGGGAACAGGCGAGCAACAGAGTGAGGCCGGACACGACGCCAACTACTCGGCCAACTCCACCAAAGGGTCGTACAACGGTGAGTTCTACCGCGACTGCGGACAGGGCAACGAAGGATATGTGGAATACACGCTGACCATTCCCGAGGAACGCTATAACGAGTTGGCCCAAAGTGGCGACGCCCTGACGGTGATGTGTCGCTTCACCGTGGCCGACAAGGGGCGAAAGGCCAAGGTGAGCGTGGACGGAACGGAGGTGGCGAACGTTACTATTCCGTCGAATGTGGCCAACAAAGACACGAAAGGCTTCTACAACGACGAATATCGATTGCCACGAAAGGTAGCGTATGGAACCAACGGTAAGCTGAAACGACGCTTCGTGTTCCGCATCGAGCCTGCCGAAAACGGCACCATGTGCCCAGGACTCTACTACCTGCGCCTGCTCGTGGCAAAGCCTGTGAAGGTGGAAGGGGTGCCCTACGCCTTCCACGCCTCCGACTGGGTGTCGGGCGACGAGGCACGTGTGAAGCAAGCTAACATCAGCTATGACATGCAGGCCAACACCATCAAGGTGAAAGCGACGGGAGCGCAAAACACGGCCTTGCAACTGGCAAAGGTGCACTCGGGATGCTACTACATCCCTGCCGAGCATCCCTACCTATGTGTCACGGGAAGCCATCTGTCTACCGCAACCTCAGCTCACCAGATGTGGTTTCATGCAGGCAAATGGATCAACATTGTCAACCCCGTCAAGGTGGTCGACGCAGGCAATGGACTACAAACGGTGGTGTGGGACATGACGCAGCACATGGCATACCTCGATCCCGTGCCCTTGGCCACCACGGAGACGTTTATCACCAACTTCGGACTGACCAACACTACGGGCGAGACGGTCGTTTCCGACATCAGCTATCAGGCTGAGATTCCCGCAAAGGGATGGGCCACAGGCATTGCCGGAACTACTATCGGGAACAAAGCCAACCACGCCTTCAATTCTACTTATAACCTCGCAGGCCAACAGTTGCAGCATCCGCAGCGAGGTGTCAACATTATAAGCCACAAGACCGTGGTGCTGAAATGACGCAAAAAGGGCAAGCCCCCTCAGTGGGAGCTTGCCCTTTTCTTGTTAGGCTCATGCCTTTTGTATTACTTAACTTCTATGCTCTTCACGTTTTCCTTCTTCTCTTCCTTGGCCATCTTAGGAATCTCGATGGTCAGCACACCGTTCTTCACCTCAGCGGTAACCTTCTCCTGGTTGGCGTCCTCAGGGAGAGCGTAACTCTGTGAGTAATTAGAATAAGAGAACTCGCGACGCAAGTAGTGCTCGTCCTTCTTCTCCTCCTTATGCTCGTCCTTGTGCTCGATGGACACATTCAGATAACCATCCTTGTCGATGTTCATCTTAACCATGTCCTTCTTCAAGCCCGGGGCTGCCACTTCCATGGTGTAACCGGTGGCGCTCTCCTTCACATTAACAGCAGGTGCGGTGGCGTTCATGCGCGGCATCAAGTCGGTATCGAATACGCTGTCATCAAACCAACTGTTCAACCAATTAGATACACTGTTGTTGTTTCTACGAGCTAATAACATAATGTTTTACCTCCAATTTTGTTTTTCTCGTCCTCTCTTCGTCTTTCGAGTCGGTCGGGATTTCTGTTTGTTCGTTGTTTATCGTTTGTTTGGGTCGCCTCTCTGCTCGTCGCCTCACCGGCTTCTTGCAAATGCGAGCCCCAACTGCGGCCTCGAAACTGGAGGGGTGGTTGAAGTCCCAATTGTTAATAGTTTTGGCCTCTCGCCTCCCGAGCCTCTCGGCTTTGGTTTTCACCCATCATCATGCAATATGCATGCCAAAGGCACGACGGTGCAAGGATGGCGCGTTTTGACAAGATTGGCACAACATTCATGCCTGTTTGACACGAATGTTTAAATATTTTAAGCATTAAAAGCCCCACATTACGCCTTGCGGTTGGATAGTTTTCGCATTGTGGGTTCGCCAACAAGCGCGTGGCGGTTCACTAACCATTTATCCCCCAATCGGTCATTAGATCCTAACAACCCACCAATTTCGGTCTAATGACTGATTGGGGATTATGAATGGACCCTAAAAAAAGCGGCTGCAAAACAGCCGCTTGATGGGGCATGCCCTCACGATAAGCACTTGGAGGGCATGGATGCTCACGGGCACGGCGTCGCCAAAAACCGTTGCGACGCCATGCATGAGCGCTGGGGGAATAGGGGTTATCCGCAATGGAAGAACGTCTTCACGAGCTTCTCCATCTCCTGGTCGTTGCCAGCGATGTCGCTGCGAAGGGTGCGGTCGGCGAAGCCACGGAGCTGAGCCTCTATGCCGTCGATCATGGCCGGACTGAACACACCGTGCTGCTCAAACACCGCACGCTGCTTCTCCAGGCAGTCGGCCGATGCCTCGCAGCTGTCGGGCAACTGAGCCAGGGCGCCCACGCGGTCGGCGTTCTCGGCGTCGTGGATATTATAGTTCACGTAAGTCTTCTCGGCCACCTGCAGGGCGTCGGGCATCTCAAAGCCGTGGCGGCATGCCACACACAGGCCAGCGATGAGCTGATAGATGTCGGCTGAGCCGTCGGGAGAACGCATCTCCACGGTCTGCTTGAGCGAGGTGTCGAAGTGTTTCTCGGCCTCGAGCGGGTTGGCCATGCTGCACATGTCCCTGTTGGAGGTCCAGCCCAGCGGCACTCTGACGAGCACTGAGCGGTTGCAGTCGCCCCAACACACGTTGGTGGGAGCCTCCTGGTGAGGAACCAAACGGAAGTAAGAGGTGGGGTTCTTGTTGCCGAAGGCGGTGATGGCGGGAGCCACGTCCATCATTCCGGCAATCATGGTGCAAGCCTCGGGGCTCAGGCGACCGTCGCGGATCATCATGTTCTTGCCGTCCTTCATGATGCGCATGTGGATGTGGAGGCCCGATCCGGCCTTGCCGGTGGTGATCTTCGGAGCGAACGTAACGTTCAGGCCCATCTCGGCGGCCACGTTGCGAATCACCCACTTGGCAATCATCAGTTGGTCGGCGCTGGTCTGTGCGTCGACGGGCAGGAACTCAATCTCGCCCTGCTCATATATGTATCCGTCCTGCTGGAAGTTGCCCACCTCCGAGTGGCCATACTTAATTTGGCCGCCCGTGCGTGCGATATAGTCCATGCACTTGGTGCGGAAGGCTGTGGTCTTGGCAAAAGGCGACGACTCGTGGTAGCCGCGCTGGTCGACGGCAGGGAAGGTGCCATCGTCGGGAATCATCACGTAGTACTCCAACTCGCCCATGGTGTGGAACTCCATGCCGGTCACCTCGGTGAAGGCGCGAGTGGCCTTGGCAAGCGTGTGCTCGGGTGAGCTCTCCAGCGGACGGCCGTCCTTATCGAAGAACGAGGCCAGCATGCAGATCGTGGGAACCTCGGCAAACGGGTCGATGAATGCGGTGCGGAAACGCGGAACGACGTAAAGGTCGCTGCTGCCAGCACTGATAAACGAGAAAAGGCTCGATCCGTCGACGCGCTCACCACAGGTGAGGATGGTCTCAAGATAGTTGAGGTTATTGATGACGAAGTTCAAGGTCTTCAACTTTCCGTCGCCGGCGGGATACATGAAGTTCACCATTCGGATGTCGTTATGACGGATGAAGTTAATAATGTCGGCCTTGGTAAACTCGCTTGCGGGTTTCTGCAAATAAGCCACCATCTCGTTGGCATTGAGCAAAAGTTCGTCGCTGTTCATAGTAACGGTTGTTTAATGGGTTGTTTAAGGTATAGTTAATTGTGATTTTCCAGGTTCGTAGCCTCTACGGCCGATAGCGCGCCATGGTGTGGGGCGTCAGCTTATCGCCAATGGGCCGTGAGTGGCTTATTCGTTGCAAATATAGCTAATAACTTGATACGCTCAAAATTTTAAATGCTTTATTTCTCGCCGATGTCAAACTATTCGCTCCTCATATAAAAAACAGGACCCGCCTCGGACGCTTCCGGGCGGGTTACCTAAATGTTTTGCAACGTACTACCTAATAAATAAACCAAATAAAATTTGATGGTGCAAAAATACACTTTTTCCTTGATACTTCCTAACAAAACCGTCTATAAAAATAGTAAAATCGTATAGATCGGTACTATTTTCACAAGATTAGTACGTTTTTTACACTTATAAAGCACAAAAAATGAGTAACTTTGCAAAAGAGCGGGGTAAATGCCGCCTACTAAAACGCAATCACCAACTAAGCCTATGCGCCATTTTTTGAAAACAATGCTACTGCTCGTGGCTGCCGTTTGGCCTTTCGCCATGCAAGCCAAGAGCTACCAAGTGAAATCGCCTTCAGGGCGCGTTTCAGCCACCGTAAACCTCGATAAGGGCGCCACAATCACCGTGGCTCTCGACGGGCACACGCTCCTCAAGGGCGCGAACATCAATCTTTTGCTCAACGACGGCCAGGCCGCGCTCCAGGGCGACTGGGGCGTGAAGGCCAAGCGCACCAAGGCCAGCCAGACCATCGACGCGCCGTTCTACCGCCAGCGCCAGTTCCGCTTTGAGGCCAACCAGCTCGACCTGCTCACACCCACGGGCTTCGGACTGCGCGTCGTAGCCTCCAACGAGGGTGTGGCCTACCGCTTTTATACCACACGCACGGGAGAAACGGTTGTCAAGAACGAGTCGGCCCAGTACCAGTTTGGCAACAACCGACGCGCGTGGCTCTCGCCATCGACCAACGTGAAGAACCCGTTCCAAATGGCATTCCAGAACATTTACCACGACACCACGCTCGACACGCTCAGCACCGTGCCCTCGTTCCTGCCGGCCACCGTCGACTGTGGACAGGCCAAGGTGACGCTGCTCGAGAGCGACGCCCATGCCTATCCGGGCATGTGGGTCGAGGCCGACGGAAAGGGCTCGTTGAACGCGCTCTTCGCCCCCTACCCCACACGCATGGACTACCATCCTTGGCGACGCATGACCTACGTGGCCGAGACGGCCAATTACATCGCCACATCCAAGGGCGCCCGCGTCTATCCCTGGCGCATCATGCAGATCAGCGAGAAAGATGCCGACATGCCCACGGCCAACATGGTGTATGCCCTGGCTGAGCCCAACCGCATCGGCGACACGTCGTGGATCAAGCCGGGTAAGGTGAGCTGGGACTGGTGGAGCGATTGGAACCTCGAAGGGGTGGATTTTCGCGCCGGAATTAACACCAACACCTATTTATATTATATAGACTTCGCAGCGAAGCACAAGCTCGAATACATCATCCTCGATGAGGGATGGTACGACTCCAACAAGGGCGACATCATGCATCCCATCGCCGACGTGGACCTGCCCCGCCTCATCAGCTATGCCAACAAGCGCCATGTGGGCATCATCCTTTGGACGGTGTTCAACGTCATTGATGAGCAACTGGAGGAGGCTTGCAGCCATTACGCCAAGATGGGCGTGAAGGGATTCAAGGTCGATTTTCTCGATCGCAACGACCAAACGGCCTTTGAGATGGTGGACCGACTGGCCGACGCCTGCGCGCGCCATCACCTCGTGCTCGACCTCCACGGCATCTACACTCCCACGGGACTCAACCGCACCTACCCCAACGTGCTCAATTTCGAGAGCGTGTTTGGCATGGAAGAGGTGAAGTGGGGTTCGCTGAAGAACAACCATCCGCTCTACGACGTGACGTTCCCCTTCATCCGCATGCAGTCGGGCAGTGTCGATTTCACGCCGGGCGCCTTGCGCAACGGTACACGAAAGGATTGGCTCGCCTCCTACACCAAGCCCATGAGCCAAGGCACACGCTGCCATCAGGCGGCCGAGTATGTGGTGTACGACTCACCGCTCACCATGCTCTCGGATGTGCCTACAAGCTATGAGCGTGAGCCGCGGTTCACGAGTTTCCTCGCCAGTCTGCCCACCGTGTTCGACAAGACGACCGTTATCGAGGGCCAGATGGGTAGCCACATCGTGACGCTGCGACAAAAAGGCGACATCTATTACATTGGCGGACTGACCAACTGGGATGAGCGCGACGTAACCATCAACCTCAATTTCCTGCCCGCCGGACAAGCCTTCAAGGCCACACTGCTCACCGACGGCATCAACGCCGACCGCAACGCCAACGACCATCGCTTCGAGGCGCGCCAGGTGTCGGCAGCCGACAGCCTCACCATCCACATGGCATCGGGCGGCGGTTTCGTAGTGGTCATCGCACCGGCCACAAGGTAACAGGCCGTGGAGGACTATCCGTAACGACAACAATAACATAAAAACATAAAACAAATCATGAGACATTCCATCATCGTGACCCTGGCGGCAGCCACGCTGCTCGCCGCTCCCGCACAAGCGCAGAAGAAAAACGCGGCGGCGGGTTATCCCATCACGCCCGTGCCTTTCACACAGGTGAAGGTGCCTGCCCAGAGCTTCTGGGGACAGCGCCTTGAGGCAAGTCGTAAGATTACCATTCCGCTCGCTTTCTCAAAGTGTGAGAGCGAGGGACGCTACAAGAACTTTGAGCGTGCCGCGCAAAACATGAAGACCCACGCCGACAATGTCGATGTGAACAAGGTGATGCCCTATTCGTTCGACGACACCGACCCGTACAAGACCATCGAGGGTGCCAGCTACATCCTCCAGACGTTCCCCGACAACAAGCTCAAGGGCTACATCGACTCGGTGCTCAACATCATCGCACTGGCGCAGGAGCCCGATGGATACCTCTACACGGCTCGCACGCAGAACTACACCCACCCTCACTCATGGGCCGGAAAGACCCGCTGGTCGAAGGAGGAGGACCTCAGCCATGAGCTCTACAACCTCGGACACATGGTGGAAGGCGCCGTGGCCCACTGGCAGGCCACAGGAAGCCGCAAGTTCCTCGACATCGCCTGCCGATACGCCGACTGCGTGGTAAAGGAGGTCGGACCTGGAAAGGGGCAGGCTTGTGTGGTGCCGGGCCACCAGATTGCCGAGATGGCGCTCTGCCGTCTCTACCTCGCCACAGGCAACAAGAAATACTTAGACGAGGCCAAGTTCTTCCTCGACTATCGCGGAAAGACTTCCATCAAGCAGGAATACTCGCAGAGCCACAAGCCTGTGGTGGAGCAAGACGAGGCCGTAGGCCACGCCGTGCGTGCCGCCTACATGTATGCCGGCATGGCTGATGTGGCCGCCCTCACAGGCGATTCGGCCTATATCCACGCCATCGACCGCATCTGGGACAACATCGTCACCAAGAAGCTGTATATCACGGGCGGTATCGGTGCTACGGCATCGGGCGAGGCCTTCGGTCCCAACTATTACCTGCCCAACATGAGCGCCTACTGTGAGACTTGCGCCGCTATCGGCAATGTCTACGTCAACTATCGTTTGTTCTTGCTCCATGGCGAGAGTAAGTACTACGATGTGCTCGAGCGCTCTCTCTATAACGGCCTTATCAGTGGTGTGAGCCTCGACGGTGGTGGCTTCTTCTACCCCAACCCGTTGGAGTCGATGGGCCAGCACCAGCGCCAGCCTTGGTTCGGTTGTGCTTGCTGCCCCAGCAATATTTGCCGCTTTATTCCTTCTCTGCCAGGCTATGTTTATGCCGTTAAGGACAACAATCTTTACGTAAACCTCTTCCTGGCCAACACCGCCACAATGAAGGTGGGTGGCAAGAGCGTCACCGTAAGCCAGCAAACGGCTTATCCTTACAATGGCGACATCACCATGTCGGTGGTGAAGGGCGGAGGCGCCTTCGGCATGAAGATCCGCGTTCCGGGTTGGTTGAAGAACCAGCCGGTGCCTTCAAACCTCTATTCTTACTCCGACACCAAGCGCCTGGGCTACAAGGTGCTCGTCAATGGCAAGGCTGTTGAGGGCAAGGTTACTGCCGATGGCTACTACACCATAAGCCGCAAGTGGAAGAAGGGCGACAAGGTGCAGGTGCACTTCGACATGGAGCCGCGCACCGTACGCGCCAACAACAAGGTGGAGGCCGACCGTGGCATGATCGGGGTGGAGCGTGGCCCGCTGGTGTACTGTGCCGAGTGGCCCGACAACAACTTCGACATCAAGGAGGTGCTGGTCAACCAGAATCCGTCGTTCAAGCTCGGAACGAAGACCCTCGACGCCTTCATCCCTGAGGCAAGCAAGGCCAAGCTCGTCGACTGGCGTGGACAGACGCTCACCACACTGACCACCGACGCACAGACCCTGGCGTTCGACAAGGCCGGCAAACTCACCACCAAGGACGTTACGCTGACCCTCATCCCCTATTACGCATGGGCTCACCGTGGCGGCGGCGACATGAAGGTGTGGCTCGCCCAAGACCTGAAGGCCACCAATCCCTCGCAGCCCGCCACGCTCGCCAGCCAGAGCAAGATCGAGTCGTCCATGCGTTTGCCGTCGCTGCAGAGCATCAACGACCGCCTGGTTCCGAAGGACGCCACAGACCGTTCGATTCCTTACACCCACTGGTGGCCCAAGAACAACACCACCGAGTGGATCAGCTACACCTTCCCTGAGGCTGCCACCGTGCAGAGCTCAACGGTGTATTGGTTCGACGACCAGCCTTGGGGCGGTTGCTCTGTGCCCGACAGTTGGAAGCTCTACTACAAGGATGCGCAAGGCCAGTGGCAGCCCGTGGAGGACGCCGACGACTATCCGGTGGAGAAGGGTGCCGCCTGCACCGTCAACTTCAAGCCGGTGAAGACCACCGCCCTGAAGCTCGAGGTGAAGATCAACGAGCGCCTCTCAGCCGGCGTGTTCGAGTGGAGCCTGAAGTAATCGAGTAAGTCGCGTGAAGCGAAACGGCTAAGCCATTACCATCATACCACATAAGCCCATTAGGTTCCAAAGCCTAATGGGCTTATTGGTTCATAGGCTTGATGGACACCCTGCTCAATAACAATACCGTCCAAATCATATAAAAAGCAGTCCAAATATAGTGTATGGCGTGTTATTATTGAACAAATAAGCTTACCTTTGCATCAACGGTTTGCATCGGTTTGTGCCGAATGTGGACGCTGCTAAGACAAATTTATTCTACCATATTCCATCTTTATGAACAAGAAAACTCTGATAGCCTTTTGCCTCATGGCTTCGCTTACGGCGACCGCCCAGCGGGCAAAGATCAAGACCGTTACTCCTGTGGCAGTCACTACCACTGTCGGAAAGGTGCCTATGCTGCCCTACCGTCTCTGGGTGACCTACGCTGATGGACACGGCGAATACCGACAGGTGAAATGGATGAACGCCGCACTCGAGACCGAGAAGGCGGCTGCCGACGCCAACAAGTATCCTGCCGGCTCATCCTATGATGTGCAGGGTTACATCATCGGAGACAACAAGACGGCAGCCGGATTCCCCATCTCTGCCCATGTGAGCGTGGTGGCCACCGAGGCTCCTGTTCCGCAGCCCAAGCCCGTGGCTGAGCCGCTGCCCCTGGGGAGCGTGCAGCTCATTGGCGACAACCGCCTGACGCACAACCGCGACCTCGACATCGACCACCTGCTCACGCTCGACCCGCGCCAACAGGTTTACAACTACCGCGACACCTACGGACTGCCCACCGACGGCTATCCCGTGAGCGACGGATGGGACTCGCCCACCACGAAGCTCAAGGGCCACGGAACGGGCCATTACCTTTCGGCCATGGCCATGGCCTACGCCAGTTGCACGGACAAGGCAAAGCGTCAGCAACTCAAGAAGAACATACAGTATGTGGTCGACCAGATGCGCCAATGCCAGGAGATGACGTTTGTTTACGACAAGCAGCTGGGCCGTTACCGCGAGGCCCGCGACCTGGCGCCCGAGAGCGAGCTCCGACAGTTGGGCGGCACATGGAAGGATTTCGATCGTTACAAGACCGACTGCGCCCACTACGGCTACGGATACATCAACGCCATTCCCGCCCAACACTGCGCCCTCATTGAGCGCTATGCGCCCTACAACAACGAAGAGGGCGTGTGGGCACCTTACTACACCGTGCATAAGCAACTGGCCGGACTTATCGACATCGCCAACCTCGTGGACGACAAGAAGCTCGCCGCCAAGGCGCTCGTCATTGCCAAGGATATGGGCCTCTGGGTGTGGAACCGACTGCATTACCGCACCTACGTGAAGACCGACGGCACACAGGCTGAGCGCCGCGCCAAGCCGGGCAACCGCTATGAGATGTGGAACATGTACATCGCCGGTGAGGTGGGAGGCATGCAGGAGTCGCTCGCCCGCCTGTCGGAGATGGTTGCCGACAAGACGGAGAAGGCGCATCTCATCGAGGCCGCCAACTTCTTCGACGCACCGGCCTTCTACGAGCCGTTGTCGCGCGGCATCGACGCCATCCGCGACCGCCACGCCAACCAGCACATCCCCATGATTGTGGGTGCGCTGCGCTCCTATCGTTCCAACGCCAACCCTTACTACTGGCACATCGCCGACAACTTCTGGGACCTGGTGCAGGGCCGTTACCGCTACGCCATGGGTGGCGTGGGCAATGGCGAGATGTTCCGTCAGCCTTACAAGCAGATGGTGAGCATGGCCACCAACCCCGCCGGACCCGACATCAATGAGACGTGCTGCGCGTACAATTTGGCCAAGCTGACCAAGGACCTCAACGCCTACCATCCCAACGATGCGCGCTATATGGACTATTATGAGCGCGTGCTCTACAACCAGTTGGTGGGCTCAGTGAACCCCCGCGAGTATGCCGTGCTCTACCAATATGCCGTGGGCCTCAACGCCAGCAAGCCGTGGGGCAACGAGACTCCGCAAGCCACCTGCTGCGGCGGAACGGGCGCCGAGAACCACGTGAAATACCAGGAGGCGGCTTATTTCACCGCCGCCGACACCCTCTGGGTGGCGCTCTACCTGCCCACACGCGCCACATGGCAGGGCCTGACGCTGCGCCAGGACTGCACGTTCCCCGCCCAGCGCTCCGTCGTCCGTGTGGAGAAGGGCAAGAAGACGTTCACCATGAAGTTGCGTGTGCCCTATTGGGCCACCACCGGCTTCTCCGTTCAGGTGAACGGCAAGGAACTGGCCGACCATTACCAGCCGGGCTCTTACGTCACCATCGACGCACGCCGTTGGCAGAAGGGCGACAGTGTGGTGGTCAACATGCCCTTCACACGCCATCTCGACTTCACCCCCGACAAGATGGACATCACGCGCAAACAGTCGTATAAGCCCATGTGGGCGGCAGCCTTCATGAACGGCCCGCTCGTCATGGCCGCCAAGGATGTGCGCTCATGGGACGAGGCCACACTGAGCAGTGAGGCCGACGCCGACCGCCTGTCGTTTGTGCCCGACTATGATGCCGACCGCCATATCACCCATTACTTCCGCATCGACGGCGCCATCGAGGACACGGCGTATGTCGACACCACCACGCTCACCGAACTGTTGCGTGTGGCTGAGCAGCGCTTGGCTGAGCAGCAGGCGTGGGACGCCATGGAGAAGAAGGTTCCTGAGTTTGCGCCCTGGGCCAAGAATGGCATCGACGAGATGCGCTCGCGCTATGAGGCCGCCAAGGCGTTTGTGGCCAACCACAAGGGCAATGGCGCCGTGGTGGCGAGTGAGCTCAACGCCGCCCTCAGCATGATGCGCCCCGGCAACCTCGCCGAACCTGCCGACCTCAAGGAACTTCTCGAGGCGTTGCAGGCGGCACGCGCCATCGCCGCGCCCACCCAGCGCCTGAAAGACGCCATGGGTTATGCCGAAATGGTGAGAGACTATGTGAACGACGGCAGTGGCACCAAGGATCTCATCCGCCGCGGCCTCACAGGTCTGCGCGCCGCCATGCCAGCCAACTGATAATGATGTGTTCGTTGGCCAACACCTTCCCGTTGGCCAACGAACACATTTTCCCTAATCACCCTTGTTGCAACGACGCACCACGAATGGCATCGTTGCACCGAAACTTTTCTCCCAACGCAAACAAACGCATGTACTGCCTTGCCGTTTGTTTGTCATTATTTGCTTGGAAAAAGCATACGCATTAGTGCCTTCCGGGATACGCATAAGTCGGGTCGCAACGGCTTACGGTCATAGGAAGGTCAAAAATTAAAGGCAGAATATCAAATTGTTCTATACATATTAAGGAGAAAGAGTGTACCTTTGCACCATAGAAACCCAATCTACCCGGCTTGAAACTGGCCGTTCCGAAAACCCAATAGCATGCGAAGACTCCTCACACTCTGCCTGGCGCTCATCGCCACTCTCAGCCTGTCGGCTGCCAAGAAGAAAGCCCTGTGGCCCGACGGAACGCCCATGGACCCTTGGTTCGCCGACACCACACAGGTCGACCTCAACCAGTTGGGGCATCGTTACGTGGTGACCGACTACGGCGTGTCGACCGACTCCACCCAGGTGCAGACACAAGCCCTGCAGCGCGTCATCGACCGTTGCGCCAGCGAGGGCGGCGGCGTGGTGGTGGTGCCGCGTGGCACGTTCCTCTCAGGCAGTTTGTATTTCCGCCAAGGCACCCACCTGCAAGTGGAGGAGGGAGGCCGACTGAAAGGCTCCGACCGCATAGCCGACTTCGACCTTCGCACCACACGCATCGAGGGTGAGACATGCACCTACTACACCGCCCTCATCAACGCCGACGGCCTCGACGGCTTCGTCATCGCCGGTCCCGGCACCATCGACGGCAACGGGCACCACTATTGGCGCCAGTTTTGGTTGCGCCGCCAGTGGAATCCCCAATGCACCAACAAGGATGAGCAGCGCCCCCGACTGGTTTACATCTCGCGTTCGAGCCACGTCACCGTGCAAAACATCCACCTTACCAATAGTCCGTTCTGGACCAATCACCTCTACCGCTGCCACCATGTGCGCTACCTCAACGCCCACATCACCTCGCCCACCGAGGGCCTGAAGGCCCCATCGAGCGACGCCATCGACATCGACGTGTGCCACGACGTGCTGGTGAGCGGATGCTACATGAGCGTCAACGACGACGCCGTGGCGCTGAAGGGCGGCAAGGGCACGTGGGCCGACCGCGACTCGACCAACGGACCCAACCGCAACATCCTCATCGAGCGTTGCCTCTACGGCACCGTGCACGGCTGCCTGACGCTCGGATCGGAGAGCATCGAGGACCACAACGTGGTGCTGCGCCACTGCCACGCCAACAACGCCAACCGTGTGTTGTGGCTCAAGATGCGCCCCGACACGCCCCAACGCTACGAGAGCGTCAGCGTGGAGAACATCACCGGCCACACGGGATCGTTCCTCGTGGTGCGCCCATGGACCCAGTTTTTCAAGCCCGCCGACCGTGCCGACATGCCCCTCTCCGAGTGTCGCGACATACAGATCCGCGACATCCACATGGACTGCAACAACTTCTTCGACGTGGGCCTGAGCGACAAGTACCGCCTGCACGACTTCACCTTCTCCACGATCGACATCAACAACAAGCGCGGAGCGTTCGACCCCACCATCATTCCCGGCGCCAAGGTAAACGGCGTCAGGGTGAACGGCAAGAAGCTCTGACCCACTCCACCACCCCCAATCCCATCGAATCATGAGACACCTGTTATTATATGCGCTCTGCCTGATGGCCTCCCTGCAGGTCCAGGCCCAGCACTTCGAGTTCGACCTGACGCAGGCCCAGCCGCGCTACACCGACGCCACGGGCTTCGGCTACGACGTGGTGGCATCGCCCACAAAGGGCAGCAAGGCCCCGTTCTTCTTCAGCGTGAAGGTGCCCGATGGCAACTATCGCGTCAGCGTCACCCTCGGCAGCCGTCGCCAGGCCGCCGTCACCACCGTCAGGGCCGAGTGTCGCCGACTGCTGGTGGAGCCCGTGGCCACCCGTCGCCGCCAGTTGCGCACGGTGAGCTTCGTGGTCAACAAGCGCAGCACACGCATCGACGACCGCCACAGCGTGCGCATCAAGGATCGTGAGCGCGACTACCTCCACTGGGACAACCGTCTGACCTTCGAGTTCAATGGGTCGGCGCCCGCCGTGAGCCGCATCGCCATCGACCGCGACACCACGGCCACCACCCTGTTTCTCTGCGGCAACTCAACCGTGGTGGACCAGAGCCGTGAGCCCTGGGCCTCATGGGGCCAGATGATTCCACGCTGGTGGGACGAGGGCGTGGCCGTGTGCAACCTGGCCGAGAGCGGACTGACCGCCGGCTCGTTCCTGGCCCAAGGGCGCCTCGACTACATCATGGCCCACCTGCGCCGTGGCGACTACGTGTTCTGCGAGTTTGGCCACAACGACCAGAAGGAGCGCAACGCCGGAGCCGGCGCATGGTACAACTTCAGCCATAACCTCAAGGTATTCATAGACCGTGTGCGCCAGAAGGGCGGCATCGTGGTGTTCTGCACCCCCACCCAGCGCCGCGCCTTCGACAACGCCCACCAGCACATCCTTGAGACCCACGGCGACTATCCCGACGCCATGCGGGCCGTGGCCCAGCGCGAGAAGGTGCCCGTCATCGAGTTGCACAACATGACCCGCACCTTCTTCGAGACCCTCGGCTATGAGGGCAGCACACGGGCGCTGGTGCACTACGCCGCCCACACGTTCCCCGGACAGGAGCAACCGCTGGCCGACAACACACACTTCAACCCCTATGGCGCCTACGAGGTGGCCAAGATGGTGGTGGAGGGCATCAGGCAGCTCGGCCTTCCGCTGGCCGCCCACCTCCGCTCCGACTGGCGCGACTACTCGCCCGCCCACCCCGACAACCCCGACACCTTCGTGTGGTACGCCGCGCCCATCTTCGAGACGGCCAAGCCCGACGGCAACTAACCGCATCCGCATGTTGCACCACAGAGAACATGCAGCTGACGAATAGAACAACTACCTTATTACTGAAAACAAGAAACAAGCTACACAGATATGAACAAACGAATCATCACAGCCACATTCCTGATGGCCATGAGCTCGCTGGCAGGCTTCGCCCAACGCCAGTTTGACAACCTCGACCGAGGTCTCATCGCCGTGAAGAGCAATGGCGGCATGTACTGCTCTTGGCGCATCAACGCCGACGAGTATTACGCCACCACCTACGATCTCTACCGCGACGGTGTGAAGGTCAACGACCAACCGCTCACCGTTTCCAACTTCACCGACCCCAACGGCACGCTCGAGAGCCAATACACCGTGAAGGCGGTGCACGCCGGACAGGCGTCGGCCGACAGCAAGAAGGGCCTCAGCCTGGCCAACGAATGGTTGGAGGTGAAGAAGCCCAAGCGCATCTCGAACGACGGAAAGACCGACATCTCCAACCAGTATGAGCCCAACGACGCCACCATTGGCGACGTGGACGGCGACGGCGAGATGGAGCTCATCACCAAACAGCTCTTCATCGGCCAAGACCCGAACAACACCTCACAGGCCGACTTCGCACGCATCGAGGTGCAGAAGCTCGACGGCACGTTGCTCTGGTGGATCGACTGCGGCCCCAACATGTGGGATTTCCAGCAGAATGAGATCAACATCATGGCCTACGACTGGGACGGCGACGGCAAGGCCGAGTGTGTGGCCCGCCTGCAAGACGGCAGCGTCATCCACATGGCCGACGGCACTACCTACACCGTTGGCGACGCCACGAAGGATTATCGCGGTGGCGTCTACAACTTCCTCAGCAAAGGCGACGAGTTCCTGGTCTACATGAACGGCCAAACGGGCAAGCCCTACGTGGTGCAGGAGTTCCCCCTGAAGCGCTTCGAGAGTGGCGAGAGCGACCTCAACGCCGCATGGGGCGACAGCTACGGCCACCGCTCGATGAAGTTCTTCTTCGGCGCCCCCTATCTCGACGGCCGCAAGCCCAGCATCTTCCTGGCACGAGGCATCTACACCCGCCACAAGATGATCGCGCTCGACGTGGATCCCGCCACCCACCAGTTGTCGGTGCGTTGGCGTTGGAACAACAACACCCCCGGCTCACCCTGGTATGGCCAGGGCTACCACAACTTCGTCATCGCCGACGTCGACCTCGACGGACGCGACGAGATTGTGTTTGGCTCCATGGTCATCGACGACAACGGCCACGGCCTGTCGACCACGGGCCTCGGTCATGGCGACGCCCAGCACGTGGGACAGTTCGACCCCTATCGCAAGGGACTGCAGATGTACGCCTGCAATGAGGACCGGCCGGCCAACAACTACCGCGACGCCACCACCTCAAAGATCTTCTACCGTTTGGCCGGCGGCGGCGACGATGGCCGTTGCATGTTTGCCAACTTCACCAACCGCGTGCCGGGCGCCATCGGGTCGTCGGCCCACGACAGGCCCATCAGCGCCGTCACTGCCAAGCATGCCGAGGGTCTGCCCGACGGCTATTGGTTCGGCAACGTGTTCCGCATCTATTGGGACGGCGACCTGCTCGACGAGGACAACAACGCCGCCAGCATCCACAAGTTTGAGGACCAGAGCACCATCACCTTGCCTGGCGCCCTGACCAACAACAGCACCAAGGCCACACCGTGCCTGCAGGCCGACATCTTCGGCGACTGGCGTGAGGAGATTGTGGCGCGCACCGAGTCGGGCGACATGCGCATCTACACCACCACCATTCCCACCCAGCACCGCATGGCCTCGCTGCTCACCGACAAGCAGTATCGCAACGCCATGCAGACCCAGATGAACGGTTACAACCAGCCACCCCACGTGTCCTACTTCGTGGGCGAGCTCGAGGGCATCACCATCGCCCCGCCTCCCGAGGCCACCAATGGCAAGACCGAGATCAAGAACGGTGGCACCCTCTCATCGGCGCTCAACGGCAAGCAGGTCATCATGGCCGAGACGTCCGACATGACCGTGAGCGTGGCTGAGGGCGCCCAGCCCGAGGTGTTCTTCGATGTGGCACCCTCATGGACCCAGGGTCACGACAACAACAACAACATCACCACCTCTTACTACACCCACACGCTGACGGGCGCCACCTTCTCGGGCGCCACCCGTGTCACCAAACAGGGCTGCGGCACGCTCGTCATGCCCACCGCCGTGCAGACCTACACGGGTCCCACCGATGTGTGGTTTGGCACGCTTCGCTTCGATGGCGTCATGCAGCACTCGCACGTTTGGCTCAACCGTTTTGCCGAGCTCAACTCCGACGGTGGCTCGTTCCAGGCCGGCGTCAGCATGGACTATGGTGCCATCCTTCGTCCGGGCGCCGACCATGTGGGCATGGTGACGATCGACTCGCTCCACCTGGACTTCGGCTCACGTGTGGTGTTCGACATCGACGACAACACGAAGAAGGCCGACAAGCTCGTGGCCAAGAAGCTCGTCATTGAGAAGAAAAACTGGAGCCAGGGCCCGCAGTACAATGCACCCGTGTTTGAGATCCACCCCACCTACCTCAGTGGCAAGGACCGTTTGGAGGCAGGCACCTACGAGTTGGCTGACGCAGCCGACATCAAGGGCGACATAGCCAACATCACCATCGACGGCATCAACAACCAGAAAGCCGCCCTGAGCGTGGCCAACGGCAAGATCTTCATCACCATCGCCGACCAGCGCGACGCCGCCGCTGTGGAGTGGCAGGGCGCCGTGGATGGCAACTGGGACCTCCTCGACACAGAGAACTTCACCGTGGGCGGACTGAAAGACCAGTTTGTGAGTGGCGACCGCGTGACCTTCACCGACAACGCCAAGCGTGGCGACATCACCATCACCGAGCCGGTGACGGTGGCAGCGCTCAACTTCACCAACGATACGCTCAAATACACCCTCAGTGGCGACAGCATCCTTGGCACAGCCGACCTCACCAAGACCGGCGAGGGAACGGTGACCCTCAACAACGAGAACCGCTTCGTGGGCACCACACGCATCATGGGCGGCACACTCAACGTGGCGAAGTTGGCCAACAAGGAGGGGCAGGATTATGGCTCACTGGGCGGTGTGAACAACCGCATCGAACTGTCCGACAATGGCGAACTGGGTGTAGCATCCAACATCACCACCAACCAGACCATCCGCCTGGCAGGCTCCGACGGCGCCATCAACGTCGACGCCAACGCCCGCCTGACCCTGAAGACCGGCATTGTGTCGACCAACGGTCGCCACACCCTCACCAAGCGAGGCTCAGGAGCGCTCACTCTTGACGCGGCCAGCACCCTGCGAAGCATCCATGTGGAGCGCGGAACACTCGACCTCTTCGATGGCATCAACGCCGACACGGTGCGCTTCGCTGGCACCGGAACAAAGGTATACGACAGCAACACGATGGGCTCTTACAGCAACAACAGCACAACCTTCGTGGTGCCTGAGAAGATTACTGGCAACTTCTGGATGGATCCGCGCTGCGACTACAAGGGCAAACTGCTCGGCAAGGGCACGCTCTATGTGTACGCCGCCGGTCCGCGCAACACGCTCAGCGGCGACTGGAGCCCATTTGAGGGGACCGTCGTTGCGGGTCAGGAGCAGCGCAGTACCTACGGACCCAGCTTCGACTGGAACAACAACTACGGCCTGCCCAATGCCACCCTGCAAGTGAGCAAGGGCACAACGTTCCAAGCCGGCAGTAGGTCGATGGCCATCGGTCACGTCAAGGGCGAGGGTGTCATCAACACAACGGGCACCCTGACCATCGGCGCGCTCAACGAGGATATGCTGAAGACGACCACCCTGCAAATAACCAACGCCAAGGTGCGCAAGGTGGGATCGGGCATCTGGACGCTCACTACCGCCAACGCCCAGCCCAACATCGGCGCCGTGACCATCGCCGGGGGTGAGCTCCGCCTCGACGACACATCGTTCAAGACGTTGCTCCTGGGCACATCGGGCGTCACCGTCACCGACTCAGGACTGGTGCAAGGACGCGGCAAACTGCAAAGCATCGTCGTCAACGGCGGCACATTGGCTCCCGGAACCTACTTCGGCAACCACTACGGCGCCATCAAGACCGAGGGCAACATCACCCTGTCGAAGGGTAAGTTGGAACTGACCATCAGCAACAACCGCAACAGCGGAACCAGCCGCTCCTACCTCGAGGTGGGTGGAACGCTCACCCTCAACGACTCGGTAGTAGTCAAGCTGAGCGACCGCTACGCACCTGCCGTAGGCGACAGCATCGTGCTCTGGACCGCCAATAAGTTTAGCGGCAAGCCGAAGGTGAGCCTGCCCGCACTGCCCGACGGCATGATGTGGGACAGCTCCGCGCTGGCCGCCGCCAACGGTGTGCTGAAGATCGCCGTGAACACCGGCATCTATGGCGTGAACGCCGACGGCACCTCGCGCCGCCTCATCTTCACCCTCGACGGCCGCCGCGTCAACGAAGACCTCAACCGTCTGCCCGCTGGCGTGTATGTCGTCAAGGAGAATGGCAAGACCTATAAGGTGAATAAGCAATAAGGAAGATGGGCCTGATGGGTAGCTCACAAGCTGCTCACCAGGCCCATTGTGCTTTTTGCGCCCACCAAGCACCCCACCAAACATACGCATAACCCACAAACCCATCATCCATGAAGCACATTCTTTCCCTTCTCACCATGGCGCTGTGCCTGTCGTGCACAGCGCGCACAGCGCCCAGCAAAATGGTTTCGGCCACCGCCTCGGCAGCCGCCACACCCACCGCACGCCATTTTGTCATCACCTTTGCGGAGGGAGCGCGCCTCACGGCCTACCTGCCCACCCAGCCCTCGGGCCGCGCCATCGTAGACCTTCCGGGCGGCGGCTACTCGCATCTGGCCGTCGACCACGAGGGGCACCAGTGGGCCGACTGGATGAACCGTCAGGGCATCGCCTTCTTTGTGTTGGAGTATCGCATGCCCAAGGGCGACCGCACCATCCCCCTGACCGACGCCTACCGCGCCATGACCACCGTGCGCGACTCGGCCACGGCATGGCGCGTCAATCCCTACGACGTGGGAATCATGGGCTTCTCGGCAGGCGGACACCTGGCGTCGGCGGTGAGCACCCACGCCCCATGGGCCGCACGCCCCAACTTCAGCATCCTGTTCTATCCCGTGGTGTCGATGGACGAGCGCGTCACCCATAAGGGATCGTGCGCCAACTTCCTGGGGGCCGAGGGCATGAAAGACCAGCGCCTCATACAGCAGTGGAGCAACGACGCCTGCGTGCGTCGCCATCTCACACCACCCGCCTGCGTGATTCTCTCCACCGACGACCGCGTGGTGCCTCCCGTCACCAATGGCGTGGCCTACTACTCAGCCATGCGCCGCGCCGGCAACAACTGCGCGCTCTACGCCTATCCCTCGGGAGGGCATGGCTATGGCATCCGCAAGAATTTCGCGTTCCACAAGCAGATGCTCGGCGACCTCAAGGCGTGGCTCGCCACCATCGCCGCGCCCCGTGAGCAGGCGCTGCGCGTGGCGTGCATCGGCAACTCCATCACCGACGGCATGGGCATCGACATGAGCGAGATCTATGGCTACCCCGCCGTGCTCCAACGGCTGCTGGGAAAGAACTACAACGTGAAGAACTTCGGCGTGTCGGCGCGCACCCTGATGAACAAGGGCGACCTGCCTTACATGAAGGAGCAGGCGTGGGCCGACGCGCAAGCGTTCCTGCCCAACATCGTGGTCATCAAGCTGGGCACCAACGACTCGAAGGACTACAACTGGATACATGGCGCCGACTATGGCGCCGACCTGCAGAAGATGGTCGACACGCTGCGCGCCCTGCCCTCGAAACCTCAGATCTATGTGTGCAGTCCCATACCGGCCGCCCGCATCTGGGGCATCTCCGACAGCGTGATCGTCAATGGCGAGATACCCGCCATCAAACGGGTGGTGAAGAAAAACAAGCTCGCCTACATCGACCTCCACACCGAATTCAAGCCCACCGAAGGCCTGATGCAGCGCGATGGCATACACCCCACCGACAAGGGAGCGGCCCAACTGGCCAAGATCATCGCCGCGCACATCCATACCCAAAAATGATGATTTGTCGAATTAGCCCACTCGCATTGGACTGTTAGTCGTCGATTTTGCGTATCTTTGCAAAAGCATTGAGCCAAAGCTTGCAAAGATTGATATGATCAAAAAGACAACATGTTTCATCTATGTGGCGCTGCTGGTGGCGATGGCCACCGCAACCATGGTGGAGAACAGCCACGGAACAAACTATGCCCACACGGCCATCTACGGCTCGTGGTGGTTCGTCCTGATGTGGACTGCGCTCACGGCATTGGGCGTGGCCTATCTCCTGAAACGCCATGTGCGCCACTGGGGCACCTGGATGCTGCATGGATCGATGGTCGTCATCCTTGTGGGCGCACTGCTCACCCACCTCACCGCCACCAAGGGCAAGATGCACCTGCGTGAGGGCGAGACCACCAACGCCTATATCGCTGAGGGCGACGGCCACGACATGCGCAACGCCATGTTGCCCTTCAGCCTACAGCTCCAGCGGTTTGAGACCTCCTATCATGCCGGCACCAGCGCCGCGGCCGACTACGAATCGGTGTTTACCGTGATCGATGGCCACGAGCGGCAAAGGGGCCGCGTGTCGATGAACCACATTTTCTCCTACCGTTCCTATCGTTTCTATCAGGCGAGCTACGACGCCGACGGCCATGGAACGGTGCTGGCCGTGAACAGCGACCCCTGGGGCATACCCGTCACCTATACCGGCTATGCCTTGCTTTTCTTCTCCTTGCTCTTCATGCTCGTCGACCCCAAGGGGCCTTACCGCCGTGTGCTCCGCAGCGACCTGCTGCGCAAAGGGGCGCTCATGGGCCTGCTGCTCTTCGCCTTGGCCACAAGCGGCCGGGCCCAATCCACCGTGCCCCGCGCCACCGCCGACAAGCTGGGGCGCCTCTGCATGCTCTACAACGACCGCATCTGCCCAGTGGAGACCTACGCCCTCGACTTCTGCAAGAAGGTCTACGGCGCCCGTTCCTACAAAGGGCTGACGGCCAACCAGGTGCTGGCCGGATGGCTGTTCTATGGCAACGAGTGGGCTACGGAGCCGTTCATCCGCGTCAAGGGCAGCGCCCTGCGCAAGCAGATGGGCCTCGAAAGTCATAGCGCCATGGCCAATTTCTTCGTCATGGGACAATACACCCTGGGCCCACTGATCGAGGAATACTACCAAGGCAACACCGACAAGGTGCACCAGCAGGCCCTCGACGTGGACCGCAAACTGATGCTTGTCATGGAGCTTCGCCATGCCGCGTCGCTCCACCTGTTGCCCTACACCACGCCCCACGGCGTCACCACGTGGTATGCGCCCACCGACACGCTGCCGCAAACGATGAACCACCAGCAGGCGCTCTACATCCGCAGCGTGTTCTCGCTGATGGCCCAGGATGTGGCGGCCGGCCGTTGGGACCGCGTGGATGAGTTTCTCAACAAGATGGATCGCTACCAGCACGTCTTTGGCGGGCGCACCCTCCCCTCAGCCCCACGCTACCAGGCCGAGCGCGCGCTCAACGCCGTGCCCTTCGCCACGGTGCTCTTCATGGTGAACCTCACGCTGGGCCTCGTCGCCCTCTTCTATATCATGGGCCGCATGACCGAGGCCCGCTGGATCACGCCCCGCCGTCGCCGGTGGGCCGACGGCACGTTTGCCGCGCTGCTCGGCCTGTCGTTCCTGGCGCTCACCGCCGCCATGGCGCTGCGCTGGATGGTGAGCGGCAACATGCCCTTGAGCAACGGCTACGAGACGATGCTGCTCCTGGCGTGGTTTGTGGAGGCCATCGCCCTGCTCATGCAGCGCCGTTTCCGCATCGTCATGGTGTTTGGGTTCCTGCTCTCGGGCTTCTTCCTCCTGGTGAGCCACATCAACGCCATGGACCCGGCCATCGGCCAGATGATGCCGGTGCTCAACTCGCCCCTGCTCTCCATCCACGTAAGCGTCATCATGATGAGCTACGCGCTGCTCTCGCTCACGTTCATCTGCGCCGTCATGGGCCTGCTCATGCGTCGCCACGAAGGCGAGCTGCAGGCGCTCAGCCTGCTCTTCCTCTACCCCGCCGTGGCCGCCATGGGCATAGGCATCTTCATCGGAGCCATCTGGGCCAACGTGAGTTGGGGAAGCTACTGGAGCTGGGACTCGAAGGAGACCTGGGCGCTCATCACGTTCATGGTCTACGCCATCGCCCTGCATGGCGGCAGCCTGCCGGCGTTCCGACGTCCGCGCCCCTACCACTGGTTCATGGTGCTGGCGTTCCTTTCGCTCATCATGACCTACTTCGGCGTCAACTACCTGCTGAGCGGAATGCACTCCTATGCCTAACAGCCTCGCCCCTTCTTACCGACAACAATAAAAGAACCAATCAACAATATGGAAAACAACAGGTCTTCAAATCTCACGAAGATACAACTCAACACCTTCGACAACGGCACGAAAGTGCGCGAGCACCACGTCATGATCAGTCTCACCGACGCGGGCCGCACGCTGACCTACGCCGACCAGCTGCGCCTGGTGGCCGAGGAGTTCAAGGCCACCCGCAAGGAGCTGGGCGCCAAGACGGTGTTTAAGCGCTACTTCCTCAGCGACGCCGCCAACCAGGCCGACGAGCTGATGAGCTACGAACTGGAGAGTCCGGAGTACGCGGTGTCGATCGTGCAACAGGCTCCCGCCAACGGCACGAAGGTGGCGCTGTGGGCCATCCTCATGACAGGCGTGGCCACCAAGGCGCTGCCCAGCGGTCTCCATGAGGTGAGCCACGGCCCTTACCGCCAGCTATGGAGCGCCTCGTGCAGCAACCTCGCCAAGGACTCGGAGCGCCAAACGAAGCTATTGCTCAACGAGTATGTGATGCGACTGCTCAACGAGGGCTGCACGCTGGAGGCCAACTGCGTGCGCACGTGGTTCTTCGTGAACGACATCGACAACCACTACGCCGGTGTGGTGAAGGCGCGCAACGATGTGTTTGTGACGCAAAACCTCACCGACCAGACCCACTTCATCGCCTCGACGGGCATCGGAGGGCGCCACGCCAACCCACGTGTGCTCTCGCTCATGGACGCCTACGCCGTGACGCCCTTGGCCAAAGGGCAGATGGGCTACCTCTACGCCGCCGACCACCTCAACCGCACGAGCGACTATGGGGTGAGCTTTGAGCGTGGCACCTATGTGGACTATGGCGACCGCCGCCATGTGCTGATCTCGGGAACGGCCAGCATCAACAACAAGGGTGAGATCATGCATCGCGGCGACATCCGCCGCCAGTGTGAGCGCATGTGGGAGAATGTGGAGGCGCTGCTCAACGAGGCCAACTGCTCCTTCGACGACATGAGCGAGGTGGTGTGCTACCTGCGCGACCCGGCCGACTACGCCGTGGTCAACCAACTTTTCGAGGAGAAGTTTGGTGGGAACGCTGGTCGCAAGGCCACACCTTTCATCTTGGTAAACGCTCCCGTGTGCCGCCCCGGCTGGCTCATCGAGATGGAGTGTATGGCCACGAAGGCCATCAGCAGCGACTATCCGCAGTTCTAACCCAAATCGGTCGTCATTAGATAATAAAGGGACACAAAAAAAGACAAACGAAGCGGGCTAAAACCCTATGGACTTTTTAGGGCTCATCCGACATTTGGAGTGATTTGAAGTGCGCATCACATCTAATAGCTCTGG
>ERZ779660.214-NODE-214-length-35341-cov-2.442839_pt1 | contig 35341 bp, 25 predicted proteins | sample MGYA00511906_ERZ779660 | MGnify/ENA primary metagenome ERZ779660 (study PRJEB29588, sample SAMEA2156906) | human gut metagenome | biome: human gut; feature: human-associated habitat; material: faeces | place: Denmark | collected 2008/2010 ... | reverse complement strand
TGCATGTGTTAGGCACGCCGCCAGCGTTCATCCTGAGCCAGGATCAAACTCTCTAAAAAATTGTATTAACTCGAACCTCTCGGCTCGCTTTAATCATTCTTCAAAGTAGCTCTTTAGCTCTTTTACTTTATCCAAGAAATTTCTCAATTTCCCGAATTTACTGTTCGTACTTTCGTACTTCTAAAACTCTTTAAGTCTTTCGACTTTTAGAATCTCAGGGTTCCTTGTTTCTTGTCGTTGTTTAATTTTCAAGGTCCATTGTGCTTTCGGCGTTTTCGGTTTTGCCCTCTCGCCTTAGCGCTCCGATATAATATCAAAATGAGCGACAAAAGTCAACACTTATTTTCAAAAAAATCGCATCTTTTTACGCCTTCTTGAAACGCTGCCGGGTGTTTTTTGCAGTGTAACCAAAATGCCGAAGCGCATATTCAAATTTTAGTTGAATTTGGCTCCGGCACTTTTTTCACTGTACTTTTAGGCCTTATCTGTCACTCAGCGGAAGATAAATATTGTCTTTTGACACACTTTTATAAGCAGGTCTTATAATCTTATCGGTATTTATAAGCTCCTCTATCCTGTGAGCCGACCAACCGGTAATTCGCGCTATTGCGAAGATGGGTGTAAACAGCTCCACGGGAATACCAAGCATACTGTAAACAAAGCCGCTGTAAAAATCCACATTTACGCTGACACCTTTATAAATCTTGCGTTTCTCGCTTATTATTTCCTTGCCGAGCCTTTCAACCGTATTATAAAGAGCAAAATCGCCGCTTCTGCCTTTTTCGTCGGCAAGCTCCTTAGTGAAACTCTTAAACACCTCGGCGCGCGGGTCTGAAACGGAATAAACCGCGTGCCCCATACCGTATATAAGCCCCTTCTTGTCAAATTCCTCTTTATTGAGAAGTCTGTTAAGATAGGCACGTACTTCATCCTCATCCGACGTGTCTCGGACGTTCTTTTTGAGGTCCTCCATCATACGGACAACTTTTATATTGGCACCGCCGTGCTTAGGACCCTTAAGCGAGCACAGAGCAGCCGCCATAACAGAATAAGTGTCGGAGCCTGAGGAGGTGACGACATGAGTAGTAAAGGACGAGTTATTGCCGCCACCGTGCTCCATATGGAGGATCAGCGCAGTATCAAGAACAAGAGCTTCAAGCGGAGTGTAGCTCTTGTCGGGTCTCAGCATACGCAATATATTCTCTGCGGTAGACAGCTTCGGGTCGGGGCGATGAATATAAAGACTGTCATTACAAAGATAGTGATTGTAGGCATGATAAGCATATACCGATAACATAGGGAACAAGCTTATAAGGCTCAGACACTGCCTTAACACATTATCGAGTGAAATATCAGACGCATTGCTGTCATAAGCCGCAAGAGTCAGAACACTCTTGGTCAAAGAATTCATAATATCCTTACTCGGAGCCTTCATAATAACGTCACGTGTGAAGTTTGTGGGCAAAGTTCTGAGTGACGACAAAATCGAAATAAACTCCTTCAGTTCGTCCTCGGTCGGGAGCTTGCCAAACAAAACAAGATATGACGCCTCCTCAAAGCCGAAGCGGTTGCCGTTTCTGCCTTTTATGAGATCCACAACATTTATGCCGCGGTAATAAAGTTCACCCGGGCACGGGATTCTTCCGTCGGGCGTATCCTCAAAGGCTTTGATTTTAGATATTGAAGTAAGTCCGGCCAAAACGCCGTTTCCGTTTTTATCGCGAAGTCCGCGTTTTACGCCGTATTCATCATAAAGCACCGGGTCTATATAACCCGTTTCTCTGCAAATATCTGCATATTTTCCGGTATACTTCAGAATATCGTTCTTTTTGTATTTCATTTTCTCTCCTCATTTCCGGCAGTAAGCTGAAATCAGTGCCGGTATTATACCTGATTTTTACATTTATATGTAAAGTATTTCTATCTAATATTTTATATTATACCAATTTAATTAACGCCTGTCAATTAACGTAAAATTAAGAATTTATTAACAAAAAAATCCCCGAATGCGACAGAATGGCATTCGGGGAAGCTTTTTGCGGTTTTATCAGTCGAGGAAATCCTTGAGCTTTTTGCTGCGGCTCGGGTGGCGGAGCTTACGAAGAGCCTTTGCCTCTATCTGACGAATACGCTCTCTTGTTACATTAAATTCCTTGCCGACTTCCTCAAGTGTTCTCGGATGTCCGTCCTCAAGTCCGAAACGAAGCGAAAGCACCTTTTCTTCACGTGCGGTAAGTGTTTTGAGGACCTCACCGAGCTGTTCTTTTAAAAGCAGCATGGACGCAGCGTCTGCAGGTGCCAGAGCGTCGTCATCCGGAATGAAGTCTCCGAGGTGGCTGTCTTCCTCCTCGCCTATCGGGGTTTCAAGAGAAACGGGCTCCTGTGCGACTCTGAGGATTTCACGCACCTTCTCCACAGGCATCTGAAGCTCATCTGCTATTTCTTCTGCCGTCGGGTCTCTGCCGTTCTTATGGAGAAGCTGGCTGTTTGTCTTTTTAACTTTGTTGATTGTCTCAACCATATGAACGGGAATTCTTATGGTTCTTGCCTGATCGGCTATCGCTCTTGTTATAGCCTGACGAATCCACCATGTGGCATAGGTGGAGAACTTAAAGCCCTTAGTGTAGTCGAATTTATCAACCGCCTTTATAAGGCCAAGGTTGCCCTCCTGAATCAAATCAAGGAACTGCATACCTCTGCCGACATAACGTTTGGCAATACTGACTACAAGACGAAGGTTTGCTTCGGCAAGACGCTGTTTAGCCTGCTGATCCCCGTCGGCTATACGCATTGCGAGCACCTGCTCCTCCTCAGCGGTAAGAAGCGGAACACGCCCTATTTCCTTAAGATACACCTTGACCGGATCATCCATGGCAAGATTATGCGTATCGGCACTTGCTGCCGCAGCGGCATCTTGACTCTTAGGCAATTCGGTATCAAAGTTCAGATTGTCCAATTCGACATCGCCGAAATCATCAATGATTTCTATATTCATGCTTTCGATGGTTTCGTAGAGCTTATCAAGCTCTTCCATATCGAAATCTTCCTCAACTATCGCGGCGTCAATTTCCTGCGTAGTGAGCTTACCGGTCGACTTACCCTTTTCAAGCAATGCTTTTACGGAGTTTTTCTTTTCGCCCGCTGCCGCGGCAGTGGTGTGGTTTGTGTTGTTGTCCATATTTTTCCCTCACACATCTATGTATTTTTTATTTAAACAGCTTCATAAAGTCCTCATCGGACATTTCAGACGGTTTCACATCGATATGTCTGTTCTTTTCTTTCTTGAGAACGTTTATACAATCCTCACATTCCCTGACAGAATTGGAAATATCGGTTGAAACAGTTTCTATTCGCGCAATAACGCTTATCTCCTCCGGAGTAAACTCCGATGCTAAAAAAGACAACCCAACCGGTCTTCCGTCTTTAATTCGCTCCGATATTGCCGAAAAAACACGTCGGTTGAAATCGGTAACGAAAAGCTCCGGAGTCAGTTTGCTTTCAAGCTTTCGGTAAAGCTCCGGGTCAGACATAAACGACGCTATGAGTATCTCCTCTGCTTTTGCTGCCCGAAGAGCCTTCGTGCGCTGTGTGTTGACCTTATTTATCTTATCGCCTTGATTTATAACCGAATCACGCACTTCGCGATAAAATTCGTTTTTTTGTTTTTTAGCGCGTTTTGCACGTTCGATTTTAACCTGTGCAGCCACCGCGTCTTTATTCACCGAAAATTCCTCCGAAAGCCTCGAAATATATATATCAAGCTCAACCGGACTGTTAAGCGACGCCAAAACAGCTGCCGCTGCTTTTAAATAATCGCTTCTGCCGGCAGGAGACGATATATCATATTTTGAACGTTCGGAAAGAAGCGAAAACTCAACGTCGTTCGCCGCAGAATCAAGGCAACGCTTGAAGCCTTCGGCACCGAATTTTTGTATTATTTCGTCGGGGTCCTTGCCGCCGGTCATATGTATTATACGAACCTTGAGAGTTGTCTTGCCGAGTATGTTTATCGCTTTTCTTGTTGCCTTTTGGCCTGCCTCATCGGAATCGTAACAGATAAAAATTTCGCCCGCATAATGGGAAAGCAGATGTGCCTGCTCTTCCGTAAGAGCTGTGCCGAGACCCGCTACGGCATTTGTAAAACCTGCTTGGTGCAGTGAAATAACATCAAGATTACCCTCGCACAGAATTATCGAATCGCTCTTGGACTTTTTTGCAAAATTAAGGGCAAAAAGATTGCTGCCCTTTTTATAAACAAGCGTGTCGCTTGTATTTACATACTTACGGTCGCTGTCCGCATCGTGAATACGTCTTCCGCTGAAGGCAATAACATTGCCGCGCAAATCAATAATCGGAAACATTGCTCTTTTTCTAAAGGCATTGTAATAGATTTTTTTATCATACCTTTCTGATAATCTCAGAATATTTGCATCATACAGAAGCTGTTGGCTATATCCTTTTGATATGAGATATTCTATTAGTTCATCTTTTGAATCAGGAGCGTATCCGAGCCCGAAATGACGTATCGTATCATCGGTAAGACCACGCGAATAAAAGTATTCAAGGCCCTGCCTGCCCTCCGGCGAATAGAGCTTCGCATGGAAAAATCTTGCCGCCTCGCGGTTGGCACCGTACATCTCGGTCCTTTTTTTGCTGAGTCCCGAATCATATCCGTCCTGCGGCATGGAAACACCGTGTCTGTCGGCAAGAAGCTTAACAGCCTCCATATAATCGAGATTTTCAATATTTCGTATAAAGGTTATAACGTCTCCGCCGTTGCCGCACCCGAAGCAATAATACGACTGCGTTTCGGGATAGACGGTAAACGACGGTGTTTTTTCGTTGTGGAACGGACAAAGTCCCGTCAATATTTTGCCCTTTCGTTTAAGCGAAACATACGAGGAAACGGTAGATTCAATATCGGCGCGGCGGCGAAGATCATCAAGAAATTCATCGCTTAAAGCCATATAACATCACCTCTCTCAAAGACTGTCCCACCCAATCCAGGACTTAGGAATAAACAAATTATTATACACGTGAAGAACATAGCTGTCGGACATTCCGGCAACATAATCGCAAGCGGCTCTTTCGGCACCCTCGCTTAAATATATCGACTCATATTCGGTAGGCATAGAAAGAGGATGATGGGCAAAATAGTCAAACAGCGTTTTTATAAGTGCCTCGGCTTTTTTCTCCTCACCCTTACACACCGGATTTGTATAGACGTTACGGAACATAAAATCACACAGCTCCGAAAACGGCTCTGTTTCATTTTTACCGAGGACTATATCGTCGCCGCTGTTGTTGATTACCGACATAACAAGCGTATTTATTCTGTCTGACTTACTCTTGCCGAGAGCTTCTCTTATATCATTCGGAATACTGTCCTCAGACAGCACGCCCGCGACAATCGCATCATCTATATCATGATTTATGTACGCTATCTTATCGGACAATTTTACTATTCTGCCCTCAAGAGTATCGGCTTCTTTACCGGTAGTATGGCAAACTATACCGTCGCGTACCTCATAAGTAAGATTGAGCCCTTGTCCGTGCTTTTCAAGCTTGTCCACAACGCGAAGGCTCTGTTCATAGTGCTTAAAGCCTAACGAGCAAACATCGTTTAACGCCCTCTCGCCTGCATGGCCGAAAGGTGTATGACCGAGGTCGTGGCCGAGTGCCACCGCCTCCGTGAGGTCCTCGTTGAGTCTCAACGCACGGGCTATTGTGCGCGCAATCTGTGCAACCTCAAGGGTATGGGTAAGTCTTGTGCGGTAGTGGTCACCCGCCGGAGACAAAAAGACCTGAGTTTTATGCTTCAATCTGCGAAACGCGTTGGAATGTACTATCCTGTCACGGTCGCGCTGAAAAGAAGTCCTTATGGGACATTCGTCTTCATCTCTTTGCCTGCCCCTGCTGTTTTCGGAAAGGCAAGCTCTTTCGGACAGTGTTTCACGTTCGATTTTCATCGTTGTTTCGCGTATTACGTCAGACATAACATCACCTCTGTTCTCTGTTCAATTATATATACTCGAAAATTTGCTTTTTCCCTCTTTTTATTTCAAAATTTCCGTTTCGGCATATTTCTCGCCGATTTTTTCGGCAAAAAACCTGCCGTTTGAAGTGTCGACTATCAAATTCTTTATATTATCGCTTTTTTCGCACGGAATACTGAATTTAACCTTTACGTTGTCGGCAAAATCCGCAGAAATCACCGTTCCCCCGTTTTCCGGAATAAGCGACGCAAGCTTACCGTAATAATTGTAATCCGACAATACACAGAGCTCGTCGCACTTTGCCATAGTGACAATCACACCGGAATCAAGAGCTATTTTTGCGGTATGCGAATACGCTCTGACGAGTCCTCCGCCTCCCAAAAGTATGCCGCCGAAGTACCTTGTTGCGACAACGCAGACATCTTTGACGTCGCTTTTTTCGAGAACGTCCAATACGGGTACGCCTGCCGTTCCCTGCGGCTCGCCGTCATCCGAATATTTTTTTATATTGCCGTCGCGCAATATGTATGCATAAACGTTGTGCTTTGCATCCCAATGCTTCTGCTTTATTTCGGATATAAAGCAGTTTGCCTCCTCCACCGTTTGAACGGGACAAACATAGCCTATAAAACGTGACCTCTTTTCGGTAAATTCATCATGGGCTCTTTTTTTGACCGTTTTATAGCTCGGCATATCTTTCACCGCTCTCCTTATAAAAATCAAGAAGCGGTACCAAAGTACCGCTTCCCTAAATTACTTATCAAGATTGTATCTCTTCTTGAATCTGTCAACACGTCCGCCGGTATCAACAAGCTTCTGCTTACCGGTGAAAAACGGATGGCATTTAGAACAAATATCAACGCGGATATTTTCTTTAGTAGAACGAGTTTTGTACTCGGCGCCGCAAGCACATTTTACGGTCGTCTCTTTGTACTCGGGATGTATGCCTTCTTTCATTATCTGTCACCTCTTTCGGGAATACATATTAAGTTACATTTTAACAGCGATAGAGATTCTATCACACTTGGCTTTAAAAAGCAAGCGTTTTTTCAAATTTTATATATCCAAAACCACAGTTTTATTAAGTCGGAGTGAAAAGATAAGCGTTTCCTTGACGGGCTGTGAAAAAATCTCCTCTGCGGCACGCTTATAAATCGAAAGCTGCCCGGAATATCTGCGCTTTAGCTCTTCCTCATCTTTCACGTTATCGGTCTTGTAATCAACAACAATCGTCTCTCCGTTTTCAAAGAAAGCGCAGTCGATAACGCCTTGGACAACTGCCTTTTCGGACGAGAACTCTTTAGGTACATCGCTGTTTAATTCGCCGAGCGGAACGGCAATTGTAAATTTTTGCTCTCTGTATATCTTATCTGCATTCTTGATTCGCTTGAACAAATTGCTTTCAAAAAATCGCTCAAGCATTTTTTTGTCTGCTGCCGCCGCCTCGACTTCCGTCAATTTACCGAGAGAAACAAGCCTTTTCGTTTCTTTTTCCACGGACTGTGCACCCATATCCAAATCACACACTTCGAGAAAATGGTGTGCTGCCGTTCCGCGCATCGCAGGAGTCATATCATTTTTACACAGAAAGTCAGGCTTGGCTGTAAAATACCAATCAAGACTGCGCGAGCTGTTTTCGACTGAAGACGCAGACATTTTTGCGGCATATCCGGAAAGACGAGAATATCCGTATACGTATGAAGTCCGTTTTTCAATATCCCTGAGCAGATTTTCATCAGGCGAAACCGCATCTTCGTCCTCGGTGATATACTCTCCGGTTGATACCGAAGTGACATACTCAACATTAAGCGAAAAATTCGGATTATAGGTATAACTTTCGGAGACTGCCGCAAACTCTCTGAGCAGCTTTGCATCTTTGTGCCACATAAGGCTCAAAATTAAGATTTCAAGATAAGATCCGGCTTTTTTTATGAGTACGGGCGACGGTGTTTTGTCACCGCAAAGGGATGCCCCGCATTTTTTTACGAGGCTTTCCGGGTTTTCGGAGGAGCCGACCATTATCAGCCGTTCCCTCGCTCTTGTCATTGCAACATATAAAACTCGCAGCTCCTCTGCCCGCTCGCTGTCTCGTATCGAAAGACGACAGGCGCGATGTTGAAGAGTTTCAAACACTCTGCCTGTTTCGGCAACAATTCGTTTCATACCCGCTCCGAGAATTGCGGCAGGGTCGATGATCAGCGAATCCGTCAGGGAACTGGTATTCATTTTCTTTCCGCAGCCTGCGATAATGACAACGGGAAATTCAAGGCCCTTGCTCGCATGGATAGTCATAATTCTTACAACATCGGCATATTCCGAAACGCCCGTGGAAGAGTCAATGCTGCTCTTGCTGTCTCTTGTACGGGTTAAATAACGAACAAAGCCCGAAAGCCCCAAATCGGAATTACTCTCATACTTTTCGGCATATTGCAGCAGCAGCAATAAATTCAAACGTCTCGTATCGCCGTCAGGCATTGACATAACTATTGACGGATATGCCGTCCTCTCATATATAGAGCGCAAGAGGTCGCTGACTGAGCAGGTGGTACTCATCTCTCTGTATTCAGTGAGACTCTTTATAAAATCACGGCACTTTTCAAGACCGCTATTTGAAACGGCGTTAAACAGATAGCCGCTTCTTTTTTGTGTTCTGATAACAGCAAGATCGTCGGGAGTAAAGCCGTACAGCGGCGATACCAGAACCGAGAGAAGCGGAATATCCTGTAACGGGTTATCAATAATTTCAAGAAACGACAGCATCACGTTTATTTCGGTGTTTTGGAAAAAGCCGCCTTTTTTCTGATAATACACGGGGATATTTTTCTTTGTAAGCGCATCAAAATAATCGTCAGCATCGTTCAATCCCCTCATAAGTATACAAATGTCCTTATACATTACCGGTCTGTACCCGGATTTTGTTTTTACAGGCATTTTTTCCGCAACCAGCTTATTTATAATATCGGCTATGTGTGACGCCTCGGGAAGATATTCACAGTCGATTTTTGATTTATCGACTATATGCAGTTCGGCGCATGGAAAGGCAGATTTTTCATAATCGGCACCCGCCTTCAGCGACTCGGAGTCATCGTAATTTATGCCGCAGCTGTCTTCGCTCATCACTCTCGAGAACACATAGTTGATGTATTCTGTAACCTCTTTGCGGCTTCGGAAGTTTTCGTCAAGATTTATTTTGGCAGGATAATTTTTGCCGTTGAAGTCGGGAAGGTGCTTGCGTTTTTGCAAAAATATTTCCGGCATGGCAAGTCTGAAGCCGTATATGCTCTGCTTAACATCACCGACAATGAAAAGATTTTCTTCGTTATCGGATATTGCTCTGAAAAGCATATCCTGCGCCTTATTTGTATCCTGATACTCATCTATGAGTATTTCGGTATACTTATGCGAAAGCTCTTTTGCCAGCTCCGTTCTGTCAACTGTGTCATCATCGTTTCTGCTTACGAGCAAAGCAAGTGCCATATGCGAAATATCGGAAAAGTCATACGCATTTTGTTTTTCCTTAAGCTCGGAATAATGCCTTGAAAACAGCATAACCGCTGAAAACAGTTTAATAATTACAGCTCTGAGTGCTGCCGTATCCTCACAAAATTCATCCTCTGTGACACAAACCTCCTTTTGGAGAGATGCGTATATTTTTTTGCAATTATCCCTGAGCGACTTAACTCGTTCCTTTAAAGGCGAGTCGGAAAAGTCTCTCGGCGCAGTACCGAGCCTTTCCGGCTTGAACCCGTCGATAAGCGTTTTAACGCGGTTCCAATCGCCGCGACGTGCCGCATCATACGTCGCTTTATAATACATACTGTCAGAGTAAACAGCCGGTAAATAGCTTGCCTCAAGTCTCGGCTCTTCGCGGAGCATAATCGCACATTTACCGAGTGTTTCGCCGCAATAACGCAGCTGCTCGATTACATCCTTTAATATTTTCTGCCCCCACGGCGTCTGCTGCGGCAAGAGTGACGGATTATAAAGCCTTACTACGCTGTTAATCCATTTTTTCGGAAAAGCGTATGCACAGGCGTTTTCATAGAGCTTATATATAACCTCGGATAGCTTATTGTCGGTTCTGCCGCTTATCAACAGCTCCGTAAGCGATTTAAACTCCTTTGAGCCTTCTTCGTAAAGCTCCTCCAGGGTTTTGTCGGCAGCCTCTTTTATTAAAAGATTTTTTTCGTTATCATCGAGTGTGCGAAAATCCGGAGTAATGCCGACGGAATCGTAATTTGCTCTTACAAGCTTTGAGCAAAACGAATCTATTGTGCAAATGTCGCTTGCAGGCAGCATCATACGCTGTCTTGAGAGATAACGATTGCCGGGGTCGGACTGTAAAAGCTCGGTAAGGCGCGCATTTATACGTTCCTTCATTTCGGCTGCTGCGGCCTTGGTGAAGGTAACGACAAGCAAGCTGTCAGCCGGACAAGGATTTTTTTCGTCGCATATCCGCTCGATAACACGCTCAACAAGCACCGCCGTTTTACCCGAGCCTGCCGCCGCCGAAACTAAAACCGAGCCGTCGCGAGACTCAATTGCTTTTACTTGAGCCTTATTCCATTGTATCTTTTTTTCAGCCAACGTCGTCACCCTCCTTATTCAGTGCTTTTTTCGCATCTTTAAGCGACATTTTTTCTATTTTTCTGACGGGAGCGCCCTGCTCAAATCCGCAAACGGCATAATAATCGCAATAGGCGCACACATCACGTTCGTTTGTTTTCTCGCACGGGAGAACCTCAACATTTCCCGCCTTCAGAGAATTTGCCATTTCGCGCAAAATTCCGTCTATCTCTGTTTTAAGCCTTCCAAGCTCCGCAGCGGTCAACAAATCGCCATTAAAGCCGCCGCTCTTTTTATCGTAAGTTACATTTATAAAACGACCGCTGACATCTCTGTCCATGCCCTCTATGACATCCTTATCGTTTACGACTATGCCGCTGAGTCTTGAATTTTTGATTTTTTGCTCAAGCACTTCTTCGCTTGTTGCTTTTCTGCCGAGAGCATCTGTGCCTTTTTTTGCGGGCATATACAACACTCCGCTCGGGAAAACATCGCCGTACTTTTCCTCTCCGTTTTCTCCGATGGCAAACAGATATATCAGCATTTGCATATTAAGACCCGAAAGCACGTCGGACAAGACAAAATCCTTTCCTCCGGACTTATAATCTATGACACGCAAATATGTCTTGCCGTTTTTTCTCATTGTGTCCACTCTGTCCACAGAGCCTCTGATTTTCAGAAATCCTCCGTCGGGAAGCGGTACGGCATAAGGCGGAATTTCGCCGTCCTCATCTATTTTCACCTCAAATCCCGTGGGTGTGAAATCAGACACCTTGAGTTCTTCGGTAATTCGTTTAACGACTTCAAAAAGCGAGTCCGAAAGGCGGTTATAAAGATATAAAAATCTCTTTTCCTTATTTTCTTTTCCGCCCATTGTCTCGTTGAGATATTCCGATAGTAAATTTTTAACTATACTTTTAATGTCATTGTCTGAGAGCTTAATGAGTTGCGGCTTCGGATATAATGATAAAACGTGTTCGAGCACAAAATGAATAACCGTACCGCTCTGCGCAGGGTCAAGCTCGGCAGTTTTTCTCGGCTTTGCGTTTAAACCGAATTTACAAAAATATTCAAACGGGCATTTATAATACGTTTCTACACGAGACGCGGAAACATACATACTCTTGCCGAATAGTGAAATTGCATTTTTCGAATCTCGGATTTTCATTTTATCTCCCGAAGCAATCCTGTCGAGAGACCTTATCCGGGAAGAATACTCGTTTTTTTCGCCGAAATATTTTTTCAGCGTTACAACAAGTTCAGTATTTTCACAGTAGCCGGTTGCAAGCACTTTAAACGCCGAGGCGTCGCTCTCTATGGAATACAGCGGCTCCGAAAGTGCCGTATCAAGCTTAGGTACTGTCGGAAAAGCTGTGACAATATTGTTTACTATTTCGGACGGGCGCATAGAAGTACCGTCAAAATTCGAAAGCGAATAGGTTACGTAAAGCTTTTCCGACGGCGAAGTTACGGCACGATAAGCCGTAAGCTTCTCGTCAACAGCTTTATATTCGGCGGTTTCGGCAAGCTTAACGCCCAAAGCCCCCATCACCTTACGCTCGCTGTCGCTTAAAAGTCCCTCGGTTGAAGGGTCAAGCGGAAAAACTCCGCTGTCGGCACCGATAACAAATGCCACCTTACAGTCGGAAACCCTGATTCTGTCCGCTGCGCCGACAGTTACGCTGTCAAGCTCCTGCGGCAACGAGCCGAGTGTCACGGCAGACAGCAGTATATTAAAAAGCTCGCTGTACCGTTTTGCCGTTATAACCGTCTCGCCTATCGCCGACGCCATTTTTCCGAGCATATCCATAAGTGTTGCCCAAACTGTATCCTGCTCCTCACAGAGAACGGTATCACCAGACGAAACGAGGTATTCAATTTTTTCTCGCAGTCTTTCGGTAACGCCGTTTTTGATTAAAAACTCATATATGAGCCGCGACTTTTTTTCGCCGTCAGCCTCTTCAAAATCCTTTTTAAAGGCAAGTACCGGTAAAACCGATCTTTTGCGGATGTCATTCAGTCTTATCAATTTTTCTTGGCTTTTTTCGGTCACATCAAATCCGAGACCGTCGGGATTTTCCGTAAAATCTCTGCGCCATTTCGAGCCGTCGATGTTCCATAAAAAGGCGTAATTTTCGAGCTCGGATATTTCATCACCCGACAAGGCGGTAAGACCCGTTTTCAAAAGCCTCATAAAGCTTTCCGTAGAAAAGCCCTCGGCGCAAAGTGCCAGTAGGCATTTGACAAATACCATTACGGGCTGAATACCGATAGGCCGGCGCTTATCCTCAAACATCGGAACACCGTATTTTTTAAAACTCTCGGAAAGTTCCTTGTCGTATGTTCCCGCAGTACGCTCTATAACGGCTATATTGCGGCATCGAAGCGTGGGATTACACCTTAACAGCTTTTTAATTTCACACGCGACAAAATCCGCTTCGTCAGCTCTGTTTCCCGCCGCACACACAACTATGTTATCGCATTCTTCTTTATATGGTTCGGATTCTTCGCCGCACAAATACTTTTCAAGATAAACAAGCTCGGGGCTTCTGCCGTCCTCTTTAACATTTAGTATTTCGGGAGACGAAACGCCGACATTTTGCTCTGCGGCGCACTCCTTAAGGTGCGAAAACTCCGAATTTACGTTTTCGAAAACGGAAATGCCCTCACGAGATAAATCTCGGTCTGTGCAAAGAGAAATAAAGACATTTTCGGCTTTCGGTAAAATACTTTTAATACAGTTCCGTTCCTGCTTTGTAAAGCCGCAAAATGCATCAAAATAGACGGCTTTTCCGTCAAAAAAGTCGGTTTCCGATATCATATCGGCGGCAATAGTTAACAAATTCTCATCATCAAAAAAGCTGCGACTCACTAAGGCATCATACGATGCCGCAATAAGTGAAAGCTCCGAAAGCTTTTTACCGAGTGATTTATTTCCTGTCTTGCCGGAGATTTCCGCAATCTCGTCAGGAGTTACGGCACACTGCTTAAGCTCGGTCACAAAAGTCAAAAGATTTGACAAAAGCGCAGGCTTGGACGAAAACCTTTTAAAATATTCGAGCTTTCCCGACAGTGCCTCAAGTGAAAGACTCATCAACACTTTGCGCGTGCCGTCGTCGATTGTCTTATTGAGTGCCTTGCCGTACTGCTCGTTTATTACGAAAGCAAGGCGCGTAAAGCTCAATATATCTACGTTAAGCATTTTTTGCGCGCCGATTTTTTCGAGAATACTGCGTTCACTCTCAAACGAGAACTGCTCGGGCACTATGAGTATACACTTTTTATTTTCGGACGCTCTCTCTGCGATAAGAGCTCTGATTTTTTCAGTTTTGCCGCTGTTGTTGCGACCGAGTATAAAATTAAGCATTTCGCACCCCCATCTATGCTGTTAATGTCAAAAATCAATATATCTCAAAAAATTCCGACGAATGCGGTTTTAAAGAGACCGCAACGTCATTTTCACATTTTGGAATATCTTTTCTCGCCCATAAATCGCGAACCGCACGGACGTTCTCAATTCCCAAATCCGAAAGCTTCAATTTATGACGGTTTTCTTCATCGGAAAGATTGAAAACCGCAACCGCAGTACAGTTTTCGATTTTTGTCTGCCACACGGCAATGCCGCCTTTGTTATATACAAACAACGGTTTTTCGGAGTTTTGGTTCACATTTATAACTTCGGGATTTGTGACAAGAGACAGAGTATAATTATCCGTAAGGCGAAGCTCGCCGCCGAAAAAAAGCGGAGAGCGAAAAACAGCCCACAAGGTCATCATGGTTTTTTGCTCTTCCTTTGTAAACCCCGAATCACGCCCCATATCGCCCATATAAGAGCCGTCTACACAGAGCTTGCCGAGCGGCAAAATGTCGCAATCGGGAAATGAGCCGTCTTTCACATACGGATACCACTTTTCGCAGAGTGAAAACATATTGAGAAGCTTATCCCATCTGTCCCAAAAATCGTCCGAAATACGCCACATATTTGCATTTTCCGAGAGATGCTCGGCTTTGTTTAACGGTGCGGGACCCGGCGACAGGCTCAGTACCATATCTCTGCCGGAACGGTCTATTGCGGCACGTATCATTTCTATTTCTTTTTCCGCGGAATACGGGTTTTGCGGACTGAATTCGGTATTTGCTATATCATCGACTTTTACAAAGTCAACGCCCCAAGAGGCATACAGTTTAAAAAGAGAATCGTAATATTCTTCGGCCCCTCTTTTTTCCGTATTCACCCCGTACATATCGGTATTCCAAGGACACAGTGAAAACTGAGAAGCAATGTCGCGCGCACGGGCAGTTGTGCCGTAAATACGCGTATTTCGGTGAACCGCCTGACGCGGAATACCTCGCATAATGTGGATACCGAATTTAAGCCCCATAGAGTGAATTTTATCTGCAATCGGCTTAAATCCCGCGCCGTTTGCGGAGGACGGGAAGCGATTTACCGCCGGGATAAGCCGCGAATATTCGTCCATACAAAGGTCGGCAAAGTTATTGTATACATTGCCCTTAGCCGCCGGCTCATACCACTGTATATCGCAGACAACATATTGATAGCCGTATTGCTTTAATCGGTCACGCATAAACTCGGCATTTCCAAGAAGCTCATCTTCGGTTACGCCTGCACCGTAGCAATCCCAACTGTTCCAACCCATAGGAGGCTTTTTTATAAAGTCCTTCATATCTTCACCCTGTAATCTTTTGCTTTATTATACAATATAAGGCACAACAAAACAACCGAACCGAAAAAAATAATGAGTCAAGAAAAAAGCCGGCGCGGATAAGGACGGGCGTTCATAATGAAGTATTAAATGATATATTTTTGATGCAATAAAAGATAAGCCCCTCAGATGAGTTTCGGCTCATCTGATGGGCTTATTATTGTTGTACAAAAGATGTTCTTTTGAAGCAAAACTGCCTTATGAACACTCAGCCAACGGTCAAAAGTCAGTGAAATTATTTCTTTTCTTTGCCGTTTAAGGCCTCGGAAAGCGTATGCCAACCGAGAACGGCACATTTTACACGCGCCGGCATATGTGAAATATCACGAAGTGCGGACGCCTCTTCAAGACCTTCTATCTCATCCTCGGTAGCTTCGCCCTTAATCATTTTAATAAATGTATCACCGAGCTTTAACGCATCTTCCTTTTTCTTGCCTATAATCATACCGAGCATAATATCCGCAGACGCCTGCGAGATAGCACATCCGTCGCCGACAAAGGCACCGTCGGTTATTGTATCTCCGTCGGTTTTAAGCTTGAGCCATATGTCGTCACCGCAGTTGGGGTTAACACCCTCCAAAACTATATCGGCGTCGGGCAAATCGTGCTTAAACTCCGGATGAACATTGTGCTCCGTCAGTATTTCATTATAAAAGCTTCTATTCTCCATAACCCATACGCTCCCTTATTGTTGCTACGCTGTCGGTAAATTTATCGACTTCGTCCTCGGTATTGTAAAAAGCAAAGCTTGCTCTTGCTGTGGAATTAAGTCCCAAATGCGTAAGCAGCGGTTGCGCACAATGGTGACCGGCTCTTACGGCTATCCCGTCAGCAGCCAATATTTCGCTTATATCATGCGGATGTACATTGTCGATCGTGAATGTAACTATTCCCGTATGCTCGTCGGCATTTTCCGAACCGATAATATTTACGTGAGGAATTTTTTTCATTTTTTCGATTGCACGTGAGGTAAGTGCAATTTCACGCTCACCTATATAGTCAAATCCGACTTTTTCAATATAATCTATTGCCGCCTTGAGCCCCGCGGCACCTGCGGCATTTACTGTACCGGCCTCAAATTTGTGCGGCAACTCGGCATACACAGCCGATGTGCGCGTAACGGAATCTATCATCTCGCCGCCCGACAAAAACGGAGGCATTTTTTCGAGTAATTCCTCTTTGCCGTAAAGAACGCCTATGCCCATAGGTGCCAAAAGCTTATGACCCGAAAAAGCGAAGAAATCCGCGTCGAGGTCTGTGACGTCAACCCTCATATGCGGTGTGCTCTGCGCTCCGTCAACAACCATTACGGCGCCCTTTTCGTGAGCGAGCTTTGCAATTTCTTTTACAGGATACTCTCTGCCGAGCACGTTTGAAACCTGCGTCATTGCGACAATTTTCGTTCTGCTTGTTATAAGCTCTTTCACCTTTTCAAGGTCGATGCTGCCATCCTTAGCACATTCGATGAATTTAAGCTCGGCACCGCAGGTTTTAGCCACCATTTGCCAAGGCAAAAGGTCGCTGTGATGCTCCATTATCGAAACAACTATCTCGTCGCCCTTTTTAACATTTGAAAGCCCATAGCTGTATGCAACAAGATTAAGACTTTCCGTGGTATTTCTTGTAAAAATTATCTCGTTGCTCTTTTCGGCACCTATAAATTTTCGAACGGCTTCTCTTGCGTTTTCATAGACCTCGGTGGCCTCGACACTCAAAGAGTAAAGTCCGCGCAGAGGGTTTGCGTTGTAATTTTTGTAAAAATCGCCCTCGGCGTCAATAACGCATTGCGGACGCTGTGAAGTCGCGGCATTATCGATATAAATTGTTTTATTCTGCATAAGCAGCGGAAAATCATTTCTGTAATCGTAGTGCATTTTAAAGATCCTCATCAAGTATTTTGATTATGAGCTTTTCGGTTTCTTCGTCGCCCGTTTCGCGGGCCAGACGCTCAATTGCGGCTCTCGCAAGAATATTTTCAGCCTCGGCTTTTCCTATGCCGCGGCTCTCAAAATAAAACAGCGTTTCATCGTCAAGCTCGCCTATTGTTGCGCCGTGATTGCCGACAACATTTTCTTCGGCGCAAAGAATAAGCGGTACGGTTTTATTTATAACGCCGTCGCCGAGCATTAAAACAGACTCTTTTTCGTTGCCTACGGAGTCGGACGAGCCGGTTTTAAAGTCAATTGTGCCTCTGAATATTTTTGAAGAAGAATCCTTCAGCGCACCGCTTGCGTTTATTTCGCTTTCGGTGCTCTTGCCGTAATGATTTACGACAAGATTTATATCTACCGTCTGCTCCCTTTGGCCGAGATAGCCTATGTCGGATTTGAAGCTGCTCTTATCTCCCGTAAGCTCAATGAGGCTGTCGGAATAAATATCTCCTTTGCCCGGGAAAACCTGTAAAAGCTCTACCCTGCCGCTTTCATCGCAGAAAGACGTTACTTTATTGTAAACAAGTGACTTTTCTCCGCTTCTTTGCACCTGAATAAGACGCACAAGAGCATTCTCTTTTACGTTAAGCTCTGTTTCGACAGCAAGATTATTTTCCGTCGAAAGAACTTCTATAACGGTAACCGAGGTTTCGCTTTGAGCATTTATCGTAACTTTCTTGCGGCTGAATTCATTTTCGCCGTTTACCTCGACACGCACTACCTTTTTGCGTCCCGTTACGTCAACAGTAAGCGGAGACATCTCGGTTGTGCCGTTTTCGTCCCAAGAAAGAGCCGTTTCATTTACGCCGAGCCGATTCCAAGTCCGTGTCGGAAGTCTGTTTATCAAAGTCATATAATTCACCCTTTCAAAAAGACCTTTAGCCTATACTGCCTTTCATTTCAAGCCTTATGAGGTTATTCATTTCAACGGCATATTCGACGGGAAGCTCTTTTGAGACATTATCCGCAAAGCCGCTTACTATAAGGGCGCGTGCGTCCTCCTCACTCATACCGCGGCTCATAAGGTAAAATACAGCTTCGTTGCTGATGCTGCCGATTTTGGCTTCGTGACCGACTGCGGCATCTTTAGTGCGTATATCCATAGCCGGTATTGTGTCCGAGCGCGATTGCGAATCAAGCATCAGAGATTGGCACGAAACCGACGACTTAGTCCCTTTTGCGCTCTTTTCGACAACAACGCTGCTTCTGAAGGTGCTTATTCCGCCGCCCTTGCTTATTGAACGGGTATTCATATAAGAGCTTGTATTTTTTCCTACGTGAACAACCTTTGCACCCGTATCAAGGTTTTGACCCTTGCCGGCAAAGGTGACGCCCGTAAACTCCATACGGGAATTATCACCCTTTAAAATGCTCATGGGATAAAGGCAGCCGACATGCGAGCCGAACGAACCCGAAACCCACTCGATAACGCCGCCCTCTTCAACAAGAGCACGCTTGGTGTTAAGGTTATACATATTTTTAGACCAGTTTTCAATAGTGGAATATCTGAGCTTGGCATTTTTCTTGACAAACAATTCAACGCAACCCGCGTGAAGGTTTGCAACATTGTATTTCGGTGCGGAACAGCCCTCGATGAAATGTAGACTTGCGCCCTCATCGACAATTATAAGCGTATGCTCAAACTGCCCTGCGCCCTTTGCGTTAAGTCTGAAATACGACTGAAGCGGAATTGAAACCTGCACACCCTTAGGCACGTATACGAACGAGCCGCCTGACCAAACAGCACCGTGAAGAGCGGCAAACTTATGGTCGCGCGGAGTTACGAGCTTCATAAAATATTTTTTTACCATATCGGCATACTCGCCGTTCATGGCACTCTCCATATCGGAATACACAACACCCTGAGCCGCAACCTCATCTTTCACATTGTGATACACAAGCTCCGAGTCGTACTGTGCGCCGACACCTGCGAGAGATTTACGCTCTGCCTTTGGAATACCGAGTCTTTCAAAGGTGTCCTTTATATCTTTAGGCACGTTTTTCCAATTGTTTTGCATTTTTGTGTTGGGGCGAACATATGTCGCGATATTAGCTATATCAAGTCCGTCAAGAGAAGGTCCCCAATTTGGCACCTTCATCTCGTTATATATCTGCAAAGACTGAAGGCGGAACTGCTGCATCCAAACAGGGTCGTTTTTCTCCTTGGAGAGCTTGTCGATAATTTCGGGAGTAAGTCCGCTCTCCATACGATAAGCGTCGTGCTCCTCATCGCGTATATCATAGACGCTGCGGTCAATGTCTTCAATTTGACTTTTCTCTTTCATTTATAATCACCAGCTTTTCCATGGGATAAATCAGATATTGCCGAAGCCGTTTTCATTTATTTCCCCGACAAGCGACGCATCGCCGTTTTTGACTATAACGCCGTTTTCCATAACATGAGTTTTGTCAACGGTCAAGGCTTCAAGTATTCTCGTGCTGTGAGTTATGATGAGCAATGAGCCTTTTACTCTCTCTCTGTAAAGATTTACTCCGTTTGAAACGGTACGAACTGCGTCTACATCGAGGCCGGAATCGGTTTCATCAAGAATCGCCAGCTTCGGCTCCAACATAAGCATTTGAAGTATTTCGGCTTTTTTCTTTTCTCCGCCGGAAAAACCAACATTTAAATCTCGCTCGGCGTAAGACTCATCCATTGAGAGAAGCTTCATAGTTTCAGAGAGCTTCTTTTTAAAATCCCAAAGGCGCAGACGGCTGCCTGTTTTCTGCTCAAGAGCACTTCTTATAAATGCACTGAGAGTAACGCCCGGTACCTCAAGAGGATTTTGGAACGACAAAAATATACCCTTGTTGGCTCTTTCGTTAACGGGAATATCTGTTATATTCTCTCCGTCAAATATAATTTCGCCGCTTGTGACGGTGTATTCCGGATTTCCGGTTACGGCGTAGCCGAGCGTGGACTTACCTGTTCCGTTCGGACCCATAAGAACGTGTGTTTCATCTTTTCCGACCGTAAGATTTACACCGTGAAGTATCTCTTTTTCACCTGCACTGACGTGAAGGTCTTTAATTTCAAGCAGATTATCGTTTTTCATATTACATCATCCTCGTTTTCGTTGTGGGAATCACATTTACAGCATGAGTTCTTTTGTTTATTTTTAAGCTCGAGAACATCTTTAAGCGTATAGCTGTTAACATATTCTTTTATATGCTCCTCAAGTCCGAGCCAAAACGGATAAGTATAACAGGAATCTCCCCTGTCACACTTTTTTCCGTCTTTTGCAAGACAAGATACGGGAGTAAGCTCGCCCTCGGCGGCATATAGGATTTCACCGACCTTGTAATTCTCCGGTGCACGCTTTAATTTATATCCGCCGGTTTTTCCGATGGCACTTTCGACAAGCTCGTTTTTAGACAGCTCGGTCATAATGCTCTCAAGATATTTTCGGGAAATGTCCTGTCTCTCCGCGATATCTTTAAGGCTTATATATTTATTGCTGCCCTGCTCTGCCAAATCCAGCATAACCCGCAGAGCATATCTGCCCTTTGAAGATATCATCATAAAAAGCACTCCTTTCCACGCCGTTTCACAACAGCGAAACAGCCGATTACAGCACAAAAGACAGTAAATTGTTTTAATCTCCTATCTTTCCACTGGCAATTATACTTCCCAACTCCCACTTTGTCAATAGGAATTAACGCCGTTTACAAAAATGAACATATTATATAAAAAGTGTATTTACGCGCAAAAAGGCAGCCCGCAAAAGCGGACTGCCGAAAAGCTTTTTTAAATTACGCTCAACGAACACGATAAATCGTGCAAAACGGCTCACTCTTAATAGAGGGTGCTTGCGTTTGAGCTTGTAGTAGATGTAGTCTTGCTGTTATACTTAGAGTTAACGGCATAGGTTTTGAGAAGCTTCTCCTGGTTCTTAGAGGTCCACTTAATCACAGACTTGTTAGCCTTTTTTGCATAGTCTCCCGTATCGGAAACAAGCTCTTTATCAAATTCCTCGAACTTAGAGGTTGCAAGAGTGCTTCTGACCTTTGCCTTCCATACGGTTTCATCGGCTGTGCCTACAAAGTACATAATATGATAGCCGTACGTTGTTTCGATTATATCGGTATCGCCGGGTTTTCTTGATGAATCAAAGCACCAGTCGTTAAACTGAGTAACCATCTGACCGGGCTTAACATTCTCATAAAGGCCGCCTTTGGTATTTGAACCGGTGTCATCGCTGTTGCTGTTTGCAAGAGCTGCAAAATTATCCTCTGTGGGATTTGCAAGGTACTGGTCGTAAACCGTCTTGGCCTTATTATAATACTCTGTCTTTTGCTCATCGGTAAGATTTGCGGTAGTTCCGCTGCTGTCTGTTGATTTGAACTGGAAGAGAATATGACGTACATTTACAGCCCTTGTTTCGTCAAGATGAGCCGTGGCTGTAATATACATTACAACATAACCGCCGTCAACCTCTATAACACCTACTTCGCCGACCTTTCTGTCGGAGGAAACCGCCCAATCGGCTGCAGCCGAACCGAGCGAACTGCTGATTGAAGAATATGTTGTATCCGACAAAACAACCGAGGATGAAGTGAGTGAAGAATTATAGCTCTGAGCCTGCTTGAGAAGGTCATCCGCGCTCTTTACGTTTGCTGCGTATTTATCGGCAGAAGCCTTTGCCTCGCTCATGGCAGCGGTATTTGCCGCCGTTTTTTCCTCATCCGTGGCATTGCTGTCAACATTTGCATTAGCCGATACTTTAAACGCAGATACGGAAAGAGTGGTATAATTATTCGGATTAGCCTCATACTCGGCTACTATCTCATCATTCGTTATCGCATCCGATATTTCGGACTGCTTCTGCTGTGCATACTTGGATGCAAGCGTGCTGTCTTCAAGAGCGGCTCTGAGAACCTTTTCGGTTACGCCCTTGCCGTATATTTTCTGAATATAGCGGTCAAGCGAAAAATCGTTGTTGTCGGCACTCTTCTTGATGCTTGATACTCTCTCGTCAATCTCGGCCTTTTCTTCGTCATTGAGAGTAAGACCGTTTTTCCTCGCCAAATCCGCATATGCCGTATAGGACTGCATATAATTCAGTGCCGAAACCCTGAGAAAATCTGCCCAAGTCTTGATTTCCTCATCTGTATTAAGACTGGAAGTATCACCTGTATATTCCTGATCCATGGGAGTTTTTGATGTATCATAGCCGGTATACATCTTGCCCATACCCTTGCCGTAATATGTATCATACTGATTCGACATATTATAATAATAATTATAGAGCGTCATATAATAGTAGTTATATGTTGCCACGGTATCTTTTTCAGAGCCGAATTTAGCGGCTTTAAGCACCTTTTGCGGAACACCGAAGAAATTGAGTATACCGCCGACGGCCGCAAGACAAATAGCCACGGCAAGGACAATAGCTATAACCTTTCCTACTATTCTGCCGGCCTTTGCTGCCTTAGGATTCTTTTTAGTCTGCTTTTTGGCAGCCTTGGCCATACGCTGCTTACGTTCTTCTCTGTACGCTTCGGCAGCGCTTTTTTCACGTTGCTTGTTTTCCATCAAGTTTTCATCCTTTACAAAATGATCTTCAGTGAAATACTGATAAACAGATACATTTTATACTATTTTTTAAAAAGTTACAAGACAAAAAGACAAATTTTTAGCAAATTTAAAAATTGTTAACAGTTTTGGGGCGTCGGTCAAAAGAAGCCGATTGCTTTTATACAGTTGTCAAATATATTTCTTGACATACTTTTTGCACACAATTATAATAGATGAATGATATTTTATATGAAATTGTCACAAACAGTTTCATACATTGAAAAGAGGGAGATAATGAAAGCTGAGACAAAAAGTCCGCTCAAGAAAAACGGCGCAGCAGACAGCAAATTATCCGGAAGAATTTGGTTCAACATTTGTCTTTTCGGATTTACGGGTCAAATGGCCTGGACGCTTGAAAATATGTATTTCAACACATTCCTTTACAACACGGTTTACGAGGGTGGTAAAGTAACCGGCTCGCTCTCGTCAATGACGGCAATAAAGCTTATGGTAGCATTCAGTGCCGCAACGGCGGTTATTACCACATTTATAATGGGTAATCTGTCAGACAGAGTAAACAAGAGAAAAATATTCATTTCTCTCGGCTACATAATTTGGGGTATTACAACCGGAGCATTCGGGTTTATAACAAAAGACAACATAGGCAGCCTGTTCGGCATCTCCGATTCTTATAAGGTTATCACCGCCACCGCCGTGACTGTAATCGTTATGGACTGCGTTATGACATTTTTCGGCTCAACAAGTAACGACTCGGCCTTCAATGCATGGATAACGGACATCACAACTCCGAAAAACAGAGCTACCGCCGAGAGTGTGCTTGCCATATTGCCGGTTGTTGCGATGGTAGTTGTAATCGCCTTCGGCGGTATGATAGACGCAATCGGCGGATATCCCGTATTTTTCTTTGCCATAGGCGGATTTGTTATTGTCTGTGGTATTCTCGGCTTGTTCACGCTTAAAGATTCTCGAAGCGGAGTACATGAAAAAAGCGGTAATTACTGGAAGGACCTTATTTACGGCTTCAAGCCGTCCGTAGTGAAAGAGAACAGCAAGCTCTATCTTGCGTTCATAGCTATATGTCTTTTCCAAACGGCAGTTCAGGTATTTTTCCCATATCTTTTAATATATCTTCAGCACAGTCTCGGATTTAACATTGAAGATCTGCTCGGTTACGTAACCAAGCCCGTGCTTATTGCAGCACCGTTTGTAATAATCGCGCTTGTCGCCGTAATAGTTCTTGTCGGCAAGCTTATTGACAAAATAGGCAAAAACATTCTTTTATTTGTTGCAATAGCACTGTTTACAGTCGGCCTTTTTGCCGCTTCATTTATGCATACCGCCGGCAAATTTGCTCTTGCCGCAATACCGCTCTTTGCAGGATACGGTCTGCTCGGAATTATGCTTAATTCAACGGTACGCGACTACACCCCTGAAGATAAGACAGGACTTTTTCAGGGAATCAGAATGATATTCTTTGTGCTTATACCGATGATTGTAGGCCCGTCAATAGGCGACCGGGTTTGTAAAGCGTATGCCGGCGGAACATATGTCGGTGATGACGGACTGTCAAACTATGAGCCGTGCGCACAGATGTTTTTAGCGGCGGCAATAGTTGCGTTGCTTGTTTTAATACCGTGCATTATACTCCGCAAAAAAGGAATTAACAAAAACACGGATATTAAAGAATAAGTCTTAATCAGAAGGCTAATCAATATAAAAAAGAACCTTGCGATTCAGCTGAGAGCCGAGTCGCAAGGCTTTTTTACTGTCAAACGGTGTTGCGTCGAAACAGGACAATATGCGATTATTCCAAAATAATTTTATAAAATACCTTTTTGCCCTTTTTGACTATTATACTGCCGTCCGAAAAATCATCGGCACAGACGGTTTCAACGGCAGAGGCAACTTTTTTATCATTTACGGAAACTCCGCCCTGCTCTATAAGACGTCTGCCCTCGCCCTTTGATTTAGTCATACCGGCTTTAAAGAGAATGTCGTTTACGGCAATTTTTCCGTCGGTAAGATCATCTTTTGAAAGAGTGTAAGAAGGCATATTGTCAAGGTTTCCGCTTCCCGAGAACAATGCTCTTGCGGTCTGCTGAGCTTTATTTGCCTCTTCTTCGCCGTGAACAAGCTTTGTAAGCTCAAAGGCGAGTATTTCTTTGGCGGTATTAAGCTGGCTGCCCTCCCACTTATCCATCTTGTCAATTTCTTCAAGGGGCAGGAAAGTCAACATTCTGATGCATTTGAGAACATCTGCATCGGCTACGTTTCTCCAATACTGATAGAACTCAAACGGAGAAGTTTTATTGGGGTCAAGCCAAACCGCACCCGACTGAGTTTTGCCCATCTTCTTACCCTCTGAATTCAAGAGAAGCGTTATGGTCATAGCATAAGCGTCTTTGCCGAGCTTCTTTCTTATAAGTTCGGTTCCGCCGAGCATATTGCTCCACTGATCGTCGCCGCCGAACTGCATATTGCAGCCGTAATGCTTAAACAAATGATAGAAGTCATAGGACTGCATTATCATATAGTTAAACTCAAGGAACGAAAGTCCCTTTTCCATTCTCTGCTTATAGCACTCGGCTCTCAGCATATTATTGACCGAGAAACAAGCACCGACATCACGTAAAAGGTCGATATAGTTGAGCTTCAAGAGCCAATCTGCGTTATTTACCATTATTGCCTTGTCGGGCCCGAATTCAATAAAACGCTCCATCTGCTTTTTAAAGCAATCGCAGTTATGCTGTATGGTTTCGGGAGTCATCATGGAACGCATATCGGTTCTGCCTGACGGGTCGCCGACATAGCCTGTGCCGCCGCCTATCAAAACGACCGGCTTGTTGCCTGCCATTTGAAGACGTTTCATAAGGCAGAGCGCCATAAAGTGCCCTACGTGAAGAGAGTCCGCCGTCGGGTCAAAGCCTATATAGAAGGTTGCTTTACCGGCGTTTACAAGCTCGCGTATCTCATCTTCGTTAGTTACCTGAGCTATTAAGCCCCTGGCTTTTAATTCTTCGTAAATTTCCATTTCAATTCTCTCCTTTAATTATCGACATAAAAAAAGCCCTCTGTCAAAAGACAGAGGACGAAAAATCGCGGTACCACCTCGGTTTGCCTTTCCCTCACGGAAAAAGCCTCGTGAAGTTATAAAAACTTCGGCAATTAACGCTTGCAAAACGGCATAACCTACTGTGCTTCGGAAATGCGGCTCCGGGACGTAACTTCAAAGAGCTTTTTACCGTTTCGCAGCAACCAACGGCTCTCTTAAAAAAATTTACTCTTTTACCTTGACCCTTCGCGGCCTGTATAAATATGTGCCTATTGTACCATTAAAAAAATATTTGTCAACCTTTAATCGTCAATTTCGGCAGACGAGAGTAATTCCTCTGCGCTGTTTAAAATGCTTTGAGTAACGGTGAGGCCGCCCATTATCCTTGCAAGCTCATACTTTCTGCCGTTATAATCGAGAGAAGCTATGCACGTGTAAGTGCGCCCGTCCTTCTCTTCTTTTGAAATAAGCTTGTGCTCGTCGGCAAAGGCTGCTATCTGCGCCAAATGAGTTACACATATAACCTGATGTGTTTTTGAAAGCTCTTTCATTTTTGCGGCAATCTTTAACGCCGCTCTGCCGCTCACACCGGAATCGATCTCGTCAAAAATGAGCGTGTCGATGTCGTCAAGCTCAGACAATACGCACTTAATGGCAAGCATTATTCTTGAAAGCTCGCCGCCCGATGCTATTTTTGACAACGGTTTCGGCTCCTCACCGGCATTTGCCGAGAGCAAAAACTCAATATTGTCTATGCCGTTTTCATAAAGCTCGCCGACAGAGTCATTTACAATAAACTTAACCGACGGCATATCGAGAAATGCGAGCTCTCTTTCGACATCGGCGGAAAACTTTTTGCCGGCTTCAATTCTGATTTCGGAAAGCTTTTTTGCCGCGGCGAGAGCCTCGTTATATGCTTTTTCGGTTTCTGCGCGCAGCTGTTCTGCTCGCTCGTCCGAAAAGGACAAAGCGTCTCTCTCTTTTTCGGCATTTTCAAGATAAGCGAGTATATCTTCTTCGCTGTCGCCGTATTTTTGGGATAATCTGTAAATGACGTCAAGACGCTCCTCGGCTCTTTCGGTCTCGTTTGGGTCATAGTCGAGCGAATATATTTTGTCGCGAAGCTCTTCGGTATATGCGCTGAGGTTCATTGCGGCATCATTGACACCGTTTGCCGTCTCGGTAAAATCCGAAGAATAATCTGCCGCCGACAGCAATTTTGACGCAGCGTCAGCCGCAATATCGGCAGCACCCGGCATTTCACCGTCGCCGTTAAGCGCGGCATATGCCGTATGCAGCAAGTCGAGGACCTTTTCGGCATTTCTGAGGAACCCGAGCTTTTCGGTCAACTCGTCTTTTTCACCCGGCCTTATATCCGCCTTTTGTATTTCCTCAATCTGATAATTAAGTATATCAAGCCTGCGGTTTTTCTCATTTACATCTGTGTTGAGGGATTTCAGCTCGTTTTCCTTTTTGATATACAGCGAATAAAGCTCTTTGAATTCTTTAAGCTCTCTGCCGCTGCCTGCGAGCTTATCAATAAAAGAACAGTGCGTCTCCGGCGATAAAAGGCTTTGATTATCAAGCTGACCGTGAATATTTACAAGCTGCACACCCAATGCTTTAAGCATGGAAACGGTCGCCGGCATACCGTTTATGCGGCATACATTTTTACCGTCAGGGGTTAATTTGCGGCTTACAATCAGCGTATCGTCTTTTTCTATACCGAGCTTTTCAAGTTCGTTTTTTACATTGTCGCCGACATTTTGAAATTCGGCGCACACCGACGCGCTGTCGGCTCCGCTTCGTATAAGCTCACGCGAGGTACGCTCGCCCAAAATTGCGTTAAGAGAATCTATAACGATAGATTTACCGGCACCGGTTTCACCTGTCATTACGTTAAATCCGTTTTCAAAATCAATAGACGCGCTTTTGATAACGGCTATATTTTCTATCTGCAAATTTGAAAGCATTTTTTCAGTCTCCGTTCAGCATTGCTTTTATCTGTAAAGTAAACTCCCGCGCCTCAGAATCGCTGTGGCAAAGCACAAAGATAGTGTCGTCGCCTGCCAAAGTTGCAACTACCTTTTCGAGCTTCATTGCATCAACCGCGGCTGCCGCAGCATTTGCTGTTCCCGAAAAGCACTTAATTGCGCAGATATTACCTGCGGCTGCCACCGAAATTACCGACTGTGAAAAGATAGAATAAAACTTAGCACTGTCATCATCGGAGCCGCTGCTGCCGACGGAATATTTTGAACGTCCGTTTTTTACAGGTGTTTTTATGAGTTTCAATTCCTTTATATCGCGCGAAACGGTAGCCTGTGTTACATTGTATCCGTTCTTTTTAAGAAGCTCCAAGAGCTCGTCCTGCGTAGTAACGGCGTTTTCGGTTATAAGCCTTAAAATAAGCTCATGTCTTTTCTTTTTCAACTTATGCCCTCCTCTGTGCCAATTTACTGTTAAGCACATCAATAAACGATTCGTTTTTAATTCTGATGAAGTCCGCGTAGTATTTTGACTTGCCTACTCTTACACAGTCTCCCGGTCTCAGCTCTACGGAATCGTCGCCGTCACATGAAATTCTGATTTTATCGGACGTGTTTTCGGGAATTTTCACCGAAAGCACGGAGTCGTTGCCGAAGATAAGCGACCTTGCAAAAAGTGAGTGTGTGCAGATAGGCGTTAAAAGTATACTCTCGATTTTCGGGTCTACAACAGGGCCGCCTGCCGACAGCGAATACGCCGTGGAGCCTGTGGGTGTGGAAATTATGATACCGTCGGCGTAATAATCGTTGATTTTTTGCCCGTCACACTCAACATTAAGCTTAACGAGTTTTATCTGCTCGCCTCTTGCGATTACTACGTCGTTAAGGCAGCAATCGAGCGTTTTTTCACATGAGCCGTTTTTAACGGTGACATCGAGCATCATTCGTTTATCTATTGTATAATTGCCCTCTATAAGCTCCTTTAAAAGCTCGAGCTCGTTTTTTTCTATGCCCGCCATAAAGGCGAGATTGCCTGCATTGACGCCGAGTATCGGCTTTTTATATTTAACCGCTTTACGTGCCGCGTGGATAAGCGAGCCGTCACCGCCTATGGCGATAACAACGTCGCAAAGTGACAAAAGCTCTGTTTCGGGCAAACCGACGGCTTTGATTTTATGACATATTTTTTCCGCGGTTTCCGTTTCAAAATAGTATTCGGCATTGTATTTTTCAAGGTATTTACATACATCGTCCGTAACCGAAAGCGCATGAGAACGCGTTAAATTCGGCAACAATGCAATTTTCAAATCAGTCACCTGCTTTACTGTAACGTATTGTGTGAAAGCTCGGCTACTTCCGATTCTTTGCCCTTCACAGCATTTATATTGTTTTGCTCTTTTCGAAGATACATAAGGTATTCAATATTGCCCTCGGGACCTTTTATGGGCGAAAAGTCAAGACCGACAACCGAAAATCCCGTATCAAAAGCAAAATCCGTGATTGTTTTAATAACTTCGGCGTGCGTTTCCTTGTCGCGCACAACACCTTTTTTGCCCACCTTGTCGCGCCCCGCCTCAAACTGCGGCTTGATGAGCGCCACGATCTCACCGTCTTCCTTCAGGTAATTCCGGATCGGCTCCAGCACTTTTGTCAGCGAAATAAAGGAAACATCAATGGAAGAAAAATCAATCGGTTCTCCCAGATCTTCGGGCACTACATAACGGATATTGGTCTTCTCCATACACACAACCCGCTCATCCTGTCTGAGTTTCCAGTCCAGCTGTCCTCTTCCCACATCGATCGCAAATACCTTTCTGGCGCCGTTTTGAAGCATACAATCCGTAAATCCGCCGGTGGATGAACCCACATCTGTACAGACTTTTCCATCCACACTGACGTCAAAGTTGGCAATCGCCTTTTCCAGCTTCAATCCGCCCCTGCTCACATAAGGGAGCACATGACCGCGCACTTCAATCTGCACCGTATCCGGAAATGTCGTTCCGGCTTTGTCCTCTCTTTGTCCTTCTACAAACACATTCCCTGCCATAATGACAGCTTTTGCCTTTTCTCTGGACTCTGCCAGATTTCTTTTTACAAGCAATACATCTAATCGTTCTTTCATGTCAATCTTTCCCTATCGTCACATAATCTGCAATAATCTGTTTTACAATCGTCTCCGCATCCAGTCCGACTTCCCTGCGCAGCAAGTCTACATTGCCGTGTTCTACATAATCATCCGGAATTCCGATGCACCTGACACCTACATCCAGCTTTGCTCTCGATACATAGTGAAGTACCTGTTCTCCAAATCCGCCGGACAATACATTTTCTTCAATCGTCACAAAAAGTCTGTGATCCTTTGTCAGAGTTTCCAGCATCTCTGTATCCAGAGGCTTTACAAATCTGGCATTGATCAGTGAGCAATGATATCCGATCTCTTTCAGTCTGTCACGCACCTGAACTGCCAGCTCTGCCATGTGCCCCACAAAGATCACCGCAATATCCTCCTCTTCATAAAGAATCTCACTTTTTCCATAGACGATCGGAGTACGAAACGCCGACAATCCCTCGTAAGCGGCGCCTCTTGGATAACGCAGTGCCACCGGATACTGGAAATCTGCACAAAACCGCACCATATCCGCCATCTCCCACCTGTTTTTCGGTGAAAGGATCGTCATATTAGGGATCATATTCAGAAATGACAGATCGAAAAGTCCCTGATGTGTCTCTCCGTCACTGCCCACCAGACCGGCTCTGTCCACTGCGATCATCACCGGCAGGTTCTGCAGGCACACATCATGAATCGCCTGGTCAAACGCCCGCTGCAAAAACGAGGAATACACCGCAACAACCGGCTTTAATCCCCCTGCTGCCAGCCCTGCTGCAAAGGTCAGCGCATGCTCTTCTGCAATCCCGACATCAAAGAACCGATCCGGAAACATCCTTGCAAATCTGGCAAGTCCGGTTCCATCCGCCATGGCTGCTGTAATTCCGACTACTGCATCATTTTGCTTTGCAATATCACAGAATACTTTGGAAAAAATATCGGTATAGCTGTCTTTAGAGCTCTTCTCTTTTGCCTCCCCGGTCTCAATGTCAAACGGAACGATCCCATGAAATCTGGATGGATTCTCCTCCGCAGGACCGTATCCCTTTCCTTTCTTGGTGAGTACATGAACCAGAACTGCATGATCTACCCGCTTCGCCTCCTGAAATGTCTTATACAGCTTTCGGATATCATGCCCGTCCACCGGTCCCAGGTAGGTGATTCCCATATCCTCGAAAAACATACCCGGAACAAATAATTGCTTGAGTCCGCTTTTCGTCTTTTTCATCTGGTACAGGATCTTCTCACCCTGTACCGGAATCTTCATCAAGGTATCCTCAACACCCTTTTTCAGTCCCGTATATGCCTCTGCCGTGCGCAGTCCGTTCAAATATCTGGACATCCCGCCCACATTTTCAGAAATTGACATATTGTTGTCATTCAATACAATGATAAAATTGCTTTTTAAACGGGACGCATTGTTCAGTGCCTCATATGCCATCCCTCCGGTCATGGCTCCATCTCCGATGATGGAGATCACGCTGTGCTCTTCCCCCTTAATATCTCTCGCCGCCACGTACCCGAGGCCTGCGGAAATAGAGGTGGAGCTGTGTCCGGTATCAAATGCGTCACATTCACTTTCCTTTCGCTTTGGAAATCCGCTCATGCCGCCATATTTTCTCAGATCGTCAAATCCGGCGCGCCGTCCTGTCAGAATCTTGTGTGTGTAGGACTGATGTCCCACATCCCAGATCATCTTATCCTGCGGCAGTTCAAACGCCAGATGCAGCGCCATCGTAAGCTCCACCACACCGAGATTCGATGCCAGATGCCCGCCTGTGACACTGATTTTCTCCACAAGAAACTGACGGATTTCTTCTGCCAGCTTTTCCAGCTCCTCCGGCTTTAACTGTTTGATATCATTTTCTTTTTGAATCTTTTCTAATAGCATAAGGTATGCCCCCTTATTTTTCCCTGTATATCAATGACTCCAGCAAAATCTCCAGATAATCATCTGTTGGATTCAGCGCTCTTAAGTCTGAGATGGCTTTTCTGGACAAATGCTCCACCTCCTGTTTGGCCACATCCAGCCCTTTCCACACAACATACGTCATTTTTTCATTTTTCTCATCGCTGTGCACCGGTTTTCCGAGCACTTCAGTGGTACTGATCACATCCAGAATATCATCCTGGATCTGAAAAGCCATTCCCACTTTTGCTGCAATCTCTTCCACTGCCTGTACACACTCATCGTCCGCTCCTGCCAGAACTGCTCCGATCATCATGGAAGCCTCGATCAGAGCTCCTGTTTTTAAACGGTAGATAAACTCCAGCTTCTCTCCGTCAATTTTCTTACCGGAAGATTTTACATCCACCACCTGACCGCCGATCATTCCGTAGATCCCTGCTTTTTGTCCAAGGATACGGATTGCTTTTCCAATCAGAAGACTCTTCTCTGGCGCCATCTCAAATGCCGATGCCGCTGTCTCAAATGCATAATTGAGAAGCGCATCCCCTGTCAGGATTCCCATATCTTCCCCATATACCACATGGGTCGTCTTTCGTCCCCTGCGATACTCATCATTATCCATGGCAGGCAGGTCATCATGAACAAGGGAATAGGTATGGATCATCTCAATGGCAGCCATAAACGGCTCAATCACCCTGTCCGTTCCGCCAAACATCCGGTATGTCTCCTGCATCAGCATTGGGCGCAGACGCTTTCCCCCTGCCAGCATACTGTAGCTCATGGCATCCATGATCACTTCCTGATACCCCTGCACCCTGGGCAGATATGCTTTTAAAATCTGTTCGATCTGTGCTGTTTTTCCTTTTTGTATCTCCTTAAAACTCATGAACTTCTCCATTCTCGTCCAGAACCTGAACTTTCTTTTCTACTGCGTCAATGGTCTCATTACACTGCTTTAACAGCTGCATTCCCTCATTATATAATGCAAAAGACTCTTCCAGAGTAATGTCTGACTTTTCCATGTCAGCTGTCACTTCTTCCAGTCTTGCAAACAATTTCTCCAGACCGGGTGTATTCTGTTCCTGATTTTCCATGTCTGCCTCCTTTATGCGTGATATTGGATTTCTTCTGTCATTCCTTTTACCTGCGCTTCGATCATTCCGTCCGATACATAAATACGGATCGCATCTCCTTCTTTTACCTCTGCAATCTGCCGCACCGGGCGGCCTTTCTCATCTTCTATATAAGCATATCCCTGGTTCAGCTTTTCCAGCGGGGATAATCCCTTCATCTTTTCCACAAGCATAGGTGTAATACACATTGCAATGATGACAGGGATATTAATTGCCCAGGAAAAGACCGAATATAAATTTTCATTTTTCAAAATATAAATCATATAGTAAATACCCATATTTAACATAGCAGTATAGATCTGCTGACAAATATAAGTAACACAAATCATAAGATAATATTTATTGGAAAATAAAAGTTTTGCGGCTTCAATCAAACCATATTTTTCTTCTGTCTGTTCTCTGCCTGCCTTTAATTCTTCCTCCGGAAGTTCTTTGATTGAGAATACGGAAATTGTGTTTACAATCAGTCCGATTACTGCGTATATGATTGCTACGGTTCTCCATGCAGCAGCTCCACCGCCTGCCATTCTTACAAACTGAACGGTGATAGATTGAATGATCAGACTTGTTAAAAACGCAAAAATAAAACGGAACGACCCCATTTCTACCCGTTCTTTGCTATTTTTTGTACAAAACGTAACCAGTGATGCATAGGCAATATTGTTTGCAGTAAAAAATACTGCATTCAGCAAAGTATATGCAATAAAAAACCATGCATACTGTGCTGTTTTTCCAAGACTTTCCGGTATTGCAAAGTTCGCCACAAGCGTTACTGCACAGCCAATATATGCATAAAGCATCCACGGTCTTGCTTTTCCAAGTCTGCTCTTTGTTTTGTCAATCAATGTACCAAAAAACATATCACTGACACCGTCGAATAATTTTGATACCATGATCAATGTTCCAACAACTCCCGGATTTAACCCTACCGTATTTGTCAGATACAACATTACAAACGAGGAAAGAAATGCATACACGACATTTCCTGCCAGATCTCCGGTTCCATACCCCACCTTGTTATACCATTTCAGGTATTTCTTTTCTTCCATGTGAAACTGCTCCTTTCGATGATCCTTATTTTTGTTCCCACAACTTTGTTATAGATAGTATATAAAAACTGATGTCAAAAAACCATATCATAAATTACACAAAACATGCACAAAACAGTATAATTAACAAAAACCATTTTCTTTATTCCTTTCTTTTGTTATTTTTGACATGTACTTTTATTGACTTTCATTTTCCAGCACGTTAATTTATACAAAAAATACCATTATTTCAAACGTTTAAAATCCAAATGGACAAGACATGCATAAAATGATAAAATTGCATCATGAGCCAAACAAAAATTTATGTATTTCAGATTATTATTTCATGAACATTTTTCAATTATCATATGGGGGTCTCAAATGTATACCAATAATGCATATCTGAATAACTCAACAATTGACAGAAAAGATAAATCCAAGCCACTTGTCGTAACCATGTGTGGGACTTACAAGTTATATATGCACCCTAAACTTCCCACCTGGAGACCACGTGGCAGAGTTGATTTTCAGTTGATCTTTATTGCTGCCGGGAAAGCTCATTTTCATTTTGACAACGATGAGGAAGAAACGATTGTTCATGCTGGTCATATGGTTTTATACCGCCCAAGAGAACCCCAGAAATATGAATACTATGCCAAAGACCAGACGGAGGTTTACTGGGTTCATTTTACAGGAAACAATGTCACCAATCTGCTCCGTTCCTATGGATTGACAAATGATAAAAGGGTGTTCCACTGTGGTTCCGGTTCGGAATATCAGTATCTTTTCCGTGCCATGATAAAAGAATTACAAATGTGTCAGGATAGCTATTCTGAAATGCTTGAAATGTATTTAAGACAAATTTTTATAAAACTACAACGCCACTTTAAATTTTCTGTCAACACAGTGAACTCCCATGCTGCTGAGAAAATAGACAAAGCAATTTCTTATTTCAGTGAGCATTACAATGAACCAATCAGCATTGATGACTATGCCGAACAAAATCATGTCAGTGCCAGTTGGTTTATCCGTAATTTCAGATTATATGCCGGAATCACGCCAAAGCAATTCATTCTGCAAAAAAGAATATATAATGCCGAAGCACTGCTTCAAAATACACAATACAATATCAATGAGATCGCACAAATTGTCGGATATGATAATCCACTGTATTTCAGCCGCATTTTTCAAAAGGCAAAAGGACTGTCACCTTCTGAATATCGTAAAAACATATAAGAAAAATTGCAAAAAGCAGAGAAGCGGTATCTCTGCTTTTTGCAATTTTTGTCCAATTATTTTTTTATTTTGGCAAGTAATATACCCCTTCGTGTTTTATAATGACAGCGTAAACAGAAAGGAGATGAACTT
>ERZ779660.198-NODE-198-length-36806-cov-14.254578_pt1 | contig 36806 bp, 30 predicted proteins | sample MGYA00511906_ERZ779660 | MGnify/ENA primary metagenome ERZ779660 (study PRJEB29588, sample SAMEA2156906) | human gut metagenome | biome: human gut; feature: human-associated habitat; material: faeces | place: Denmark | collected 2008/2010 ... | reverse complement strand
GTTCCTCTGTGGCGGTGACTGCGTGGAAGATGTCAACAGAAGCGAGTGCCACCTGAGAGAATCACTTGAAATCCGGATACCGACGAGCCACACAATCGGACGTGCCATAAAGGAACTCTCCAATGAATATCTGGAATACAAGTCTTCGTCAGGCAATGTGTTCAGATTTAATACCAACCCAAGACTCAATGACCTTCTGATGTAACTTAACATGAAGATGGAACTGTTCAAATCCGGCCAGACTGTCAACGTGGATTTCGACCATGTTTTCGTCAAGATGGAAAAAGCCGATGCGACGTATTTGTACAAACAAGCTTACGGCTATATCCATGGAGTCGTCTCAATAGACGGCATCATTCCGTACATCGAAAACCGTGACGACAACACGCCCGTCAAGTTACATCAGGCTGACACGCTGTCAAGGGCTTTCAAGCTGCTTCATTCATACGGCTTGCACACAGGCATCTTCCGCGCCGATTGCGGCTCCTATTCGGAAGATATTATAAGGACCGTTGACGGCAACTGCCGCATATTCTACATACAGGCCATACACAGTGTGTCAATGTACAGCCGCATACAAGATAAATGCGAATGGAGGCGTGTTGAGATAGGCACGCAGAAAACGGAAGTGGTTTCGGTCATGTCAACACAGTTCATGGAGGATTCCCGTTATCTCATTGTAGTGCAACGGACAAAGGAAAAGGACAGTACACCTGATCTCACCTACCGCTGCATCAGAACCAATGACTGGGACAGTGAAGAGAAGAGCTCTATCGAAACGTACAACAAGCGTGAGGCGAGAGAGCGCGACTTCGACCGTCTCAACAATGACTTCGGATGGAAGCATCTGCCATGCTCCTTCTTGAACGAGAACACCGTGTACATGATACTGACAGCCTTCTGCATGAATTTCTTCTCGTATTTCATAAGAGCCGTGTCATCCGTATTCACCAACTTATCGCCTACGTCAATAATCAAGAAGTTTGTCTTCCACTTTACCGCCGTATGCGCCAAATGGACAAGGACGGCAAGAAGGTGGTGGCTGAATTTGTATACCGGCATGCCGTATGACAAACTTTCTTTTGGATAAATCCTTTTTTTCGAGGTTTTTGAATCTCAATCCCCAATGGGGAAAAGGGGCGTTGTGTCCAAATTTGAACGTCTTTGGATTTTTATCGCGCAGATATGCGTATGCGTACGATAAAAATCTAAAGAATATACGAAAAGACCTTGTCTGCTAATTTAAGGGTTGTATAAATTCAGTACTGACATCAATTATGTATGCGAAACACAATAAAATCAAAGAAGAACGTTATTGACAATAGTTCGTTAAAAATTGAGATAAAGGCAAGGTGGCTTTACGCTGCCAACTAAAGAGTTATATGATAGTATGACTTTCTTACCCGTCTTGTTGATATCGCTCAGATTGATTTAAGAAGCCAATATACCATCTAAATTCATGTACCGTTGGTCAAGGGCAAGGTTGAACTTTTACTTGTCTATGCTTTTTGCACGGCTATGGTCGAATTTTGTTCTGAAATTTTGCTCGCAATATTTGTCATAGCGCTCCATTCGAGTGAAAGTTATCTTTCTTTGTATCGTCATGTACAATAAAAGTATATTAAAGAGTATATTCTCGAAAGTTTTGCTTAACTTTGCAGATAATCTTTTGAAAGTATCTTTGCAGGTTTTCGTGTATTGGTTGAGTGGTTCTGATGTCATGTTTCTTTAATATTAAGATACTATAAAGCTACAGATAATCAGCTGTTTAATCAACTTTCATTGGTTGCACTACGTTATAACTCTCTTATTTCCAAACGAATATGTTAGATCTGATAGAGTGTTGATTGTGGAAATTAAAGTTTATATATAATGAATAAAGTTAGTATTATCATGCCATCTTTTAATGCAGCAAAATTTATTGCCGCATCAATACAATCTGTAATTGATCAGACATACAGCAATTGGGAATTACTTATAACTGACGATTGTTCTAAAGATGACACAGTAAAAATTGTAGAACAATATCTCGTTAAAGATAATAGGATAAAATTATTTTCTACAGGAAAGAATAGTGGTCCTGCTTGTGCAAGAAACAAATCATTGGAAAATGCGACAGGTAAATACATTGCATTTCTTGACAGTGATGACATTTGGGTTTCAAATAAACTTGAAATGCAGATAAATTTTATGACAGAAAAAAATATAGCATTCTCTTTCAGTAGCTATAGTATCATGAAAGAAGATGGAATACAAACAGGAAACACCATTAATGTACCGAAAATAATAGGATATCATGGTTATTTATTTAATACAATAATTGGATGCCTTACAGTTGTCATTGATAGAGAAAAAACTGGAAATTTCATGATGCCTAATATAAGAAGTTCTCAAGATATGGCTTTATGGTTGCTTATTATGAAAAGAGGTTTTAAGGCTTACGGGCTTCAAGAACCATTAGCATATTACCGTTTAGTATCCACTTCAAATACAGCAAAAAAATGGAAAGCAGCCAAAGATGTTTGGAAAGTTTATCGAGAAATAGAACATTTAAATCCAATATATTCAGCTGTATGTTTTATAGGATATGCAATAAACGCGATAATCAAACGTTTATAAAGAAATTAGATTCTTATATGCAATATGATTTTAAAATATATATTTGATAGAATAGCAGCTTTAGCAGGACTAATTTTACTTAGCCCAATATTGCTTCTAACATGGCTACTTATTCGTGTTAAGATGCCTGATGGACCAGCTGTTTTTGCTCAGAAGCGTGTTGGTAAAGATGGTAAACTATTCACAATGTATAAGTTTCGCTCTATGAGCGTGCATCATAGCGGCTCATCTGTATCGGTGGCTGGTGAAAGTCGTATAACGCCGTTTGGCGCAAAACTTCGTCGTTACAAAATGGACGAACTGCCTGAATTGTGGAATGTGCTTGTTGGCGATATGAGTTTTGTGGGTCCACGCCCTGATGTGCCTGGATATGCCGACAAACTTGAAGGCAACAATCGTCGTGTGTTGCAACTGCGTCCAGGCATTACAGGCCCTGCAAGTCTTAAGTATCGTGATGAAGAAATGCTGCTTGCTCTTCAAGCCAATCCTCAAGAATATAATGATCATGTAATCTATCCTGACAAGGTGCGCATAAACCTCTATTATCTTGACCATTACAGCTTCTTGGCTGACATTAAAATGATTGTGGCAACAGTGCTTGGAAAGCGGATAGAATACAATAATGAGGTAATATAGAATAAAAATTTAAAATGGAAAGGAAACGAGTGTACTTATGTCTTGCCCATATGAGTGGCAATGAGATGGCTTATATAAAAGAAGCATTTGACACCAATTGGGTTGTACCGTTGGGACCGAATGTTAACGGTTTTGAGAAAGATTTAGAACAATTTGTCGGTGAGGGCAAGCGTGTTGTGGCCCTTTGTTCAGGCACGTCGGCTGTTCATCTGTCTCTTATCGCTTGTGGAGTAGGCGAAGGGGATGAGGTGATGGTTCAGTCGTTCACGTTCTGCGCATCAAGCAACCCAGTGAAATATCTTGGTGCGACACCAGTTTTTGTGGACAGCGAGCGCGACACATGGAACATGGATCCGCAACTGCTTGATGAGGCTATTGCTGACCGTGTGGCAAAAACAGGACGCAAGCCAAAGGCCTTCATTGTGGTTTATCTGTATGGAATGCCTGCAAAAATATCTGAGTTGCTTGCTGTGGCAGACAAGTGGGATATCCCCATTATTGAGGATGCTGCAGAAGGCTTTGGCTCTCGTTACAAAGGACAGGTCTGTGGCACGTTCGGCAAGTATGGCGTGCTTAGCTTTAATGGCAATAAGATGATAACCACGAGTGGAGGAGGTGCTCTTATCTGTCCTGACGACCAGGCTTGGAACAACATCATGTTTCTTGCTACACAGGCACGCGAGTCTTATCCTTATTATCAGCACGAGCAGATCGGTTATAACTATCGTTTGAGCAACGTATGCGCTGGCATTGGTCGCGGTCAAATGACTGTTGTCAACGACCATATAGCCCATCATCGTCATGTGCATGACCTTTATAAGAAACTGCTTGCCGATGTAAACGGCATTACCGTGCATGACAATGCTAATTCTGACATCGATTCTAACTTCTGGCTATGCACTATTCTTCTTGATGAGCATCTGCGTGTGGAGGGTGACGATGCTGTTTATGCCGAGGTTGTTAATGGTGCTGTGGGAGGTGCAGCTGGCGTTACCCACGCGGCAAAGTCGGTCCATACACAACTTGAACCTAATCGTAATGTTGAGGCCATGCGCATTGCTCTTGACAAGGCCAATGTTGAGTCGCGTCCGTTGTGGAAACCAATGCATTGTCAGCCTGTCTATAGCGATTGTCCGTGTTATGTGAACGGTGTAAGCGAGTCGCTCTTCAAGTGTGGTTTGTGCCTTCCAAGCGGACCATGTGTTTCCGATGAAGACATTGTCTACATCGTAGATGTAATAAAACGTGTTATTCTGCGTTAGAATAATAGGTGTATTTATTAACAAAAACAGAAATGCAATTTTTTAATAAACTTGTAAACTGGTACTTCAATAAAAAATCGTTACCATATTGGTGCATATTCATGTATGATTGCGCTATGGTGTTCTGCTCTTATCTTGCTGTCTTCAAGGTGGTGAATGGGGGAGCGCGCACGCTTAGTGTGCTTTGGCAGGTGACGGTGTTGAACCTTGCCCTCACGGCGTTTTATGCTATCGGTTTCAAGCTGTTCCACACCTACGACGGCATCCTGCGCTATTCATCGTTCGTTGACCTGCAGCGTGTGGGTTACGCAACGGTGTTTGGAGCCGTGCTGTCATATATAGCCCATTTCTTTCTTTTGCAGATTCCTTACCTCAGCGTGGCTTACATTGGTGGTGGAAGCATTATGTTTGCCTCGCTGATAGCCATGCTGCTGTTGTGGGCTGTCCGCGTGTTAGTGAAGACCGTCTACGATGTGTCGCTCGACAGCCTTAACGCCCGACAGGCTTATGTCTATGGCGTGACTGAAGGCGGCATTGGGTTGGCAAAGCAGGTGCGCAACGACAAGACGCTCCATCTGCGTCTCATGGGGTTCGTGTCGGAGAAGCCAAAGCTGGTGAACCGCATGCTCATGGGCCTGAAGGTGTGGCCTTCTGACGAGCATCTGGTCAAGCACATGAAGAGCAACAAGATTGATGCGTTGCTTGTGGCACAGGGAGCTAAAGACGCTTTCCGTCAGAACAAGACATTACAGGACGAGCTGATTGCGGCTGGCATCCATATCTACATGCAGTCGCAACGTGAAGAGTGGAACCCTGAGCAGACGGGTGAAACGGAGAGCGGGGGTGCTGCAACTCCGCTTAAGGAGGTGAGCATTGAAGACCTGTTGCCGCGCGATGAGATAAGCATTGACCTTAAGAGCGTGGCTAAGACCCTTCGAGGCAAGTGTGTCATGGTCACAGGCTCGGCAGGAAGCATAGGCAGCGAGATTGTGCGACAGATCTGCACCTTCCAACCTTCGCACATGGTGCTTGTCGACAGTGCCGAGACTCCGCAGCACGACATCCGCCTGATGATGGCCAAACGCTTTCCCGACATCAAGGCCGAGACTATCGTAACCACCATCTGTAGCCATTCGCGCATGGAGAACATCTTCAAGACCTACCGTCCCGAGTATGTGTTCCACGCTGCTGCTTACAAGCATGTGCCCATGATGGAGAACAACCCGTGTGAGAGCATCATGAACAACGTGTATGGCACAAAGGTGTTGGCAGATCTGTCTGTGAAATATGGCGTTAAGAAATTTGTCATGATCTCCACCGACAAGGCTGTGAACCCAACCAACGTGATGGGTTGCTCTAAGCGCATCTGCGAGATCTATGTGCAGAGCCTTAACAGAGCCGTCATAAGTGGAGAGGTGAAAGGCGAGACGCAGTTTGTAACAACACGTTTCGGCAACGTGCTTGGCTCCAACGGTTCTGTCATTCCTTTGTTTAAGAAACAGATTCAGGCCGGTGGCCCCGTAACCGTGACCGATCCCAACATCATACGCTTTTTCATGCTCATTCCCGAGGCGTGCGAGCTGGTGCTTGAGGCAGGTGTGAAGGGCAATGGTGGCGAGATCTTTGTCTTCGACATGGGCAAACCTGTAAAAATTGCAGACCTTGCGCAGCGCATGATAAACCTCAGCGGTGCCAAGAACGTGCATATCAAGTATACGGGCTTGCGTGCAGGAGAAAAACTGTATGAGGAGGTTCTCAACGATGCCGAGTCGACAAAGCCTTCTTTCCATGACAAAATACGCATTGCACAGGTGCGCGAGTATGATTATGAGAAGGTGAACAACGATATTGAGAATCTTGTCGAGATAAGTAAGCAGTATGACGACATGGCCACTGTGAAGAAGATGAAGGACATCGTGCCCGAGTTTAAGAGCAACAACTCGGTGTATGAGCAGCTCGATAAGTAAGTTATATCAATAAATTTTTGTAACTAATTGATTTTCTTCTATAAAGGTATAAAATATTTGTGAGGCTACCAACTTTTTTATGAACTATTCTTATCCCGAACTGGGGTACTTGTATTTTTGCCACCACACTGAGCGACGAAAACCATGTGCTGGTAATAACGGAGAAAGCTTGTTTCAATTGATAAGTCATTGACAGCTGTTGAAGCAAAACATCCTTATTGTGGATTTTTGAAAATTAAAGAAGAAAGAATTAGAAAAAAATGAATTTATGGCAAAGAAGAAAAAAAGTAAAGGCAGCGGTAATCCTGTGTTGGATGCGCTAACTGAAATGTTGAGCGTAATGTCACCCGAAGAGAAAATGCAGTTGATGGTTGATCTCAAAAATATCGCACAGTCGGGAAGCCTTCTGGATGATGAGCTGGAGGATACATACACTTATCAGCGGCCCGACTATACCAATGAGGTAAAGCCTTTGGCGGGATATCTGCAGACTTTATTGTGTGCAGCCTTGCCAAGCGATGTTCTTCATGCGTATGAAGTGGCTCATAATGAGATGGTTTCCCTTTCGCATCAAGAGCAGGAAGATGCAATGCTTAATTTCTTTATGCACATTCTTGCTGGCGGATTGACGCGCAGTTTCGCACAGGAGGAGAACGCCACCTCCTTGCCTATGGTAGCTGGTTTCCAGCTGGTAGATGATTTCAAGCTTACAGGACTCTTTGATATTATCCTCGAATTGTTGAAGCAGAATATGGACTTCTATGAGTTTTATTTCGGTACGTTCGAAGATACCATTACCCTGATTTTGGCTCATGTAGGCGTGGGGCATCTTGATGAACTGAAAGAGACAATAAAGACCGAAGGATTCTTGCCTGAAGCTTATCCGATTATCTTCAAGGCTGTGGTACAGATGGCTGTGGAGAATCCTTTCTGCCGCCTGCAGGTATTGGTATGGGCTGCGGATGTACTGAAATCATGTGTAGAGGTGACTATCCCTGCCATGACGATGGATTGGCTGGTGGAAGCTCTTGCTGAAATCAAGGCGGTAGATCTGTTGCCTCTGGTTAAGGACATCTATAAGCAATTTAACATACAGCCGGTGATTATCAAGGGGGGATTCAAGGAAATAACCAAGTTGCTTTCTAAGGGAACAGATGAGCGGATTGTTGGTTTTACAGATTTCAAGGAACTATTGAATCTCTTGCTTGAAGGCGAAGACTGCAACTTTGATGTGGATAACTACTGGTTTAATGACGATGACGATGATGAGGATGAAGAGGATGACGATAACTGGTTTATTGGTGCTGATGACGAGTGCGATGCTGATGCCTTGTTCTATAAGGAGTGTGGTTACAAACCAGGCAAACCAAAAGCTAAACCAGCGAGAAAAGGCAAGCGAAAGTATGCACTCATCCTGGATGTTACCTTGAAAGGTTCGCCGCGCAAAGTTTATCGCCAGTTGGTTGTTCCCTCTGATTTGACTTTGAATCACTTAGGTGAAATCCTGGTTCGGGCAGTGGGTTGGGAAGGCTATCATCTCAACCAGTTTATAGCTGGTAAGACTTATTATGCAGAACCTAGCGATGATGCCTGGGTAGTAGGCATGCAGGAGGATGCTAGTAAATGTACGATAGGTAGCTTGCTGAGCAGGGTGAAAAGTAAGATAAAATGGGAATATGACTTCGGAGACAGCTGGGTTCATGAGATAACTCTGGTAGAGAAGCAGGCCGTAGATGATAACGAAACGGTGAAAGTAGAGTTGCTGAAGGGAAGTGGTGCCTGTCCTCCAGAGGATTGTGGTGGAGTTTGCGGCTATCGCCATTTGCTCAATGTGCTCAAGAATCCTGCTGATGAGGAGTATGAGGCGATGATAGAATGGCTTGGAGGTGGATTCGACCCTAAGTCCTTCAGTCTTACTGCTGCCCGAAACAAGGTAAAGGGATATCTGCAAAACTGAGCATTCCATCTATGAATTAGTCTTATATGAATTTTTTTTCTTCAAAATAATATCACTATTGTCACCACTCAAGACAGCTATCTGATAATCAGTTGTTTGCGGGTGACAATAGGGGCTTTTTCTATTGTCACCTAATGTCACCTAATGTCACCCGATGCCACGCTACGGCAAAAAGACAGATCTGGAGGTTTTTGAGCCAACCAACGATGTGGAAAAAGAAGGTACGGCGCATATCTGGTGGTCAGAAATAAAAAAACAGCCTCCTCATCCGATGCATAAATATGCACTTTGAGTCGTATATTTATTCAGTTTCCCATTAAGCCCATTTGACAAAATGAAAGTGCCCATTTGACGTTGTCAAAGAGGCTCTTTGAGGAGCTCATTAAGCCTCTTTGACGACCTCAAAGAGGCTTAATGACAAAAGAAGGCTATGTTTAAGAACTGTTAACAATTCATAATTGAATTTTAACTATAATTTTATGCATTGTGAAAGGACAAGGTCTTGTTTGCTATCATTCTGTCATTCTGTATATTTATGCAAAATTAGGGTAAAAATGCTCCCGTTTTAACATTTTTGCATCCTTTGCAAAGCATGTTTGTAAGTCACATTCGTACCAGGGTTTAAAAGCAACTGAGGCACTTAGACCTCGTAAATGCGTCATTTACACTTGCTAAATACGTCATTTACGAGGTCTAAGTGCCTCACTTTTTGGTAACAACTGAGAGATAGTTGTAATCTTGTTGTTGAAGGTTTCAGAACTTCTTGAAATGGAGACGTAGCGTCTTTGAGCGTAGCACCATTCTGCCGCCTGTCAGCTTTTCTTTGGCAAAGCCTTCTTCAAGGTTGTTTATGCCGTAAGGGGCCAGCAGGGTGGGGTCGTCGATGGGGTGGTCGCCGCCGTTGTCGCCATTGTCTTCCTGCAAGTTGTCTTTATAAGGAGTGCTGGTTATTATGCTGTCGCCTGTCTGGCGGAAGCGTAAATAATAACCGTGAATGCCTTCTTTGTCGGTGTCGCGCACGCTTATGAGCTTATATTGCACGCCCCAGAACACGCGCTTTCCTGACATGTCGAGCGTGTTGCCTGTTGCCAGCGTGTCCACTTGTTCAAGATGCCAGAACCCGTCAAAATTGCCGTTGTCGCTGGTTTCTATCGTGCATGATGTCATGGCCGCAATCATTGTTGCGCCAATGGCTGTATATATCGCTTTTTTCATTGTTTCTCAATTAGCCAAGCTATAAGTTTTTTCCTTTTTCTTTTTTCTTTTCTCTTATAAACAGTAACGGCGTCAGCCCTTTTTTACCTTTTTACTTTTTTACCTTTAAAAAAGTTTATAGGATTTTTCTCTTTTCCCTTTTCGTTTTTCCCTTCCCACGGCGTCAGCCCTTTTTTACCTTTTTACTTTTTTACCTTTAAAAAGTCCCTTCTTGCAAACCGTTATCTGTCCTCCTGCGTTATGGCCGAGCATAAGGTTGCTGCCGAAGTCCATGCCATAAGCGGCTGTGGCTTGCCAACCGTTGTTGAAGCAGTATGTCGACTCGAGCATGAAGCTCACGTTCTGGTGCGCCTTTGTGAAAGGGTACAAGTAGGTTCCCCATCCCTTTTGCCATGTGGCGAGGACGCGGTACGACAAGCGGTCGGTGGGTTGTCCGTCAAAGCCTAAGTGGAAGGCCACGAAGCGGTTGTCGTAGACACCGATCTTCTCGTTGGTATTATATATAGGCGAGCGGAACAGCGGGTTGCCGATGACCTGTCCCCAATGTTGCCATCCGGTGTAAGTGCCGTGGTTATAGTAGTCATCGCAGCCGGCAATGTGGTCGCTGATGTTCTGCGTGCGGTCGTGGTTGTATGGACCGCTTTGGTATTTCGTATAGAGATACTCGAACACGATGTTTCGCAGCCATGTGCCATACTTGATGTTCATCTCTGCTCCGAGCATCATGTCTTTGAGGCTATACATGAAGTAGCGGCGGTCCTTCCATGTGTTCCACTCCTCGCCTTGGCCGTAGCCGTTATAGTCGAGCATGAACATCTGGCTGTGGTCCTCGAAGAAATGGTCGGCATACACGCCCAGTCGCCATGTCTCAGAGTTGTAGTTTATTCTCATCACCCAGCTGCCCAAGATGTTGCCCTCCTTGTTGCCATACATTCCGTCCGTGTCGTCTTGTCCTCCGGGAAGGAACGCGTTCCAGAACGCTTTGAGACCTTTGTTGGTAGGAACGGCAACCATCTCGCCCTGTCCGTTGCGCTGGTATGGTGTGCCGCCAAACTGGGTAGCCATTTCCAGTCCCATCTCCAGACTCAGCGGATACAGGTCCTCGTCTTTGCCAATGCGCAGGTATCCAGCCTTCGAGTGGTAGAGCACATTGTCGGCGTAGCGGCTCTGCTTATGCGTGAAGTCGTGCTGCCATGAGTCGTCTGTCATCATGCCGTAGGCAATGTGTCCCTTTAGCTGCACCCATCCGTTGAGCAACGGGACGGTCCAATAGCGTGGCAGAGCCAGCCTGACCTGTGGCACGGGGCGTGCGTTTATGCCAAGGGTTTGTGAGCCCGAGCTCAGACGGTTGTTTTTCAGCTCCATGTCCCACTCTTTGCTGCCCACGGTCAGCGTGCCGTGCAGCCATCGTCCTTCCACATAGGCTTGCTGCACGATGAAATGGCTTGTGTAGTGGAGCGGTGCCACGATGTCCAGTCCGTAGCCCAAGCCCCATCGGCGCAGCGAGTCGGTGTGCAGCGGTCGCTCAATGGCTGCCCTTATGTAACCGTTGGTCTTGTCGAGCGAACTGAGACCGTGTCTGTTGGCGTTGAGCCACAGCGGTGTCTTTCCTTTCGACACCGATGCCTGCATCTCTACCTTGTAGGCAAGGTTTTTGGTCGGCTCAGCTTTTATCAGCGAGTCGCTGTCGTGCCAGTCGGCCTGTGCCATTATTGATGGTGTGGCCAGCAAGAGCATGGCTGTTATTGAAGTTATCTTCATGATAATGAAATTCAGTTATTTTTCCTTTAAACGTCTGTTAGTTCTTTAAATAACGTTCGCGCGTGGGTTTTATTGCGTTATGACCATTGATGAAGTAGGGATTTTCCACCCCGATATAGGGAAAATCCTTTTGCAAGCTTCTTTTTAGTTGCTACCTTTGCATCAGAGAAAAGAAAACAACAGTAAAGAACAAGTTTAAAGATATAAGATTATGAAAAAGTTTATATTCGCCCTTATAGCAATGGTCATGATGACCGTGTCGGCAACTGCTATGAGTTATGAGCAGGCCCGTCAGCAGGCGCTGTTCCTCACCGACAAGATGGCGTATGAACTTAACCTCACCGACGAGCAGTATGAGGCAGCATACGAGATAAACCTCGACTACCTGATGGGTGTGCGCACCGTCGACGACCTGTATGGTCTCTATTGGGAGCGTCGCAACCTCGACCTCAGCTACATCCTTCTGTCGTGGCAGTATCGTGCTTTCTGTGACGCCGCCTATTTCTATCGTCCGCTCTACTGGAACGCAGGCTATTGGCATTTCGGCGTTTATGCCCGCTACCCGTATCGCGACTATTTCTTCTTTGGCCGTCCCACCGTTTACATAGAGTATCGTGGCGGTCACAGCTGGCACATGAACGGTGGTCGCTCATGGTATCGCGACCGTCGCATCTGTCCGCCGCATCATAACAACTATTTCGGAATGCGCGACGGTTTCCGTCGTGGCGATTTCGGCAACGGCTATAGCGGCAACCCCAGCAGCCGTACCCAGTTCGGCACAGCCCAGCGCCCGCCGATGATGAACAACGGAATCATGTCGTTCGGCAACGCTAACCGCAACAACAGCTCGTTCGGCAACGCCAACCGTAACAACAGCTCGTTCGGCAACGCCAACCGTAACAATTCGTTCGGCAATGGCAACGTTAACGGCAACAACGCTCAGTTTGGTTCAGGTCGCCGCTCCTCAGCTTCTTCTCGTGGCAACAGCGCTTTTGGCAGCAATGGTCGCGAGAGCAGCACCCGCAGCACCGTCGGCAACTCGCAGAGCTCCTTTGGCAGCAGACGCTCAGGCTCAACGACAAGCACGCCCCGCAACACGTTCTCACCCAGTCGTAACGAGGGTAGCTCATCGTCATCAGGCTCAAACTTCGGCTCAGGTCGTCGCTCTTCATCATCGTTTGGCGGCGGACGCGGTAGCTCTTCGTTCGGAAGCAGCAGTCGTCCAAGCGCCCCCAGCGTAGCCCCAAGCCGCGGCAACAGTTCGTTCGGTGGCAGCCGTAGCGGTGGAAGCTCATTCGGAGGAGGCCATAGCGGTGGAAGCTCATTCGGCGGTGGCCGTAGCGGTGGAAGCTCATTCGGCGGCAGCAACCACGGTGGTGGCGGTCATGGCTCGTTTGGCAGCAGAAGATGAATTAAGTGAAGAGTGAAGAGTGAAGAATTTTGATTGGATAAAGAAGGTAATTTTAAAAAGACAATTAAGGGTTGTAAAAGAATATTATTGGTCTAATTTTTTTCTCACGACTTGCAAGGGATAAGTGCTCCTGAGCAAGTCGTGAGATTTTTTTTACCGTCACTAAGCCATCTGTTTCAAAGCTCCAGCACGCGCACCTCAGCGTTTTTCATCGGCACAATCTTGTTTGTGGGCTTGTCATAATAGACGCTTTGTATGGCCTTGTTAATGATGCCGTGGCCCACGGCCAAGACCGTCTTTCCTGGATAGCTGCGGCGTATGAACTCGATGAAGCGTGCCGCACGCGCTTTCAGGTCGTCCATCGTCTCAATGTCGTCAGGCCATGGCTCACCTTTAAGGTCGGGTATGTAACGCCCTGTGAAACCTCCCCAGTCGCGCTCGCGCAGCAGAGGCGTGGTCACAACAGGCGCTTTGTGGGGTAGGGCTATGATGTGGCAAGTGTCGATGGCGCGTTTGAGATCGCTCGACACGAAAGCGTCGATCTGCCTGTCTGCCATCTCTTTCGCCACCACCTCAGCCTGTTCGCGTCCGTGGGTGGTGAGCTGTCCTTGAGTCTGTCCTTGCATTATCTGGTTCACGTTGTCCACCGTTTCGCCGTGGCGCGTGAGCAAAAGGGTTGTATGTGTCATTGCTTGTTTTCTTTCTTTTTTTTATTTTCTTTGTTCCTTTTCTTTTTTTCCGACTGCAAAAGTAATGATAATTCGCGATTTTTTGATAATTTTGCCAATGTAAGTTTTGCTTACGAAACAGAAACAATTCTATCCCCCACAAACACCTTTTCATTATGGACAATCTGTTGCTTAGCGCAGCCATTGGCGACATCGCAGGAAGCGCATACGAGTTTAATGCTATAAAGAAAGAGGAAGACGTGGTGTTCTTCCATCCGAAAGCCAAGTATACCGACGACACGGTCTGCACCTTCGCTTGTGCCGAGGCGCTGCTCCGCGACCTCAATATGGGCGACAACCTGCACACACGTTGCCGCCAGCACCCGTGGGCAGGCTATGGAGGCAACTTCATGAGATGGGTCAGCTCGTCAAACCCTCAACCCTATAACAGCTTCGGCAACGGCAGCGCCATGCGCTGTTCGGCGGCAGGATGGCTGGCAGAGAGCGAGGCCGAGTGTGTGAGCATGGCATCTCTCACCGCCATGCCCACCCACAACCACCCCGAGGGCATAAAAGGAGCGGTGGCGACAGCCCTCACCGTCTTTTTCTTAAAGACAGGACGTGGTGCCGACTATGTGAAAGAGAATGTGCTTCAACGTTATTATCCCGAGTGGGCATCGCTCTCTTACGACGACATAAAGCCGCGCTATACCTTTGACGAGACGTGCCAAAAGACCGTGCCCGCGGCCCTCATCTGCCTTCTATCTTCTTACAGCTATGTCGACTGCCTGCGCCGTTGCATAGCTCTTGGCGGCGATGCCGACACGCTCTGTGCCATTGCCGGCCCCATGGCCTATGCCATGTATCGCGAGATGCCTGCCGCGTTGGTCGATGCCGCTCTCGACATGTTGCCCGAATGGATGTTGAAGGTCAATGCCGAGTTTGACCGCGAGTGTGGGCGTCATCTCATCATACGCGAAAAACGGTTGCCGCTGCCCGCCTTCTTCACAAGAAAGGTTAAGGGACAGATGCGCACGCTTGTCGACATGCTTGCCGCTCTGAACGCGCGACAGGGCTTCTCCTCACCCGATGAGGCTTACAACGCGCTCATGGAGATCTTGGAGATGGCTCGCATGGACGGCGATGAGGTGGCGTTCAACTGTAGCTTGCGTGCCATGTGGTGCTACGCCAAAGAGTGTTTCCGCGATGGCCATTTCGACATAGACCTGCTGCGCGACCGTCTCTCGCCCGTGGGCTATCATGGCGTGTATGGCGCTTACCGCGACTATGTGGTCGACAAAACCATCCGCCTGGTGGCTTATCTCAACGAGTTCAGGCGTTACACCAGTGCCGACGACCTGTGCAACGATTTCTTCAAAGCCTCGGGTGGCGTGAACCATTGCGGTCCCAACCCCGAAGACTATTATTTCGCTTTTAGCCCCGACGTGAAAGAGACGTTCCGCCGATACCTGCAACGCTTCTGGCCGGAGCTGGCGCCCACAGGACAGCTCGACGGCAACCTGTTGCGCGAGTTTATGTATCGCCGTCATGAGCGCGGCGTGCGCAAGTATGGCTTGGCGGCTGTGCTGCAACGCAACTTCCGCGACGAGGATGTGAGTTGTGGATTTACGGTGAAGAAAGCCTGGCGTGGCGGAGCTGCCCCCACCTACATGTACGGCAAAAACGTGTGGGGCAGAGACCCGCGCTACCCTGACCGTCATTACGTCAAAGCATGTGTGGCAAGACCTTATGGCGCCAACGAGGTACAAGACATGTATGAGTATCAGCTTGTTCGCTCCATTCTTAAGGAAGACAAACATTATGTTGAGACAGGCAATTGCTTTGTGCCGCTCGAAGACACCACCTTGCCCGTGTTCATCTGCTATGGAGGCATGATGCTCTTCGACACCCAAGAAGAGAAAAACAAGTTTATATGGAGTCTGCTCGACGACTGGCGCAAGGCAAACAACGGGGGAGACGAGTGATGGGTGTAAGCATTTTCGGACATGAGATAAGTGTCAAAACCACCGATTGCTGTCATGGCGACACACCCGGATCAAGGGTGCCGCCCGCCGTAAACCTCTTTGTCAAGGTCACCGATGGTTGCAACGCCCGTTGCCTGTTCTGCTCCAACGCTGGCGCTCCTCACACCACAGGGCCGTTTGACACGGCTAAGCTCTTCAGCGTGGTTGATGAGCTGCAACGCAACCGCATCATCATCAACCGCTTCAACATAACGGGTGGCGAGCCTGCTGTGGTGGCGCCGCTGGTGGAGGAGCTGCTGCAGGAGCTGTCGAAAAGCCGTTATGACGACATACATGTTCACCTTAACACCAACGGACTGCTGCCTTCGTCGCAGCATCTCATGCAGCACCCTCGCTTCGATTCTGTCTCCATGTCGCTCCACCACTACGACCGCCAGCGGCTGTCAGAGCTTTATGGCACGGAGATTCTGCCGTCGGCGCTTCGCTTTGAGGGCATTGACATGATGAAGCTCAACGCCAGCTGTAACCTCGTGCGCGGATATGTCGACTCCACCGCCGAGGCTCATCGCATGATGAACTTCTGCCTCGACCTCGGCATCACACGCCTCGGCTTTGTGGCTCTTATGGATGTTAACGCCTATTGTCATGAGCGGTTCGTTCCTCTCTCTGCCTTGCAGCTCGACACCATACCTCATTGCTATTTTACCGAGAGCCGCAACCGTGGGCGCAACTGCTGTTGCAGCAATTATCTCTACAACCGCAATCTGCGGGTGCTCGACATCTACATGCGCCATTATGTCAACCGCGCCTACTGTGAGTCGTCGCTGCTCTTCGACGGCAAGCATCTGAGGCAGGGGTTCGGGAACGATAACATTATTTTTTGACTGAAGCTTTTCAAAAGCATAAAAAAACTTGATGACGACAAACGACAACATAGCAGCGCTGTTTGAGCAACGCAAGCATCAGCCACAATGGAACACCTCCTATCCGTTGCGTCCTGACCATTGGGCACGCTACCGATGGGGCGGGGACGAGCTGTCTTTCGACGGCAAGCAACCCTTCGTTGGCAAGCAACCCTTCGTTGGCAAGCAGGTTTTGCCTTTCGATGGCGAGCAAGAGCTGTCGATGTATGTCCACGTTCCTTTCTGCAAACGGCTGTGCTCGTTTTGCGAATACACGCGCATGGTGCTGCCCGATGAGGCCACGCAAACCCATTATGTGGATGTCGTGCGGAGCGACATCAGGCGTTTCCGTGAGCAGACGGGAACCTTTCGTCTTGCGGGCTTCGACATCGGCGGCGGCACCCCCATGGCTCTGTCTGACCATGCTCTTGGTTTGCTCCTCGACGTTTATGATGAGGCAGTAGACGGTCTGCTGCTTGCTGCCGATTATGAGCCGAGCATAGAAGGCACGTTTGCTTCTGTGTCGCGTCAGAAGCTGGAGCGTGCAGCGGCAAGTGGTGTGCGCCGCCTGTCGCTTGGCTTGCAGACCACCAGTGGCGATGTGTTGTGCCGTCAGAACCGTGCTGTGGAGAGCGTCGCTTCTATGGCGTGTGTGCTCGACATGGCTTCCGCTTGCGGCATGTCAAAGGTTAATGTTGACCTTATGTATGGCTTGCCGGGTCAAACCCAGGCGAGCATTGCTGCCGACATCAGCATCCTTGGCACGCTTCGTCCCCAACAGGTCACGCTCTATGAGCTTCGCACCAACATGATAGCATGTAAGGCGTTGCCGTCAAAAGATGTCCTTTATGCCCAATACGCCCAACTGTTCGAGGCTCTCACTGCCATGGGCTATCATGCGCGGTTTGGGCAAAACACCTTCTCTCTGTCGCCAGTCGATGGCGGCGTGTCGTCCTACCTCCGCAGCCGCATGCTTCACGGCACCTCCTATCGTGGCTTCGGCGTGTCGGCTCAGAGCATGAGTAGGCGTGGTGTGGCTTACAACGTGGGCAAGTCGGCCTCTGCTGACAGTCTAAAGAAAATCCTGCCCGGCAACAGTTATGCCGAGCAGGATGTGTATCTTCTTCCACCCGCCGAGTGGGTCTCCAAGTATGTGTCCATTGCCGCCTATAACGGCGCGTTCTCCTTACGTCGAATAGAAGAGGCGGTAGGAAAAGAAGCCATGTGTCCGTACCTCGATGTCCTTCGTTTCTGTCTTGCCGAGAACCTCATGACCGTCGACGACGCCAACAATTGGGTACGCATCACTCCTCACGGCTTCAAACACTATGGCGCCGTCTTCTCCCTCTTCACTTAAACCCAAAACGGATTTCCCCCTTTTCCGTTTATCCCTTTTCCGGCGTCAGCTTTTTTTACCTTTTTACCTTTTTACTTTTTTACCTTTAAAACTCCTTTTTCGTACTGTTCTTTTATAACCCCGTCCGCCCACGAATAATAGTCGCCAAAGGCTTTATAGACGTTCTTCTTGTTGCCGTCTTTCTTGTTGCCTTCTTTCTCGTTGCGCAGATCATTTACAAGCGCCGTTCCCTTATCCATCAGTTCGTCTTCAATCGGCCGGATGAGTTGCAGAATGCCGTTCCCCTTACGGTTCACAAGCTGAGCCACGTCGATGTAGCTTGAGCGCGTCTTCGTGCGAAGCGGGAACAGTTGTTCTTTCAGCTTCAGGCCATATCGGCACAATGTGCTGCCTCCCGTGGTGCCACGCCCTACGGTTTCGGGCAGCTTGTCGTTGGGCAGCAAGACCAGCGGCATGGCCACCGTTGCGAGTGGAGAGCCGATGATGGTCCAAGCCACGGTGTGCGACGGGTCTTCGTCCTTGTTCACCCCTTCAATGAGCTGAGCACAGGAGGTGCTGAAGCGCGGAATGAAGTCAACAAAATTGGCAAACCTCGGCACGGTGTTGTCCTCTGGTGCGAGATCAAGGATGTTGACGTTCGTCAGTCCGTGGGTCAGAATGCGCGGCACGGTGCGTATAAGGCTTGGCGCATCGAAGCATCCGGCAAAGGCCTGTTGCGTCATAAACTTGTTGATGGCGAGGTAACGCTCCGTGCCGAGGTCCATGGTGCGGTCGCCACTGTAGGCGTGGTTGGTGCGTATAAGGAACCCGTAAGGAGCTACGTTAGGGTCGTTGGCGTCAAACTTTGTCCATCTGTGAAGCCCCACCTCATAGTAGGCGCAACCTCCTTGCGCGTCGATCACGCCAAAGTTGGCGTTGTTGTTACGCAGCGACGTGGTGTCGAGCAGCGCCTCAAAATCTTTCAGCGTGGCGCATAGGGCCAGCGCCTGGCGCATGAGCATGCCCTCGGTCTCGACCTCAAACTCGGTGTCGCCGTTAAGGTTATAGGCTGCGGTGTTCATTATGGCAAAGCCCGCCTCGTTATGACCAGACCATATCTCGGTGTTGGCCGAATCTTTTGCTGCCGCCACCCCCATGAAGCGGTAACGCTCGCCTTTCACCGTGACCATGCAGTTGTCGAGGTTTCCTGTGTCGCGGTTCTTGAAAATCATTGGCCGTCCACTCTTTGTTGCCTTGCCAGAGACGATGAACGATGTGCAGGCAAGCGACGGGAGAACAGACAGAACACACAGCGTTGCTGTGACTATGATGTGGTGCATTGATAATTTCATGATGTTACCTTTTTAGAATGATTTAATTTCAGATGTTGCAAAATTACGTTTTTTTTATAATATATTATCCTGCTTTTTCGCTTTTTATGGTAATTTTGCAACGAAAAGAACGATGCTGTTTGCATCTTTTAAAAAATAGAATAAGGTATTGGAAAAGAGAGTAAACAAAATCTAAATAAAAAAGATTATGAAAAAGATTTTTATCATGGTATGTGCTGCCATCGCTCTTGTGAGTTGTGGCGGTAAGACAGCACCCAGTGCTGCCGATGTGGTGAGCGACACGACAGAAGACGTGACCGCCGTTGCGGCAAAGACCGCCAATGAAGCTGCCGACAAAGCTGTTGAGGCTGTAACGACAGCTCTTGACGAGCAGCTGAAGGCTGGCGATGCGAAGACTCTTGCAAAGACGTTGGCTTCTGCCAAGGCCGCTGTAGAGAAGTTGCAGAGTGAGGGCAAGACCGAGGAGGCCGCTGCCTATGCGTCAAAGATCAAAGAATATGTAGACAAGAACAAGGAGGCTCTCACCACCGCTGCCAAGGGCGACATGACCGTTGCTGATCTGGTCAACGGCATCGCCAACCTGCCCGCAAGCGTTCAGCAGGGTGCTGCCGCCGCCAAGGCTGCCGTCAATGCCGATGCTGCCAAGGTGGCTTCTGACGCCGATGCCGCCGGCAAGGCTGCCAAGCAAGCTGCTGAGACAAAGATCAAGGAAGATGCCGCTGCCGTCAAGGCTCATGCCGAGGCTGCAAAGAAGGCTGCCGAGGCTCACGCTGCCGCCAAGGTGGAGGAGGGCAAGCAGAAGATTCGCGATGCTGCCAACAAGAAGGTTAACGAGGCCCTTAACGAGGTGCTGGGCAAATAATTGAGCTTTAAAAGCTTATTATATATAATGTATGGGGCGCTGAAACATGATAGATGCGCCCCTTACGTTTTTTAACGACAATAGAGACAATAGGGACAATTCTAAACCTTAATCTCAAGCAAGCGTCTCTTATTTCTCTTCCTCAATAAGCTCAGGCATGATAAACACAGCGTGGACCTTTTGTTTCTCCTTTGGCGGAATGTCCATATAGTTGCGGTAGAGGTCAGAGAGATAAGCGTCGGGGTTGCAAGGAGCAGCAAACGTCTTGCCCTCGAAGCTGATGGTGCCTACGGGGAAGATGCTGTCCTGTCGGTGCATTATGCCGTAGCCGTTGTTTATGAGGACGTTAGACATGAAGGTGTCGCAACGCTTTGTGGCGAATGCCCATTTCCATCTTAGGCTGTACCACATCTGTTTTGCTCCAAACCACAGCAGCTCGGCTGCTGCCCGCCATGAGTAGGTGTGCGAGTGGTGGAGGATCGAGTAACATTTTGACATGCCCTTGCCATATTTCTTGCAGAACCCTTTCGACACGTTGGGGTAGGCAATGAACGGAAAGATGTCCACATACAAGCCCTTGCTGTAGGGCATGGAGAAGTCGTCGTTGGCCTCCACATAGAACGAGTTGTTGTCGCGCACCTTCATTATAGGCTCGCGTGTGGGTTCCGTCTCCGGACTCTGCAGCGTCAGTCCCTCTCTCAGCTCCCCAGGTGCTATCTGTGCGAAGCGTCTGGCATCGTCTAAAGGCATGGCAATGTCGATGTCGTCGTCCCACGGAATGAATCCGCCGTGACGCACCGCCCCCAACAGCGTGCCGCCGTCGAGCCAGTAGGTGATGTTTTGCTTGCGGCAGATGCGGTCGATCTCCTCAAGAATGGTGAGCTGCTTCAGTTGGCAGCGTCGCAGCTGTTGCTGCTTAAACTGTTCCAGTTTGTTCATAATCTTTTGTTAAAGCTTGGCATCAGGTTCGTCTTCTGCTCCTTCCCCGTTCGTTCTTCGTTTTCCCTTTTCACGTTCTTCTTCATTTCCTTCTCACGTCCACCACCTGTCCCTGGCTGTCAGAGGCCAGCGTGTGGAGCGTTGCCTCTGCCACCTTTTCGGGCATGAGCAGCGTGTCGTCGGGTTCAATGCCGAAGTTTTTCTGTCGCATGGGTGTCTTTGTGCGCTCTGGGTTTATGCAGTTTATCTTTATGCCGTCGCCGTCCCACTCTTGTGCCACGGCCTGTACAAAGTTGACGATGGCAGCCTTTGTCGACGAGTAGATACTGTAGAAGGCGCGTCCGCGAGTGTAAGAACTTGATGTGAAGAACACGAGCTTGCCCTGTGTCTGCTTGAGGTAGGGATAAGCCTCCAGCGCCACGTTCACCGTGCCCATATAGTTGGTTTGCACGGCGTTGATAATGGTCTGATAGTCCATCGTGGCCAGCGGCTCCTTGTTCAGCAGTCCGGCTGTACACACCACATAGTCGATGTTTCCCGCCTTGTCTGCCGCTTCCTTCAGCGCCTTTGCCACGTCCTCGCGCTGTCCCACGTCAATGTGCTGTGCGCTGCGCGAGAAGCTGAACACCTTTGCGCCATAGCCTTCAAGCATGTCGACAATGTTCTTGCCTATGCCGTAGGAGCCGCCAAACACCACAGCCACCTTGTCGCCGAAGGTCTCTGCCGACAGCTCGTTGTTGTCGGGCTCCGTGTTTTTCAGCTGGAACAGCTTGTCCATCATGTAAGTGTCTTCGCGGTAGGTGAGCTTCATGTTGCTCTCCTCGCCGCTCACCACAAACACCGGCTCAGAGGTGTAGCGTCTCACCACGCCACAGTCGTCGGTTGTCTTGAACGCTGGGTCTTGCAGCGCCTTCTCGTAAGCCTGCTGTATGAGCTGACGGTCAAACGCCTGAGGTGTCTGTCCGCGGCGCAGACGTGAGCGGTCGGGTATGTTGGCTATGTAGTCACCCTCCACCTCTATGATGGTGTCTGCCGACGGCACCGCCACGTCAATGGCCTTATGGTCGTGCAGGGCATCGATCACGTCGTTCAGCGTGCGCTGGCTGAGCAGCGGTCGCACGGCATCGTGGAAGATCAGGTTCACGTCCTCGTCGGCATAAGCCTGTATGGCAGAGAGCGAAGAGTCGTAACGCTCCTTTCCTCCCTTGAGAATCTTTTTCACCTTGCGCCATTTGTTGCGCAGCACGATGTTCTCAAAGTCGGCAATGAGCATGGGGTTCGACACGATGGCAATCTCGTCTATCCGGCTGTTGCGCTCGAACACGTCGACGGTGTGCTCCACCACCATCTTGCCCGCCACCTTGAAAAACTGTTTCGGTGTGGACATGCCGAGACGTGAGCCCACGCCTCCTGCCAATATCACGGCTATGTTTCTTTTCATATCTTGTCTCTTGTTGTTTTCTTGTCGTTTCGCTTGCTTAGGTGCAAGCATGTCGTAATCTTTGCATAGGTGCAACCTATTCTTTGCAAAGTTAATACAATTTTGCTTAAGGGCACAAATTAAAGTCGAAAATCTTTTGTCTCGTTAGTTTCAGCCAAGAATTTATTTGGTTAGAAGAGGTGCTATAGCAACAGAAAAAGTTTGTACTACCTTAGAAAAAGTTGAATGGATTTGTACTGTACGCTTGAAGTTGGTTGAATGATTTTTACCTTATCCCCAATCTCTGTTGGATAAAACCATTCAAAAATGGCATTTTCCAAAATATCGGGCGAGAAATTTGGAGGTTACAACTTTATTGCTTAATTTTACAAATGGTAAAGTTAAAATACATTTAAGCCATGGCTATAAGAGAAAGAAGAAAGCGAATCTATCGTAAGCGCATACCTTACGGCATGCAGAACTTTGAGGATATTAGGGAGAGGGATTGTTATTATGTAGACAAGACCCCATTCATCGAAGATATAGAAGACTCTAATATGTATTTCTTCTATATTCGCCCTCGCCGTTTTGGCAAGAGCCTCACCCTCTCCATGCTCGAACATTACTACGACATCAACAAGAAGGACAAGTTTGAGTCCCTCTTCGGTGGATTGTACATTGGCGAGAATCCTACGCCAGAGCATAATACATATCTCATCATTCACCTCAATTTCGCTGAAGTGGACGCAGGTATAGACAATTATCAAAGTGGATTGGATGTGCATTGTAACATTATGTTCAATTCATTCTGTAACCAATATGCCCATTTGCTTCCTCCTGATGCAAAGGAGGGGTTGAACAGAGAAATTGGTGCCATAGGACAACTTAGGTATTTATGCCAGGTTTGCAAGGAAGCTAACCAGAAAATCTATCTCTTTATCGACGAGTACGACAACTTTACAAACACAATCCTTGCCAACGAGGAGCATCTGGAGCGATACCGCAACCAGACTCATGGAGAGGGCTATCTACGTCGCTTCTTCAACACCATCAAGGGTGCTGCCGGCTCGGCTTTGGGACGTGTCTTCGTCACGGGTGTAAGCCCTGTCACTATGGACGACCTCACCAGTGGCTTCAACATCGGCACGAATTACTCGCTAACTCCACAATTCAATGAGATGACGGGATTCACCGAGGAGGAAGTGCGGGAGATGTTGGGCTATTACTCAAGCGTCTTGCCGTTCAACCATACCGTAGATGAGCTCATCACCGTGATGAAGCCATGGTATGACAACTATTGTTTCTCCATCAAGAGATATGGAAAGACCACCATGTATAATTCCGTAATGGTACTCTACTTCTTGGATAATTACATCCGTAACGAATACGATATTCCAGATTCGATGGTGGAGAGTAATGTTCGCACGGATTACAGTAAGCTGCGCATGCTTATCCGTCACGACAAGGAGTTCGCCCATGATGCCAGTGTCATCCAGCAGTTGGTCACCAAGGGATTTGTAACAGGTAAACTCGTTGAGAACTTCCCTGCCGACCGTATCAACGACCCGGATAACTTCGTGAGCCTGCTTTTCTATTTCGGCATGGTGACGATAGATGGAGAATATAAAGGCGAAACAAAGTTTGTCATCCCTAACGAGGTGGTGCGCGACCAGATGTACACCTATCTTCTCGACACCTACAAGGAGAACAACTTGGTATACGATACTTATAACAAGACCCAGTTGGAGAGCAAACTGGCTTACGATGGCAACTACAAGGCTTATTTCGAGTTCATCGCCGATAGCCTGAAACGCTATTCTTCGCAGCGTGACAAGCAGAAGGGCGAGGCTTTCGTGCATGGTTTCACCCTGGCGATGGCAAGCCAGTGTCGCTTCTATCGCCCTATCTCCGAGTTAGACAATGATGGCGGCTATGCCGACATCTTCCTCTCTCCTCTTTGCGACATCTACAAGGATATGGTGGATTCCTACATCATCGAACTGAAATATTGCAAGACGAGCACCACGGACGAGCAAGTGAAAGAACTCCTTAAGGTGGCCTCTGCGCAAATCAGCCGTTATGCCGACAGCGATATTGTGAGGGATGCCGTAAAGACCACCCGTCTCCACAAGCTCGTAGTGATGTATCGAGGAGTAGAAATGGTGGTCTGCGAGGAAATTGAATGATCTCATTGACCATCAGTACATGGTTGTACTAAAAACACAGAATCATAATTTACAAAAGACAACCGCCGCATATCCCGATTCTTCGGGTATGCGGCGGTTTTGCTTGTATGCTCGGCACCTAAAACACCTTTATTGAATGCGTGAGTTACTACTAATCGAAAGCGTTTCTATTTATGGATGTCTATCTCAAGTAAACGTTTGAAAATGTGTACATTATGCACTTGCGAGAGTTCTGTCCTTGTTTTAATGGAAGATGCTCAAAGAGTAATTTCTTTAATTTTTTTCTGCCTTATGAAGAAGTTGTTTTAATCCTTATTTTAATGGAACATGCTCAAAGAGATTAACAATTATATCGAATAAATTAACACTTTGGTAAGTCTTAATCCTTATTTTAATGGAACATGCTCAAAGAGGTAACTGTGTCTGTTGATCAGTTGTCTAACATCACTAGGTCTTAATCCTTATTTTAATGGAACATGCTCAAAGAGAGTATTTTTTGTAAGACCTTATGCTTTAATGTGTTATGTCGCTATATTTACATTAATTAACGCATTTGCATCAGAAAAATGTACCTTCTTTGTGCTTAAGACACTGCAAAGGTAACAAATTTTCATGACATAGGAAAGGCGAAAAGCGACAATATGATGCCATCATGCTTCGTAGAGGTGCAACATTTCAAAGAGCGATGAGAGATGAAGGCTTTATGATGTAGAAAGCGTTTAGTTGATTTCTGCAAATTGTTCAGAAGAACAAAGTGTTGCGGCTATGAGTTATAACGTCGACCTCAATTTTCTGTCCTATGATCTTCATCATCCGAAGATAGTCTGTCGACACGGGAAGCACTATTATGCTATCGTTATTTTCATAAGCCTCCTGCACCGCAACCAAATCGGCCTTTATCTCTTCATAAACATCCATAGATGTGTTGGCAAGAAATATTGAACGCTGTATGGGCGTACATCCCTTGCGCTTAAGGTACTTGTGAATAAGCGTGCGTACCTTGTTGCTCTCAATGTCATATTATCGCTTGCGCTAAAAATACTGATGTCTGTTTGTTTTCGTCTAAACATTTGCCATCCATATTTCGTCCTCCTTTTTCTTCTTTTTAAAAGGCATCATGCACCGATTTAGAATAAATGCATCCGTCTTCTGTTTTCGATTGGTTTTTAGGTTATTACCTCATACAAAATTAGAAAATAAAACGTTGCGGACAAAGCGTTTCTAATAATTAATTTTATTTATTTTCTCTCGTTTTCAGTAACTCTTTGTTCGGCTTTTTGGGTGGCAAATAATTGAGATTTTTCTCTCTAAACATCATGGTTTGGAGAGATTGTCTTGGTTTAATATAATCCTTGTTTTAGTGGAATATGCTCAAAGAGACCATGCAATTTTAAGTCATTCGTATAGAGTTTTAGTACCTTAATCCTTGTTTTAGTGGAACATTCTCAAAGAGTTGTTTAATCTGAATGTTGTACCTCTTTAATTTATGTCTTAATCCTTATTTTAATGGAACATGCTCAAAGAGCACAACACAGGAGGCTCGTGAGTTACTTCGTCTTGAAGAGTCTTAATCCTTATTTTAATGGAACATGCTCAAAGAGGACATTTTTTGTAAGACCTTATATTTTAATTTGTTATGTCGCTATGTTTACATTAATTAACGCTTTTGCATCAAAAAAATGTACCTACTTTTTGCTTAAGACATTGCAAAGGTAATGAATTTTCTTGACATAGGAAAGGCAAGAAGCGAAAATATGATGTCATCATGCTTCGTAGAGGTTCAACATTTCAAAGAACGATGAAAGATAAAACTACATAATGTAGAAATTTACTCATAATCTCTGAACGAGTGGAAATGAAACTCTACAAGTCGTCTGCCGTCTCCCTGATCCTTCACCACGCGATATGAGGTGGAGCAAACGCAGCGTATGCCACGTTCCGACAGCATGCGCACAATGCGGTAGATGAGGCTCATCTCCCCCATCACATGAACGGTGACGGTGTGCGTCTCGGCTTGCTTCATGATAGCTGCTACCTGAGCCTCGGCAAGCGTCTTTATGTCGTCGGCTGTGGCGTCGGGTGCCACCTGTGGAAAAGGCATGTCTACAAGCTCGCCGAACACCTCGGCAGCAGTAAGCTGCTCGGCAGTCCATGAAGAGCTTGGGTGGTTGGAGAGGTTGATGAAAAGGGGCGGGAGAGCTTTCGTTTGTTCCGTTGCTGTTCCTTCATCAGCCAAGCTCATGAACGCATCTAATGTCTTTTGGAGGTTGTCCTCTATCTTCTTGACCTTCAGCGGCTGTTTGTGGTTGCGCATGCCGGCATGGTTGACATCGTTGCGAATGTCGCAAAGGTTTGCGAACGCCTTTATGATGTGGTCTGTAAGCAACGGGTCCTGCTCCACCTCGGCGACCACCTGCTCCTTGTCTTCCGACAAGGGCTTATATTCTCCCAGTTTTCCCATCAACCCAAGCTGCTTCTTGGTGAACGCATGGTTTACAATCTCGCGCTTTGACTTGTCGTCAATCTGCAAGCCATGACGTTCGCAGAAGACAGATATTATGCCCTCTTCAAGCAGCGTTATGGCGGCTTGCAGGTTGCCGTAACGGTAACATTGGGCTGAGGCTGCAAGCATGTTGGCGGCGTGGTTTGCGCCCATGCCTGCCACCGTGGCGCGCACCATCGCAAGCAAGGGGCGGAAAGGCTTGAGATATTGGTCCCCCACCTTATCTATACAGCAGCTCACGTCGGCGGCTGGCTTGCCGCCGATGAGCGCCATGCCGCGGCAAAAGCGCATGTCGTCAGTAAAGGTGTTGAGGGAGGCTATGAGCTTTTTCATGTTTTGCGCAGCCTCGTCCTTGCCGCATGTCTCCTTAAGGATTGGGGTCAGCTGCTGCGTGCCGCAGATGCCGATAAGCGTGGAGTCGCCGTGTCGCAGATAGTCTGCCGATGCCGCCGTCCAGTCTTGCAGCGTAGAGAACGCTGTGATGTCTATTATCGGGGCTATGCCGTCCTTGCTGCGCGTCTCGAAGTTGCCGTAGGTTATGCTGCAAATCTTGACTCGCTTCAGAAACTTGGCATAGTTGCCGAGCACAAGCACGAGCATGGGTAGGTAGCGGAAACCGTGGGTGAGGTCAAAATAGACCTCATCGTCCTCTTGCAGCACACCATACACGATGTCGAAGATCTGCCATATCTCCTCTTCGTTTTTACCCATGGGTATGTCGATGCCGCTCACCTCAAATGGCAGGTTCATGCCTTCAATCACGCTTTCCAAGCCAGCATAAGGCTCGTCTGCCTTTGTGCGCATGTTGATTCTCGTGCCGCCGGGTATGTGCCAGTTGGTTTCGCGAGCCTCCTTTGTGAGCAGCACATAGGCATGGGCATCTGCCGTCCAGTTGCCTTTCTGTGTCAGCATCTCAAGCGTGGCGTGCTGTATGAAGCGCGTTGACGATGACGTGAAGCCGTCGCGGGCATAGACACATTCGCCATAATAGCCGGTGCCGAGCACCGATATAAAAACTTTTCTTCCCATAAACAGTTTAAGCGTTTAACGATTTTACAATTTTGTCAAGTTCCACCCCGATGTTGCTCAGTTGGCGGTTTGGCACAAACAGCTTGACGTGCATCTCGCGAGCCTTCTCCTCGAGATCGGGGCGGATAACATTGTCGCGGAACGACACAATAACACTCTTCGACTTGTAGCTGCCGTATGTGTGCGACACGCTGCTGAGCTTGTAAAGGTTGTCTTGGTTGAACATGCCCGACTTACACTCCACAAACAACAGCCTGTTGCCGATGTTCACCAACACGTCGACCTCGTTCTTGTCGTAACGTTCAGACCCTACCTTTGGCTCGAAGCGCACATTGGTCCACACCTCGTAGCGTCCGTTGGCCCATCGGCTCACGGCATCGGCAACAAGAGTTTCCCACCAACGCCCCTCAAACAGCATGGCGAAAGCATCATGATAGTCGGAAGCGAACACCTCGACATCGTCATATTCTACCACCAACTCGCCACCGCTGCGTCTATAGAACAACTTGCCTTGGCTGAATGGGTTCGGCAACTGCTTGTAGGTGTTGTAGTGGTTTATCAGCACAGAGTAGGCTTTGATGTTGCGCAGCACGAAATTGCGCACCTGCATGGCACACTCCGTGCGTTCGGCGTCGTAGCGGTAAATGTCGCGGCTCTTTATCTTCTGACCCTGCAAGGCAATTATTGTCTCGGTCGTGAGCATGTGCTGCATGGTCATGCGCTGCATCGTGGCGAAGTTGGTGTAGGTGGAGATGTCTGAATAGACCACCTGTGCCTGGTGCTTCTGCGCACACATCAGCGCACCGAAAGCCATGAGCTTGGTGCCACAAGTCAGGTTGTAACAGTAGCAGGCGTCATCGCCGCAGCGCTCATGCACGCTCTCACACTGCTTCATGGTGTATGCCATGTCGTCGGCCTTGGTTATAAGTCGGTGACACATGGTGCCCATCTTCGCCGCCGAGCGTTCTATCTGTTCCATTTCGCCCGTCGTCTCTTCCGTGCCGACAAGAAACACCTCGTCGGGACGAAACTCGTTGATTATGTAGAACACGGGCAGCGTCTCTTTGCTCACAAGAGCTATCTGTATGTTTTTACTCATTGCTCTTTGGTGGGGGTTAGTCGCACAATGTTATTTTCACAAATCCTAACGGCTCGCACAATCCTTCCTCCAACCGTCGTGATTTCGGAAAATCATACTTTGAATATTTTTCATTGTTGTTTAACCGAGCCTTATTGACCACCTTTTCGAAATCGTTGTCGGACAGACGTTTGAGCCATGCTCCTGTCATGAAGCGCCAACCGGAGCCGTGACCCATGCGTATGATAGCTGAGTGCGTGCCTTGACATTCGTTAGCGGCATTCAGCAAATCTTTTAACTTAGCAATGTATTTATTTACCTTTTTTTTCGATGGAATATCAACACTCTTGCTTTCCCAAATCTTTATCTCGTCGGTAAGCAGTTTCCTTGTGTGGTTGTTGATGACATCGAGCAATGCTTCTACAGAACACAAGGCCTTAGGTGCGGCAGGCATATCGTTTGGTAGAAGTTCAGGTTGTTTTAAAACCAAAGAAAAGTTGACCTCGGCACCAGGGAGCAACACTTCTGTAGCCATTTGTTTGCTGATGTCCCAGAAGCTTTTTTCTTTGCGTTCGTTTATGTTCACCATGTTGCAGACGGCTGTGCGATAGCCTGTAGCGAAGGCATCGCTGACACGCACATATCGAAACACATCGTTGTTTGGGTTTTTACCAAAGACCTTAGCCTCTAATGTATTGGTGGTGATGTAGCCTTTGTTCTTTACATTTTTAAGAAAATCTGTTTCGTTCATCGCTTGCGCAATGCTGGAAAGCACGGCTGTGCGTATGGCTCCCTTTATGGAGCTGCCTGGAATATAGGGGCGGTCAAATCCGTCGCGGATAAACTCCTTTATCTGCTGTGCTGGGCGCGACATTTTCATGTCAATGATGTGCAACGAATAGTCGGTAATTGACGCTTTGGGGGCATACAGCTTCACGATGTCTTCGGTGCTGCGCCCATTCTCTATAGCCACAGTCCAAGCGTCAACGTTTTCCTCGCCTATGAGAGTGAGTACCTTGCGCGGATTGATGACATACACAACAGATTGTTCTTTGGCATCTTTGCCAAAAACAAAGTCGCTGTCTTTCTGTAACATGTCGCCCGACCCTATGTGCAGGGACGTAAGGGTCTCAAGTTTCATTTTGCTCATACCGTCTACATTTTATAAGGTAAGATGAAAGGTCTGCCGCTGCGGAGCATGGGGTGCATGGCAGGGGCGTTCCAGTCGGGGCGTAGGTCTACGACAGTGCCGCCAAGCGGTGTCTGTGTGGGAAAGACCGATCCCTCGTCAAACATATAGACGCTGCGCTTGCGCAAGTGGCGCAAGCTCTCAATGCTGCTGCCCGCGGCAAAGCCACCGCGACGTAACAGACCATAGCGTGCGTCTTCGAGGTTGAGGTTCGGCATGTCCTGACGGTCGGGGATGAAAAGCGACAGCAGCACCTGTGCGTCGGCATTGGGCGTGTTGTTGATTTCCACCTCCGACATTTCCACCTCAAAGTGTCCGCCACCCACATTACGGTCGGTGCCAAGGCCCGTCTCGCCGAGCATCGTGGCAAGGGTCACCAGCTCGTCAAGCAACGGTCCTGTGGCTGTGGTAAGAAAGTAGAGACCTGCCTCATGGTCAAAATAGCGCCACTCAAAGAAGAAAGGTTCGGCGTCTTTCTCTGTGTCGGCATAGACGCGCACACGTTGCGTTGTCTGCGTGCGCGACATCGTGGCGCAGCGTCTGCCTGCCGGATACATGAAATCGCCGTCGATGGTGACATCGCTCTCCGACAGTTGACCGCCGTCGGCAAGTCTCGTCCACAATGACTGCTCAATGAACGTGACGCGTTTTAGGCTCTTGCGGCATTTCTCCTCGTTGGCAAAGCGCACGCGTCCGTGGGCTTTGGGCAGGAACAGCATGTCCTTGTAGAAGGGGAAGGCAGACGACACCACAAGTTGCGACATAAACTCAGCAACATCGCTGTCGCCCCGCTGTGCCTTGAGCGAGGCGAGAGCCGAGGCAAGCGTGTCAGAGTGGAGCCATGCCGACGACGTGTCGTAGCTCTCGCGCCCTGTGCCGATGTGTAGGGGCGACAGGTGGCAGAGCTTAATTATTGCATATCGTGCCATAATCAGTAGGTTTTGGTTTCACCCTCGGCCTTTGTAAAGTGGAGCTCTACCTGACCGTAACCGCGAGAGCCTTGTCCGCCGAGATAGTCGTCGTGGAGCAGGGCTATGGCTCGACGCAGACTGTTTTTCAGCTCGTTCTCGTTGTCGTAGTCAAACACATTGAGCACAAGCTGAATTTTAAACTGCGCCCCTGCTGGCACACGTTCAAAGGTGCGTGGGTTCGATTTTGCTGTGATGCGGTCGATAGACACCTCGGTCTTGCTCTCGGTGAAGGGCAGGTCGGTGTTGCTGTAGTCGGGGAGCATTTTGCGCGACAATCCGTATTTTTGCAGCTCTTCCTCTGTGTCAGCATCGGTCGCCATCTCGGCATCGCGTACGATAAGGCGTGAGGGGTGACTTTGCTCATTGTCACCAGCCACGCCGAACAAGGCTCCTGCCTTTGATCTCACATTGTTGCTTGGTTTGCCGTTTGAGGTCTCGCCATTTTTCAGTTCCAACAGCGAGCGCAACTTGCCCTTAAGTGAGCTGCCTGGTATGTAAGGTATGTTGGTCAACGGGTTTCTCACCACAAACTTGTCGGGTCCACCGATATTGAGCGATGCGTTGGTTCCACCAATGTGAAGGCCTGTTTTTACAACGAGGTTGCCGGTATATATAATTTTTTTCAAAAGCTTTGTCATAATGTTTTTTTAAAGTGTTAGTCATTCTTTTTCACATAGGCTCTGTGATAAGCCAGCACTGCCTCCATGAAATTGGCAAAATGGAGGAAGGTGTCTTTGTCCTTCACACATTTGGCAGACTTGTCAAACACAAGTTTGAAAAGTTGCAGACCGATGTTCTCTTTGTCTCGTCCCACAGCGTATGCCACCTTTGGACGCAGGAGGTAGAACGAAGCTTTTTCTTTTGCAAACTCTCCCATCTGTATGCGCTTTATCTCTCCATAGACGCTGCGTATCTTCGAACTGGTAAGCTTATTGTCTGCCATCGCTTTTCCCATAAACTCAGCATAGTCAGGCAGGGCTTCATCGGCACCATTCTCTATCCATGATACCAGAAATTTATTTTTGGCAAAAATTTTAGCAGCCTCTTCTTTGGCATCAATCTTTGGCTTGTTGCCGTTCTTGTTTTGGCTGCCGTTCCCCCTTTGTCCGTGTCCGTTTGAATTGTTGTTATAAGGCATAGTTTTATTGTTTTTATAAGTTAGTTCTTGTTTCTATTTCCGCCCATCGGCAGGCCAAGGCCCACAGCTCAAGAGGATGGTAGGCGGTCTGGATGTCTTGCTTTTGTAGCTTGCCGCTGTTGTTGCACATGTCGGCGAGACAACAGTCGACCAGCTGCTTGGCTGCTGTGCAGCGTTGCTTCATGCGACTAAGGTCGTAGGTCAGCATCCAATATTCCTTCACGTTGGTCACACGATGGTTCTTTATCTGCGCGTTGGAGGCGTGTTGCAGCACCTTCGATATGAACGACTTAGGCAGGCCCTGTCCCAACGCTTCCACAATGGCGTCCTTAAGGTCGCGCACAGCTGGATATTCCTGTTTCCAGTGAAGCGCCATCGACAGTAGCGAGACAGCGTCTTTTGACGTGTTGCCGCAGACGTGTCCCTTGGCTCTGCTCTCCTCATCGGCACTAAGGGCGGCGGCCTTCATGAGCGGGAACTTCGGAGTCACGATAGCGATGCCGCCCGATATTGAGAATGCCGGGTTGTGACACCCATAACGCTTGAAATCGGCCTGTATCTGTTCTGCCATCTCTATGGTTTTGTCCCATCGTCCCACGATAAAGAGGTCATCGCCACCGCTGTAGAGGATGAACGTCTGTGTGGGAGCAAGCTCGCCCCACAGCGTGTTGATGTAGCCCGAGAAGAATATGTCGAACGCGCGGCTCAGGGCAGCATAGTGTGACAGCGTGGCGCGGCGTGCGTCGAGGCCGCCCTGGAAAATCAGTCCGAGGTTGTCGACATCCATGCGCAGCACCCCGAGGCGGTTCAGCTGTTCGCCGTCACACATCTTTTCAAACGTTGCCATGTGTTTCGTGGCTTGCTCGTTGCCGCCATAGAAATTGAGCGTCTGGGTGTTGTGGCAGCCGTCGGGGGAAATGAAACAGCAGTCGCCGTCCTGACCGTTGTAGGTGCAGATGGTTACCTGTGCCTCATATCTGTCAAGGGCCTCCTTGTGGCTTGACAGGTCTTTGCGGCTCACAAAATAATAGTGAAGACCGAGGTTGAGCGGCTCCACATGGGTGTAGCCTTTGAGAAAATCGAGCTCTTGGTCTGCCATCACAACGGCATCGGTCTGGCGCAACGTCTCGCCCAACTTTATCTGTTGGCGCGTCACATCCTTCATGAACATGTTGGCGTTGCTGTCTAAGGCAAACTTCTTCTCGCCCTTCAGGAACAGCTCGCCCGTCACGGCATCAATGGCAGACGGGTCTGTGAGTGTGTCGGGAGCGAAGAAGCGGTCATAGTCACGGCTTATGGCATCGCACCATTTGGTTTGCTTGCGCTTGTCGCGCTTCACAAACAGGCGGGCCCATACCTCGCTTAGCATGGGCTGACGGTGCAGGAGCGTGTCGGCGGCAAACGCATGCTTGTCGATGGCGACATAGAGCGAGGTGCCGTGGGCATCGAGCATGTGGCGTTCAATCTCTGCCACGGCTTTGTCGAGAGCTGTTGCCACAAAGGGCGTGTTGGGTGCCAGCATGTAAAAGCCGCCGCCCGAATTGTATATGACGTTAGCATCTAACAGGCGTAACGACCGGGCGATGTGTCGCACCACGACATCAGAAAGCAGCCTGATGTAGAACGAGCGTCCCTTGAGGTTCTTGCCGGCATACTTGGAGACAATCTGGTAGATGTAGGGCTGTATGCCGCTGAAGTCGGCTCCGATGAGCAGGAATGGTTCCTTCGTGTCGCCCCCAGCCGTGCGTACATCATATAGGCACACGGCAATGGCTGCCGCTGTGCGCACTTGGTCGTAAAGGCTCACGTCATCCATGCCTGTTGCCATGCAAGGCACCGATGAGGCATACACCTGCAAGAGGTTGAGCAGGGTCTCCGAGAACGAGCGCAGGTCGTGTGTGGTTATCTTGTTGAAGTCGGCCTCAAAGGCGTTGAGCAACCGCTGGCGTTCGGCAGGGCCGTCGCTGGCGGTGTATGTGGGAAACAGGCTCTCGTCAAGTTGCATCTTGCACAACTTGCTGTGCAGATGCGACTCGTTGCCGTTGCTCCTCACTGATGCCATGATAGGCACAAGCTGAACGTCACGACGATAGGCGGTTGCCGTGCCAAAAGCGTCAACGCCCTGCGACAGGCGCTCGCCGTCGTTGACGCACGCCGCCAACAGGTTGTTCCTGACAGTTTCTTGCGACGGGTTTGTCGCCGCGCCTGTCAGCACCTCCCACTCCTCGTCTGAGGCGAAGAACGCACCGAGTTGTCCCATGTGGCTCTCTGCAAACCGGGCGGCATAGGTGCCGTTGCCCATGCTCATCGTGCGGCTCTCGCCTTTCAGATAGAAAAGCAGCTTGCCCACGCCCCGCAACAAGGAGGCGAGATAGACCGTTTCTCTTTTTATATCCATAAGCTTTATGATTTTTTTGTCCTGCATATTGTGCCGAAACCTTGGCTCACACTCTTGCCTAAGCCTATATAATCGGGCAGCGACACGTTGGTCTTGAACACGAGGTCGAAGCCTTGCAGCTTCACGTTCTTGTAGCGGTAGGTCTTGGTGCCCAACACTTGCGAGATCTTCACCACGACGGTCGACTCGAAATGTATGCCGAGACTCTTGGCAAACGACAGAATGTTGCCCGTCAGGCATCGCTCAAGCAGGACATACTGTTCGGCGAGGCTGTCCATGGCCATATAACGCTGATAGTTTTCCTGGTTCAGGGGCAGATATTTTCTTATCGTGTAGGTGAACATGTCTTGCCAGATCTGCGTGACCACATTGCGTGGCGACACCCTCTCCACGACAAACGTCTCGCTCCTGTCACCAATCTGCAACGGTGACGTGTTGTTGGCGAAAAACTCGCCCACGTCGTCGGCACCCTCGCCAAGGCACACCAATGCTGCCTTGCCGCCTATGCGCTTATATTGTACAAGCGGATAGCTGTAACGCAGTTTGTCGCCTTGATGGTTGTGGAACAAGATATGCTCTTGCCCCACGGTGTTTATAACGGCACCGCGAAACAACGACAGGTCATGTGCTGGCAGGTCGTTGGCAAAGGTTACAACCAATATTCTGTTTCTCTTGCCATTCATTATGTCTTGGTTTTTTATTCAAGTTTTAAGATTTATTTAAGTCTTTAAGGTTTATTCAAATTTCTGAGGTTTAGATAACAAGCCGTTTGTGCATAGGCTATGTGTGTTACAAGATTTTTGCCGCAACAGCTTTGTTTTCACTCAAAAAAATTTCGGTTATAGACATGGCAAAAGTACAAATTAATTCTGAAACCATTCTCTTTTTGAAGATATTTTTATTTGGAAAGCCTGTTTCTTTATTATTAAGGCATTATCATGAAATATCGGTATGATATCGACAAAAAAGACAAAAGAAAACGCCGCATAGCCCTCTTGTGAGAGGTGCTATGCGGCGATAGGGTGTTTAGCTTTTTTGCTTTCTTACAGACGCTCGCAGAACTCTATCTTCTCGCGGTTGGGTCCTTCAATGGTGAAAAACTTGACGCCGTTCTCCCAGAAGGGAAGGCCGTGAACCTCGGTGTCGAGCATTTTCAGTTGGGCACGCTGCGCCACCTTGAACAGCTCGTCAATGTTCTTTACATCGATGGCGATGTGGTCAATGGCGCCATAGACCATGGCGGCTTGATGGTTCTGGTAAGTTTCAATGATGAGGTTGTGAAGCTGCAAGAACGCCACTTCCTCGTCACCGTTTTGTGTGCGCAAGGCAATGGTGAAGCCCAGCGTGAGATAGAAGTCGATGGTTGCCTCAATGTTGTTGGTGGGTATGCCGATGTGTTGCACGCCCGTTGTGAAATCTTTTATGTTCATAATGCTTCGTTTTTTTTGAAATGTTCTATAAATTTATAATTTGTGCTCCTATCTGGAAAAAAGCCTTGTCCGATTGCGGGTTCCACATGCCCATGACATGCACGGGCAAGGTGTAGGAACCGATCCTCAGGTCGCGGCTAACCTTCAGTTGGGTGTGGACGATGCCTGGCGTTGTGCCGTAGAAGTGATGGTCGTCGCCAGCCCTGTTTAGGGCGAAGGCTCCACCCACGCCAGCATCCACCTGCCATCCGTCTTTCTTGTAAACGGGATATTCGGCATAAACAAACGTAGAATATTTCTGTGCGGTGTTGTCGGCCGAACGGTCGCGGCCGAACATGATGGTGGACCATCTGAGAAGCAACGGAAACTGTGGCTGCTGGAAACGGTAGTCGAGGGTGCAGTTGAGAAAGCGTCCTGTCTCGTGGGCCGAATAGTTGAAATATTGGCGGTTGTTGTATGTTGCGCCGGGAGAGAAATTGTAGGTGTCCCAGCCCTCTTCGAGGACGCTTCTTTTGGTTACGGTGGCACCGCAGGTTCCGTTCGCTTCGCTCTCTTCACCAGCGGTTATGGATGTTCGCCGCCTTCGGCGACG
>ERZ779660.197-NODE-197-length-36811-cov-16.290837_pt1 | contig 36811 bp, 29 predicted proteins | sample MGYA00511906_ERZ779660 | MGnify/ENA primary metagenome ERZ779660 (study PRJEB29588, sample SAMEA2156906) | human gut metagenome | biome: human gut; feature: human-associated habitat; material: faeces | place: Denmark | collected 2008/2010 ... | reverse complement strand
AATAAATAATAAATAATAAATAATAAATAATAAATAATAAATAATAAATAATAAATAATAAATAAAATAGAGCAGGCAGAAACCTCATTTTCGTTTCCTCCTGCTCTGTTTTTCTTCTCATCAAATGATCTGTTTTCTATTCATCAAATTAGCGACAGGACCAAATAATCAAGCATAAAAAACGGCAAAATGACCAAATGACCAAATGACCAAATGACCAAATGACCAAATGACCAAATGACCAAATTTTCGGGAGAAACTCAAGAGGGCTTTGCATGGAGAGGATATGGCATGAGGGGGGTATACAGAAAAATAAATAAAGTTTTAAAAATAAAGTTAAAAAACAGAACTTTCGCAAGTGCATAATAAGCAAATTTTTCTATTTATTATCATTTCTGGCAGGCGCAGCGACGCTTGCTTGCGATAATTTAATATCTTAAATGCGAAAGTTCAGTTGAAAAATATAGTTAAAATGAAATAAAGTTTTAGAAAAAAAATATTTTTTCCATTGTTTTTAGGCATATGTTTTCTTGCCGATTCGTTGCGTGTTAGGCTTTTAGCTCGTTAGAGAGAGGTTTGGGGAACGTTTTAGCTAATATAAAAAAAATGTTTGTTTCTTAATTGTTTGGAGCTGTTTTTCACGCCTTGGAGCTTGAAAACAGTCTTTTTTGTAGTCGATTCAGCTATTTTTCACTTGCCTTATCTAATAGCATAGTCAGCATTTTTTCGAAAAATGCGCGTAATGAATGTAAAAAATTATGAGAAGAAGACCCTTTCCTTCTTAAAAAAAGAGCTGAAACAGGAGCTGTAAAAAGAGCAGTAAAAAAACATGCCGGTGGAGGTACAGCAGGAGAAGACAACGAGCAAGAGCAGAAAACGGAAGCCACGCATCCGCGTAACAATCTACCACACAAGCTTTTACACAACAGAACACCGTTACCTCGCCCCGTCATGGAAGAGATAGAAACAGGAGAAGGGTTAACGGTCATGAGGTCATGAGAGGTAAAAATGTGGTCATTTGGTCATTTGGTCATTTTCAAAAAATGAAAGTGTGTTATTTGGGCTATAGTATAATATATATTATATATTATACTATAGAGGTTTTGACACACTTTTTTTTTCGCATTTTGACCAAATGACCAAATGACCAAATGACCATATATGTTGTGTGTTGTGTTGTGTCTTTTCCTGAATAAGGTTCTACTGGGTCTCCGCACGTTATGCCAACATGGTAGAAGACAAGCTGCACCCCGGCATATAAAGCTTAGAAGCGTCTGTAAAGCCTCCTGACGCTCTGACGCGGTTCTGATGCCAAAAGTTGGCGCAATCATGGAAATCGGACATCGTATGTGGCGTAGACAGGGGGCGCAAGCGCCAATAACAGCCATCGTTAGAGCCATAGATGCCATACTTATTCGTGGCTCTATGGCACACGGAGAATTAGGAAAAACACAGACGGACTTTTCGGAACACGGATTATGTATTCGGAACACGGATTATGTATTCGGAACACGGATTATGTTTTTGAACACGAATTATGTTTTTGAACACGAATTATGTTTGTGAACACGAATAACGCGAATAACTCGAATTTTTTTGATTGAAAATATTGCGAAGCACTTAAGATTCGTTTTATTCGTGTTATTCGTGTTATTCGTGTTCAAAAAAAATAATTTCTTTCGTGTTCTATATTTTCTTCGAGTTCAAGAAAATCGTTTCTTTTCGTGTTCTAATGACGTGGTTATGATGTTTATCGTATAGAATGGCATAGAAAAGCACGGAACGTATAGAAACGTATAAGTGGGAAATCGGGATGTTGTATCTTTGTAGCGTCAATAAGAGACAAAGTGGTCTTTGACAACAAAAATCTTATCATCTGTGGTCTCCGGGTCTCAACATCTGAAATCTTCGTATCTTTAACAAACGTCATTAACAACAAAAAATCTTAACATCTGAGGTCTTCGAATCTTAACATCTGAGGTCTTCGAATCTCAACATCTGAAAATCTTCGTATCTTAACAAACGTCGGCCGCAGGCTTCGGCTGCACAACCAGCGGTTATGGATATTCGCCCTCTTCTTGCTCTGGCAAGCGACAAAGTCGAGCGCGAGGACGCTCGCTTGCAAGCAGGCACAGAAAGGAGAAACGGATTGTCCCTATTGCTATTATAAACAGTCTATTGCAAATGAGTTTATTATAGTTGCTTTATTATAATAAAGCAGATGTTCATTCACGCTTATCAGAACGGGAAAAGCAGGGGCAGCACAAACACCATCACAACACCCATTAGGACCTGAAGGGGAAGACCCACGCGAATGTAGTCCATAAACGTGTAACGGCCGGCCTGCATGACAAGAGCGTTGGGCGGTGTGGAGAACGGCGAGGCAAAGCACATGCTTGCTGCCACGGTCACGGCAAAGAGGAACGCATGGGGAGCAATGCCTACCGACGATGCCGCCGACATGGCGATGGGCGCCATGAGCACGGCCGTGGCTGTGTTGCTGATGAACATGGTGAGCAGAGATGTGGTGAAATAGATGCCCGCAAGAAGGGCGTAAGGACCAAAGGTGCCAAGGGCGTTGACTAACGACTGGGACACAAGGGCCGAAGCACCCGTGTTGGTAAGGGCTACCGACATGGGCATCATGGCGGCAATGAGCACTATGCTCTCCCAGTTGATGGTCTTGTATGCTACCTCGACCGTGCGGAAACAGCCTGTGAGAATCATCAGCACGGCGGCAATAAGCACGGCAGTAACAGGAGCCACGGGAATGAAATCGAACACCATCATGGCAACCATGGCCACCATGACAGCTGCCGCAACAGGAGCCTTATAGTCGAGCGTCACCTTGGCAGCCTCTGCCAACGGCTGGCCTAGCACCACCCATTGCTCGTCTTCAGAGGTGAGGCGGGCAATGTCGTTCCACACACCTTGAACAAGAAGCACGTCGCCCGACATAATTTTCATGTCGGCAACCCCGTCTTTCTTATATTCGCCGTGGCGACGCAGACCTATGACGTTAAGACAATATTTCTCACGGAAGCCACAATCTTTAACCTTGCGGCCAACAATTTTTGAGTCTTGCATGAGCAGAATCTCAGCGATGCCAAGGTCGTAGAAGTCGAGCCCCGACTTGCGACCGTAGTTCTTGGCGTTGACCGTCTCCAGACTGAAATCTTTGGCAAAGGCCCGCGCTCTCGCCTGATCGCCGTTGACGAACAGAAGGTCGCCAACCTCAAGCATGGTGCCGGCGGCAGCCATCTTCTGCACAACGTTTTTCAGGATGCCGTGCTGGCTTCCTGTTTCGCGGCGCACCTCGATGATGCTCACGCCATACATATTATATATGTTTAGCTTGCCGATGGTCATGCCGCAGATACGCGACCGCTCCTTCACGCGATATACGGACAGATTGTCGGTAAGTCCATACTCGCTGACAAGCTGCGAGAGCGACTTTCCGCCGCGCTTGCTGCTCACATCGCCTTGCTTCTCTTTCAAGAACCATTTGCTCAACGGGAGCAGCACCACTATACCGACAGCTACAGCTATCAGACCTACAGGCAGGAAGGTGAAGAAGCCGAGACCAGAGTAGCCCGACTCTACCAGCGTCTCCTGAATAACGAGGTTGGGCGGCGTACCGATAAGGGTGAGCATGCCTCCCATGCTGCTGGCAAAGGCCAGAGGCATGAGGATGCGGCGCGAGCTGATGCCTGAGCTTGACGCCATGCTGACGATGATGGGCAGCATGAGGGCCACGGTGCCTGTGTTGCTCACGAAGCCGCCAATGGCTGACGTGAACACCATGACCAAGAGAAACAGCTTCAGCTCGCTGTTGCCCGCCAAGCTTGTTATCTTGCCGCCAATCTTCTTGGCAAGACCGGTCTGTAGCACGGCTCCGCCGACGATGAACAACCCTGCCATCATTATGACAACGGGGTTGGAGAAGCCCGACAGAGCCTCGCTGGTGGTAAGATTGCCTGTCAGCAAAAGGCAGATAAGTGCACAGAGCGCTATGATGTCGGAACGCACGCGGCCCACGGCAAAAAGAACTGCCGTAACAAGGAGAATGATAAGAGTCGTGTACATTTTATTGGTCTTTTGATTAGAACTCGCTGGTGAAATGGAATTTCACATGTTCAAAGTCTTGCTGAGCCATGCTGAGCACATAACCAGAGTCGGCAAGGAACACATCGCGGCCGTCACGGTCCTTTGCCATATACTGATACTTGCGCTTCTTGAAAGCCTCAAGCTCGGCAGGGTCGTCGCTCTCTATCCAACAAGCCTTGTAGAGATGGACGGGCTCCCAACGACACTTGGCGTTGTACTCGTTCTCAAGACGATACTGGATAACCTCAAACTGGAGCTGACCAACGGTACCGATAATCTTGCGACCGTTAAACTGGTTAACGAACAGCTGGGCCACACCCTCGTCCATGAGCTGGTTGATGCCCTTCTCAAGTTGTTTCGACTTCATGGGGTCATCGTTCTCGATATACTTGAACATCTCTGGCGAGAACGATGGCAGACCACGGAAATGGAGCTTCTCACCATCAGTCAGCGTGTCGCCGATCTTGAAGATGCCGTTGTCGGGCAGACCCACAATGTCGCCAGGATAGGCCTCGTCAATGGTACTCTTGCGCTGCGCCATAAACTGTGTGGCGGCACTAAAGCGAACAGTTTTGTCAAGACGCACATGGAGGTAGGGGTGGTTACGCTCAAAGCGTCCGCTGCACACCTTGCAGAAGGCGATACATGAGCGGTGGTTAGGATCGATGTTGGCTGTGATCTTGAAGACAAAGCCTGTAAACTTGGACTCCTCAGGGTTCACCTCGCGCTCCTCGGCCTTGGTGGGACGGGGCGACGGGGCAATCTTCACGAAGCAGTTGAGCAGCTCCTGCACACCAAAGTTGTTGAGGGCAGAACCGAAGAACACGGGGGCTACCTCAGCTGAACGGTAGGTCTCTACGTCAAACTTGGGGTACACGCCATCGATAAGTTCAAGGTCGTCGCGCAGCTGCTGCGCGTCTTGCTCGCCGATATGGGTTGCAAGATCAGGGCTGGCGATGTCGACCTCCACCTTCTCTGTTACACGCTGCTTATCGGGCTTGAAGAGGTCGAGCTTGTTCTCATAGATGTTGTAAACGCCCTTAAACTTGGCACCGATATTGATTGGCCATGACAAGGGGCGCACCTTGATATGAAGCTCCTCCTCCAACTCGTCAAGAAGGTCGAAGGGGTCGCGACCCTCGCGGTCCATCTTGTTGACAAACACGATAACAGGCGTGTTGCGCATGCGGCACACCTCCATGAGCTTGCGCGTCTGCGTCTCCACACCCTTGGCTCCATCGACCACGATGATGGCAGAATCGACAGCCGTGAGCGTGCGGAAGGTATCCTCGGCAAAGTCTTGGTGACCTGGGGTGTCAAGGATGTTGACCTTGTAGCCCTCATAGTCGAACTCCATGACAGAGGTCGACACCGAGATGCCACGCTGCTTCTCGATCTCCATCCAGTCGGACGTGGCCGTCTTCTTGATCTTGTTGCTCTTCACAGCTCCGGCAACCTGTATCTGGCCGCCGAAGAGCAGGAATTTCTCTGTAAGTGTTGTTTTACCAGCATCTGGGTGAGAGATAATGGCAAAGGTTCGTCTTCTTTCTATTTCTTGATTCATGTTTCTTTTTCCTTGTTAATCGAACTCCAGACCTTCGGTCCGGTCTTTAATATAATAATCGCTAAGCATGCCTATGAACGTCGTTATCTCTTTCACAGCATGGGCTGTCTCGGGAGAGATGGGCTTTTTTTGAAGGCGGAGCATCATGGTGCCGTAGAGAGCGTTGAGACAGGTCTCTATCTCGCCTACATCCTTGCTGCCTCTGTTGCGAAGCTCGACGATGAACGGCAACACCTTATAATATTCGGCATTGTAGAACGGAAACTTGGAGCTCTGCAACAGTTGGGCGTGAAGGTCGGAGACATCCTGCACCACAATCTGGTTAATCTGCAAATGGCCTTTCTCGCGCTTGCCCTCTTGATTGATCATGCGTATCAGGTCGCCGTACCAATCGACAAGCTCTGAGCGCTGCTCATCGGTATAGTCGGAAAACTGGCTCACATACTCGTTTTTTATTCTTGACAGCGAGCATCCGTAGGCACGGATAAGATCTTCTACCTGCCACATGTATAGCACATACTCAGCAATGCTTTTCTTTCTAAGTTGTTGTGATATAAACATATTTTTTAATAAGGAAGTGTATAAAGATTGAACACCATGCCAAAGAGCATGATGAGCGAAAAGATAATGACAATGCAACCCACCACACGGTTGATGATGATGATGCCGTTGTTGTCGAACTTGCCGCGCACCTTGTCAACAAGCCATGTGAGGCCAAACCACCACAGCAGGGCGCCTCCCACCACGCTCACATAGCCGATGGTCATCTCAACAGGACGAGATGGCACTATAAAAGCAAACTGTGCGAAGAGGAAGATGAAAAGGAACACGATAAGAGGATTGAGCACGGTCACGATAAATGCAGTCACACCGTTGTGCAAAAGCGTGCCTTTGCTCGGACGCGAGCTCTTCTTGTGAATCTTCTTCGTGGGGTCTGAACGGTAGCAATAGACGCCAAAGAGCAACAAGACGATGCTGCCGCATATTTGCAGGATAAACCGGCTGCGCTCGTTTTGGATAAAATCCATGACGAAACTCATGCCGAAACCTGTGAACAAGGCATATATGAGATCGCTGACCGTTGCTCCAATGCCTGTGATGAAGCCGTACCAACGCCCTTTGTTCAACGTGCGTTGGATGCAAAGCACACCAACGGGCCCCATGGGTGCCGAGGCCATGATACCTATAAGCAACCCTTTGAAGATAAAGTCTAAGATGTCTAACTGAATTGGAAACTGCATAACAGTTGCAAAATTGCAAAAATTATGCGATATAGACAAATTTTCACTATAAAACTTTGTTTCGTACAAGGATTTTTAATATCTTTGCACTACTTAGACTGACGTTGTGACATTTATGCCCCTAACCACGGCAAAACGTTGCAAACAGAATGAAACTTATTACTATTAATAATATAAAACAAAAAACATGACTCAAGAAAATTTGATAAAGCCGTATGTTATCGGCTTGGATTTGGGAGGTACAAACTCTGTATTCGGTATTGTAGACAGCCGTGGCGACATCAAGGCCACAACAGCCATCAAAACTCAGGGCTATGAGACGGTTGACGAGTATGTGGAAGCATCGGTAGAGGCTCTGAAGATAATCATCGACCAGGTAGGTGGCATTGAAAAGATCAAAGCTATGGGCATTGGTGCCCCCAACGGCAACTATTATACAGGCACTATCGAGTTTGCGCCGAACCTCTCATGGGGTCACAACGGCATCGTGCCTCTGGCAAAGATGTTCTCAGACAAGCTCGGCATTCCTGTGGCTCTGACCAACGACGCCAACGCTGCTGCCATTGGTGAGATGACCTACGGTGTTGCCCGCGGCATGAAAAACTTTATCGTTATCACTCTCGGCACAGGTGTTGGCTCAGGCATCGTGATCAACGGTCAGCTGGTTTACGGAAGCGACGGCTTCGCCGGTGAGCTCGGACACGTTATCATGAACCGTGTGAACGGCCGTCCCTGCGGATGTGGCCGTAAGGGCTGTCTGGAGGCTTACTGTTCAGCAACAGGTGTGGCACGCACAGCACGCGAGCTCATTGAGACAACCGACGAGCCTTCTCTGCTGCGCGACATGCCCGCTGCCGACATCACTTCTCTCGACGTGTCAATAGCTGCGTCTAAGGGCGATGCTCTGGCAAAGCGCATCTACGAGTTTACAGGCAACATGCTGGGTGAGGCTTGCGCCGATTTTGCTGCGTTCTCTTCTCCCGAGGCGTTCATCTTCTTCGGCGGTCTGACAAAGGCTGGCGCTCTGCTCATGGATCCGATCAAGAAGGCTTATGAGGAGAATGTGCTCAACATCTTCAAGGGCAAGGCCAAGTTCTTGGTGAGCGGTCTTGACGGTTCTTCTGCTGCCGTGCTCGGTGCATCGGCTGTGGGTTGGGACATCAACGAGGAGTAAGTTTGTTAGCTTTTAAAGGAGCTTCAAAAAAGCTTTAAAAGAGCATCAAGAATGTTCTAAAAGAGCTTTAAAAGAAAAGAAACAATAAAGCCAGGCACTTGATTTATAGTGTCTGGCTTTTCTGTTTTGTCACCTCAACGACCCGTCACTTTCTAACCCGTTTAACGACTTTTCCGTTAAAAGCAACGATAAACTCGACAACGTAGTTGGTCTGCGAATCGGGAATGACCAAGATGGCGTTGTAATGCAGACCCTCCTTGTCAATGCCAGAAAACGTAAGGTCAGAGAAGATGGTCTGGTTCAACACGCCAACAGGCACATAGTCGGCAAACTCGCTTTTAAGGATGTTGCTTGAAAACACCTTACGGCTGCCGTTGAAAACGCTAAGATGGAGAATGTTGTCATAATAGACATTGTCTACCTCCACGCCATCATCGTTAAACGAGGCTTTCAACACCTTATAAGACGTGGGGTTCACCTGCACATAACTGTGGTAACGCTCGTTGTTAAAGCTAAGCACGGTGTCGCGCTTCAACAGACGGTTCTGGTTCAAGGCAACAACGGCCTTCTTCTCGCTAAACATCTGCAAGTAAGAACTGTCGTCGCTTTTCACGACCTTAACCTGTTCGCCGTTCTGATTAACAAACACAAAGACATGTGGCGTGCGCTTTACAATGGGGTAAGCAACACGGTTGGCGCCACAAAGCACGAACGTGTCTTGCTTCACCAAAAAATATACGGGCATGCTTGTAGAGTCGGGAAAAAACACGGTGTCGCCCTTTATTCTGAACACCACGTCTTCATCATCCTCGTCAATCCACACGCCTTGCAACGCTTTCTTTGCAGCATAATCTTGCGTGCTGTTGTCATTGGCATCTTTCGCTTTCCTTCCGCACGCCATGAAACATAACAAAAGGAGCAAGAACAATGTCGCTATCGGCAATTTCTTCATTAAAAAAGTTTTTATGACGAGCCGAAAAACCCGTCCGATTTGTTATAGTAAGTGAGCGGCCTGCTTATTACCGGCCTATGCAATGATATTCGAAGCCATACCCTGTCATTTCAGCAGCATCGAAGATGTTGCGTCCATCAATGACAAGATGACGTTTCATGCGACGTTTAACCTCGTTCCAATCAGGCAAACGAAACTGCTTCCACTCGGTGAGCAGCAGCAGGGCCTCTGTGCCGTCAAGGGCATCGTACATGTTGTCGCAATAGGTCACAGCATCGCCAACCCTACGCTTGCACTCGTCCATGGCGATGGGATCGTAGGCCCTGACCTTACAACCAGCCTTCTTGAGCAGATCTATCATGACGAGGGCCGGTGCCTCACGCATGTCGTCGGTCTCGGGCTTGAAGGCCAAGCCCCAAAGGGTTATGGTCTTGCCAGCCAACGGCTCGTCTCCGAAAACACGCTGAAGCTTACGGAACAAGATGCTCTTCTGACGTTCGTTCACGCTTTCAACAGCCTGTAACACTTCCATTGGATAGCCACAGTCGGACGCCGTCTTCACCAAGGCCTTGACATCCTTGGGGAAGCAAGAGCCGCCATAGCCGCAACCGGCATAAAGAAACTTTCGACCAATGCGATTGTCGCTTCCAATGCCAGCACGGACCATGTTGACATCGGCTCCCACGAGCTCGCACAGGTTGGCGATGTCGTTCATGAAAGAGATGCGGGTGGCAAGCATGGAGTTGGCTGCATATTTGGTCATCTCCGCACTTGGAATATCCATAAAAATTACTCGGAAATTAACAACCATGAACGGCTTGTAGAGGCGAGTGAGAATGGCCTTGGCACGATCGCTGTCGACACCAATAACCACACGGTCTGGACTCATAAAGTCTTTTATGGCTGAGCCCTCTTTCAAAAACTCGGGATTGCTTGCCACGTCAAACTCTACGTCGGCCCCTCGCTTTGCCAGCTCTTCGTTGATGGCGTTGCGAATTTTGCTTGCCGTGCCTACGGGAACCGTACTCTTGGTTACAACAACCAAATACTTGTTGAGATGCTGGCCAATGGTACGGGCTACCTGAAGCACATATTTCAAGTCGGCAGAGCCATCCTCGTCGGGAGGTGTACCCACGGCACAAAAGACCACGTCTTGACCGTTCAGGACCTCCTCCAGGCTTGTGGTAAACTTCAGGCGGCCTGCCTTATAGTTTTTTGCAACAAGCTCGTCAAGACCTGGCTCATAAATGGGCACACGGCCTTGTTTAAGAGCCTCAACCTTATTCTCGTCAACGTCGACACATGTAACGTTGACACCCGTGTCTGCAAAACAGGCACCTGTCACCAAACCCACATAACCAGTTCCAACAATTGCTATATTCATAACTTCATTTCAACTTTTTCAAAATATTTTTCTTACTTGCTGCCACCTTTTTTTTATTCCACAAGATGCAAACCGAAGAGACATGCACCGGCACGATTGTTTTCTCGGTCAAGACGCAGCAATACGTTGTGCAAAGATATAACAATTAAGCCAAACAGCAAAATAAAGCCAGCTTTTTAATGGCTATACACCTATTTTAATGGGCAATTGTTGCATATTTCGTTGAAAAATATTATCTTTGCAAAAGTGAATAATATCGAACGACATATAGCAAAACTTCTGTTGAGCAACGACTGCGTGATCGTGCCGGGCTTCGGCGGGTTCATGGCTCATCACATAGAAGCTTATTACGATGAGGAGAATAGACTGTTCTATCCGCCCCAGCGCACGCTTGGCTTTAACCAACAACTCACGATGAACGATTCACTCCTTGCACAGTCGATTGTCGAGGAGTGTGACATGAGCTATCCGGAAGCAATAAACGCCATTGAGGAGAAGGTTGCTGAGATGAAACAAGTCATTGAGTCAAAGAGCCGTTTGGTTTTCAACGGATTAGGAACGATAAGCATAGGCGAAAACGGGAAATATGATTTCACACCTTGCAAGACAGGAATTCTCACCCCCACCCTTTTCGCATTAGACTCGTTTGAGATTAAAAAACCAAAAGAGAGCACAAGCCAAAAGGAGGAAAAGGCACGAGCTGTTTGTGAGGAAGAGGCAATGAAGCAAGAGAACGTTCTTCACGGTTCAAAAGACGAGAACAACGTCACACACGGCAACACCAACCACGACCTGGCTGAAGGAACCCTATCTGTTGCAGCTGCCGAGGAAGAGACCGCCACACAGAAGGACTATCGTCTGTGGATATGGCGTGACATCGCGGCAGCATGTATCTTGGTAATTGTGTTTTTCCTTATCCCTGCTCCGGCAGGACAACACAACAAGCCCGCCATGTCGTCGGCACAACCGTCAGCAGAAATGATCATAAAAATGATGCCTAAGGACATAACCACAGGTGAGCCAAGCGAGAAAGCCATTAAGGAGGCTATGCAGAAGACCGACTCGATAACGGCTTTGAAAAAAGCGATGGCCGAAAAGAAAAGGGGTTCCGAAGAAGAAGCTGACACCCATTCGGAATACTATACCGTCGTGCTTGCAAGCAAGGTTTCGAAAGCTGGTGCTGAACGACTGGTTCAAAAGATAAACAGCCATGAAGGTATGCAGGCTTGTGTCAAGACAGGAAAAAGCGGCACATTGGTAACACACGGATCATTCGAGACCCGTGAACAGGCTCAGAAAGAGCGCAACAAGCTTACAGAGAATGACGAGTTTGCCGACTGTTGGGTTATGCATGTAAAATAAATTTAAAAACATACGTTTAGATATTTACGATAGATATATGAAGAGAGTACGTTGCCCGAAATGTGACAATTTCATTACTTTCGACGAGACAAAATATAAAAGCGGCCAATCACTCGTTTTCGAGTGTCCACAATGTGGAAAGCAGTTTGGAATACGCATAGGCGTTTCTAAGCTGAGAGACAGACAGAAGGAAGAGAACCCTGAGGATGTTGTGGAAGACAAACTATGTGGAAGCATTGTGGTTATAGAAAATGTGTTCCACTATAAACAGATCATACCGCTAAAGATGGGCGACAACACCATTGGACGATACATGAAAGGTAGCGGCGTCAATTGTCCCATCGAGACAAACGATCCAAGCATCGACATGCACCATTGCATAATAAACGTGAGCCGCAACAAAAAGGGAGGTCTCAAGTATGTGCTACGCGACGGTCCAAGCTACACAGGCACATTTGTAGACAACGAAATTCTTGGCGACAAGGAACGCCGCGTAATTGAGGATGGATCGCTCTTTACAATAGGCGCAACAAGCGTTATTCTTCGAGCAGCTCAAGAAGAGGAGGAAGAAGAGAACGACAAAAAATAAAAAAATCTTTGCAAAAGAAATACGAAGTCAATCATCCATTTTTGTGATGATTGGCTTTTTTAATGAACCGCTTATTTAACCCAAATCGGTCATTAGGCTGTTTTATGTCTTATTTTATAACTGCTTGCAGTCTTTTGGTTTTTATAAGTTGTCTTTTGCTTGTTTTTAATTCGCAATAGCTCGCTATTACTCATTAAAAGCCAAACAAAATCCATTCTTCTAAAAATCCAAAATACAAGCAAGCCCTAACGACCGATTTGGGTTTAACAATAGGCTTGTTCTTTTAGAAATATAAAAGCCTGTCTGCTTTATTGTTTGCAGACAGGCTGTTATGTTCTTCTTTTATGTTATAAGTCTTTGCAAAAGACCTATTAGAACAGCTTGTTTGGATAAACGCCCTCATCGATAAGGCTCTGAATCTTGGCAACAACGCTTGGACGGTCGGCAGCATAAGTTACACCGAACCACTTGCTGGTTGTATCAAGAACCTGAACGGTAGCGGTTTTCTCATTGATGAGCTTGTTCACCATAAGAGGAATGAAGAACTCAGCCTTCAGATTCTCCATGTTCTTGGGATCAGAAAGGAACTCCTTGAAATAGGCCTCGCTATGAACAAAATAGTCGGGTGTAAAGCCCCACATGTTCATAGACACAGGAGTGTTGTCCTCTATAGAAACCCAGTTGCCTTCCTCGTCCTTGTAGCTAACAGGACCGTTGACACGCATTATCTCTGTGCGCTCTACAACGGTAGTAAGGTTTCCTGCATCATCCTTAGAACAGATGCCACGGGCAACGGTACCATTCTCGCTAAGAGTATTGCCCACACGGAAGCCTACCATTGCATATTTGTTTGTTGAGCCTTCGGGAAGCTCCGACAGGTACTTGCCGATAACCATGAATGCGTCACGATTATAGAAGTCGTCACAGTTGATAACGCAGAACGGCTCTTTTATTGCGTCTTTTGCCATCAGCACGGCGTGGTTTGTACCCCACGGTTTCTGACGTCCCTCGGGAACAGAGAAGCCCTCTGGCAGGTCATCAAGCGCCTGAAAACAGAGTTCGGCAGGAATGTGTCCCTCATATTTAGAAAGAATCTTATCACGGAAATCCTGCTCAAAATCCTTACGGATAACGAAAACGATCTTACCGAAGCCTGCCTTGATGGCATCGTAAATAGAATAGTCCATGATTGTCTCGCCATTGGGGCCAAGTCCGTCAAGCTGTTTCAGTCCTCCATAACGGCTGCCCATGCCGGCAGCAAGAAGCAATAATGTTGGTTTCATAATCAATATGTTTTTATTTGAAAATAATTGTATTTTTTTATATCGCATGCAAAAGTAGCAAAAATGAATGAGATAACATCCTTTTTTCACTTTTTTCTTTCCTTAATCTATATCAATTGTCCATATATGTGCCTTAGAACGGATAACCGATGGCAAAATGGATGCTTTGACTGTTGCCAAATCCGGACATGTTATATAACCCGTTCTTGTAAGGCACATGCAGACCGATGCCCCAATCAAGACGCAAGACAAAGAAATCTAGGTCATAACGTATGCCTATGCCTGTGCCCAACGCCGTTTGCTTTAACACGTTCTTTATCTTAAACTGTGAATTCTCGCGCACGCCGTCGTCTTTTAATGCCCAGATATTTCCAGCGTCAAGAAACACGGCACCATAGAGGTTGCCAAAAAGGCGGGGACGATACTCAAGGTTGGCAAGAAGCTTTATGTCTCCAGTCTGGTCCATGAACGATATCTTGGCCTTGTCTGTGAAATAGGCTCCGGGGCCAATGCTTCGAACGTTGAACGCACGGATGCTGTTTGCGCCTCCCACATAGAACTGCTCGCTATAGGGAGCATATGTGGAGTTGCCATAAGCCCATATCACGCCACCGTTAAGATGAGCCACGAGCTGACTGTGATCGCCCACTTGCCATGTCTTGCGGAAGTCGGTCTCAAGTTTCAAATACTGTGCAAACGGGTTCTTGAACATTTTCTTGTCTTTAGCATCCCATTTCTTTCCTGCAACCATGTAACCGAGCGACAGGATGTTTGAAGCCTCGCTAACCGTGGTCTGCCAATATATTGGGTTGCGGTAAGAGGAGGGCGACATGCAGGTGAACGAGTAACGCATCTGCGGCACAAAGCGGTCCTGCATTGTGTAAAGAAGATAAGGATTCGCCTGAAGAATGTCCTTAAACTCCTGCGACTGGTCTTTCATGTACTCATATTGCAGCACCAACGGACTGAACTGGTGACGCCGCGTAGCTGTGGGCTGGAACGTGTAAGTGAGCTCTCCCGATACCACATGACGCTTGAAATAGCTTGAGCGGTTAAGAACATTCGACGATGCTTTTAAGAGTGTGGTGGGCGTGACGTGCCAACGACGATGCTGCCAGAAAGGTGCGAGAACACGCGGAAACTCGACAGACACGTCGGCACCATACTCATAAGAGTTGAACTTTGAGCTACTACCATCGGCCCTATGGCCTGTCTGCCACTCATAAGAGCCCTTAAGATTAATGTCTAATTTTTCACCGCCACGAAAGGCATTACGTTTGGTCACACCCACAACGATACCTGGGCCTACACGTCCTGTGGTCTTGCCTGTCATATTGGTCTCCACATAGAAATCATAGGGCTTGTCAAAAATGCAATCAATCATTAAGTCAAGAGTGTCGCATCTCTCTGTTGTGTCACGCGGAGTAAACTTCACATCCACCATTCTGAAGACTCCCATCTCGGTCAGTTTGTTCAACGACTGGACGTAGCTCTCGTAGTTAAATTGCTGTCCGTGACGCATTTTTATGTTCTTCATCAAGACACGGGCACGCATGGGAGGACGCTTGCCGTCATAATACATCGAGAAAAAGCGATATTTAAAGACGTTGGAGAGCAAGTCGGTATATTGGCGGCGCATCTTTAATGTTATGTCACCCAAATACCACTTATGCATGGCACGCCCAGGCACATTGTCGGCTAGCTGTAGACGCATATTGGCCTTGCCGTTTTCTGACAGCGTATCGGCAAGATAGGAGGCATAACTTGGCTGATAATAATAATAGCCGTTATTTCTAAAGAGCGTGCTTATGCGCGAACGTTCTGCATCGAGAGAAGAGACGTCAAACGGATCTCCGGGCTTTATTAGCGACTGGCTTACGGTAGAATCGATAAGGGCCGTGGCCTCGGAGGGAAAGCCGTTATAGGTAAGCGTGTCTATGGTGTGCAATTGTCCCACGTTGACTACATATCCTATTTTTGCTTTCTTTGGGTTACGTCCTGTCTGTTCTTCAAACGACACGGAAGCGCCAAAATAGCCCCTATCACGCAACAAGCCCTGGGCTACCTTTGCACGCAACGTGGGGTTGACTCCACTAAGAAGCACAGGCGCTTTACCGAACGATTTTGTTATCCAACGGCCAAGAACCGATTCGGAACCTGCAAAAGCGTTATATATCCATAAGCGGTAAGGTATGGTGCGATAATAGGAACTTCCAAAAAACGATCCGTTGGGAGCCGTTGCAAGTGCTGCCTCCACTTCCTCTTGTGTTGAGAGGAAATGGTCGTTCTTCTCATAGTTGACATACTCTATCTTGGACAAGCCAGTAAAGAGCTTATCATCATCTGGCACACGGCTTGTTGTAGAGCACGAGGTGCCAACAGACAACAAGACGATGGCTGCAACAGAGAGTTGCAATATATTGAGATTCTTCATTTCTTTTACTTATTTAAGTGAATCTTTTGGGGCCTCAGGAGCATCAAAAAGCGTATTTTTTGAGCGTTTGAAACGGAACAGGTCGGTGAGATTCTGGAGCTTGCGCCTGTACATGAAACCTGCACCAAACTGTTCTACATAACCTTCAAGCCAATCGTAGCTATCGCGGTCGTAGAAGAATTTCAGATACTTGTTTGAGTTTTGGCTAAGACGGTACTCGAACGTCACGTTGTCAAAGAATGAGTCGTTCTGATTGGGCACCGTTGCTCCCGATGACACCTTGCCGCCAACCACAATGCGCAGACGATTGTTCCAAAAACGCTTGGAGAACTTGAACGAATAGTCGGTGTGGATCTCGCCGTCGCTACCCGTACTGTTATCCATGCCGAAACTTAGGTCAAGTGTGCGCAAAGCGTTGCCTGAGATCGAGTTGATCTGACTGTTAAGGAACGCACTAAGGGCGCTGTTCATGGAGAACGTGTTGATGTTGCCGTCGCTAAGATACATGCCTGTGGTGAGCATGGTTACAGCAACCTTACCACGACTCTCCTTCGACATGGCCTGCAAGTCGCTATTAACGCTCATGTCTTCGGGAGCCTCGATAATAAACTCCAAGCCCATATCTTGAAGCGTCTTCGTTATTTTCACGCCACAGTTGAATGTCACGCTTCGTCCTGCTCCACCATCGGTCGACACAGAAGCCTTGGTTTGCTCCGTGGCCGTGATGTTAAGACGCGGATTCATGGCATCGCCCATAAACTCCACATAACTGCCGTCTTGTATTGCAAACGTCTTTAGCGGGATAACAGGCAGCGAATACTTCATCTCGCCATTGTTGAGCGTGTAGCGACCAGTAAGACGCAACCCGTCAACGGCTCCATACTGCATGCGCAATGTGCCACCTCCCATGAGGTCTACATAGTTGCTATGATCGGCATTAAGAGCGCACACGATATGGGCGCCTTCATCTATGTCCATTGTGAGGTCCATAGAGAAGCCGGTCAAAGCGGGACGTTCCACCTCTGCCACACGTTTGCTCTTGAAGCTTGTAAACTTTACAAGATTGTCAAGCTGCGTGTCGGTGGTGAGTGGTGAGTCACGCAAGATATATGTCATGTCTGTAGAACCGAGCACATCAAGCTTGCCACGCATCTCTAAAGATTCGAGCGGACCACGCACCACGCCCAAGAAGTTGACGTAGGCCTTGCCGTAAGCCTCCGACCTCATGTTCTCTTTTGAGTCGATAAGCAGGTAATTTTGTGCCGATATACGCGTGTTAAGACTAATGTTGTCAAGGTTGGCAAAATTGAGCGAACCATTTACAGAAAGCGGCGTGCGGTTCTTTGCAAACATCTTGAAATTGTCAAACAACATTCGACTGTCTGTTATCGTGACTGGCGTATCAGCAAACTTCAGTTCTACTCCGTAGGGTACACTTTCCAAGTAAGCCGAATCAAGCTTAAGCGTGCCGTCAACATGAGGCGCAGAGAGTGTGCCCTTCATCGTCAGATCGCCATCACAATAGCCTTTAAGACCTATTATCTGGTTAGGAATGAAGCCATTGAGCAGCTTCAACGGCGTGCGTGTGAGCGACAATGTTGCATCTATGCTACCCTCCCCTACAGGATCATAAGAACCGGAGATGGCACCCACATCATAGCCGTTACAGCTTAGCGTGCCGTCAACAACATGTTTGCCGTCCTCAAGAGGCATGTAGACAAACTCTGATCCGAGATTGCCGAGTTTGCAGCCTTCATAGACCATGTTGTCAACGGTGACGGCCGATGAAACAGACTGCTCATTTGCAGTCTTTATGACGTGAAAGTCGCCGTTCATTACTCCCGACACATTGGGCAAATAAGGCAATACCGACATTACCTTTGACAACTCAAAGTTGGAAATCCCAAGCGTAAGGTCTTGCAGAGCTTCGGTGCTGTCGTTTGAGTAGACCTGAACACTTGTGCCATCGTCGGCTCTCAGTTTTATATCGGCCGATATGCGTTGATCATCACTAAAAAGAACATAATTGTTCTTGTTTACAGAAAATTTCTTATAACCCAATATGGGGTCTTGTCTGCCGCCAACAGAGAGCATGACGCCATTGCTTTCCATTGAAGCCTTGAGACCGAGAGCCACTCCCACACGTTCTTTGGCATCAAGCACGCGTGTACCGAAATAAAGTCCACGCTCATAGAACGTACCTCCAAAGAGGGCATTAAACACATACTGTGGATTATGCCTGTTGTTACGGATTTGTCCTGTAAAATCGGTGCGCAAAGAGTCTGACTTCAAATTAACCCTTATGGTGTCAAGCTGAACGCCGTTGGCAATGAGGGAATCGAGTTTTACAACGCCGTTTATACCATCTATAGGTGAGGTGTCCATATCTATAAACGCTGATGCGAGATCAAAACCTTTTCGTTGCATCATACGCGTAAAGACATTGTCATGCCCCATATTGAGCCTCACACACATTTGGGGCAAATAAGAACGGAGCTTGAGCTGATCAATATATTTGTTTTCTATCTGACGTTTAACCTCCCCAACAATCTGGTCACTATGACGAAGCAACCGCTTATAGCCGCCATGGGCATCAAGATGCAGCATAAAATCGCCACACACAACATTGGCGTGTGTAGAATCGGTGTGTGTGAACATGTCTGCCACGATGTTCTCAGGACGATAGACCTTGGCGCTGTCGCGCAAGCAGATGTCGGAAAGAGAACCTTGTAACATGTAATAGTTGTTGAAATCGCTTGCAAGCAACAAGTTGGAACGCAGGGCAACATTGAACGGACGGCGCGTGATGCCAAGTTTCATAAAATCTGCATCAACAAGCTCACATTGAACGTTTGCACGCCATTTACGCTGAAGCAGCTGTCCGTCAAGTTTGATGCTACCGTTGATCATTCCACTATTGTTTGACAGTTCGGCCCATGCATGTCCGCCAGCCACCTTCACTTGTGCATTGAGACCGGCAATATCGTGACCGGCAAAATGAAACTGCGTAACGTCTGCATCGGCGGTAAGCGACGTATGTGTAGAGAACACATCGGTGCCGCGGCCTGATGCCGAAAGGCGTCCCGAAAAGGCGTGCAGTCCATGACCCGGCAAGAAATGTGACAGATCGACATTATTTGCCGTTACGGCAGCGTTGTATGCTAAAGTTTTGACATTAGCAGAACCCTTCATTGCCACAACCCCACGCCCTTCGCGCATGTTAAGCAAAGCTGTGTAACGCGGCCCATCGGCATTAACACGTCCGTTAAGACGCATCCCGTTTGGCAAAGCCACACCCGACGGCAACATGGAACGCAAGAAGGAAAGATTGTATGTTGCGGCATCAAACGTGAGGTTTGCACGCAAACGGTCCATATCAAGCAAATGATGGATCTGTCCCTTTGCAGAAATGCGGAAGGCAGATGGCTGTGACAGCATAAAGGCAGGAACCTCAGCCGAATTCATATTACCCTTAAAGAAGCAGGCAAACGCAATCGGTGTGTTAGGCATCTTGTTTATAACATCTATAGGCGTAGCTGCTAACAAAGTTTTTATGTCGTGCTTACCTATAGAGCCTGTAACCTCTGCATCTATCTTGCCTGGCATGGTGTCGGCAAAAGCGTTAAGGTCCATGGTTAGCTTGGCCTTAATATTTGAATATGGTGTCGACAACGCTAACTGAGGAACAGACAAGCGTAACGTATCGAGAGAAAGGTGGCCTATAGATTTGCTCACAACGAGTCCGCTCCTTTCTTTAAACGCCAAATCGCGTAAGCAAAGAGACAGAGCCGAGTTGCGATAGAGCAATGAGTCGATTGCAAGTTTTGCGTCTGACAAATAAAGATGGTTGGGATCCAAGCCATTAACCTTTGCTGCAAAACGGTTGTTGTAGGCCACCACGCTGTTAAGCAGACTAAGACGAGAAAGGCTATAATTGTTCTTTCCTAAATCAAAGTAGCCCTTTTCTGCCACAGCATCACCCAAAACAGCTTTTATCTGTAATGTGTCACCAGGCATGTGTATATCGGCAGAAGAATTCTTGACATTTAGTTTTTGCAAACTAATGGCCCAATTATTTTTTGTTTTTGACGTGTCTTCAGGCACAGTATCGTTCAACAACACCGTGAGATGAGTCTCACCCAAAAAAGCTGATGAGATATCAACTGTCTCAGATGAAAGGTTTATGCCACGACTCTTGATGTTCAGATGACCTACACGGCCCTTAATTTGGGCAGAAGATATAATGTTGAGGGTGTTTATAGACATAGACCGGAGGTCGAGATCGTTAACGACCACGATGCTTCTAAATAAGGGCAAAAGGCGCACACTTATAACAGCATCGCCAACACAGGCTATTGTGTCGACACGATTAGGAATGGAATCGTTGACCTTTGCTACATGCATGTCACCGACGCCAAGGTCAAGAGGAAACACAAGGCGCACACTACCAACGGAAACCTTCCAAGGCGTATTGGCAGACATGTATGAGGCAACAGATCTTACTGCCCATCTTTGTACAGGCGGCACATAGAGTGCAACCGCTAAGATAAAAAACAATACAAAAGGTGAGAGCAACAATGCCAACAAAATCTTCTTCGACTTGTTCATGGACTTGTGTTTTATTGTTAAAAATTTACAGCGTTGACAGTTTCAGCAACGGCTGTTTTTTTAGAGAAACGTATAAGAAAACGTAAGAGATACAGGGAACGAACAAAAGTGAAAAGACAAAAACAGCGGGCCACCAGCAAGGTAGCACCGCCCTATTCGTCTTTTGGTGCCAGATCACGCCACACAGGCCCATCAGGCAAAGGAGCGTCAGCCTTTATCAACTCTTTTGACACGGGATGTATAAACTCTACATGTCGAGAGAGCAATGATATGCTGCCATCGGCATTACTGCGCTTAGCTCCATATTTGAGGTCTCCTTTTATCGGACATCCCATCTTGGCCAGTTGACATCTTATTTGATGATGACGCCCAGTAAGAAGATTGACCTCAAGCAATGTGTAATTATCGCCATGACCTATGACACGATATTTAAGCATTGCCTTCTTTGAACCTGGCACCTCCTTGTCATAAGCATAGCTTTTGTTTTGCTGCTCATTGCGGCGAAGCCAATGCGTAAGAGTGCCTTCTTCAGCAGGAGGATAGTTGCGTGTCAACGCCCAATAAGTTTTATGCACATCGCCGTTACGAAACATGTCGTTAAGTCGAGACAAAGCCTTTGAGGTTTTTGCAAATGTGACCAAGCCGCTCACAGGACGATCAAGACGATGCACAACGCCCAGAAAAACATTTCCGGGCTTGTTGTACTTCATCTTCAGATATTTTTTCACCGTCTCAGAAAGTGGTTCATCGCCAGTCTTGTCTCCCTGCACGATTTCACCACTCACTTTCGACACGATGATAATATGATTATCTTCGTAGACTACTTGCATAGCCTATAATTACATGTTCATACCGCCGTCGATCTGAATAACCTGTCCGCTAACATAGCTTGACATGTCAGATGCGAGGAATGCGCAAACATTAGCAATGTCCTCGGGCTGGCCGCCACGACGCAAAGGAATCTTCTTCATCCAATCCTTGCGGATATCCTCAGAAAGAGCTGCTGTCATGGCAGTCTCAATGAAACCGGGAGCCACAGCGTTGGCACGGATGCCCTTAGGACCAAGCTCCTGAGCAATTGACTTTGCAAGAGCGATCATGCCTGCCTTTGAAGCGGCATAGTTGCATTGTCCTGCATTACCGTGAACACCAACAACAGAAGCCATGTTGATGATAGAGCCGCTGCGCTGACGCAACATGATAGGTGAGCAAGCATGGATGAAGTTGAAAGCCGACTTCAAGTTAACATTCAAGACAGCATCCCACTGTGCCTCTGACATGCGGAGCATCAGACCATCCTTTGTGATACCAGCGTTGTTTACGAGCACATCAATAGAGCCGAAATCGGCATGTATCTGCTTCACAACTTTCTCTGTCTCTTCAAAATCAGCTGCATTTCCTGCATAAGCACGACATGTCACACCAAGAGCCTCAATCTCTTTGCGTGTTGCCTCCAGACCTGCTGCCATATCATCGTTGAGAACGAGGTCAGTAAATGCGATGTTTGCTCCTTCTTGAGCAAATTTCATTGCGACAGCCTTTCCGATGCCGCGTGCTGCACCTGTAACAAGTGCAGTCTTACCTGTTAATAATCCCATTTTATTCAAATTTATTGATTTAAATGATTTTTCGTTATTTTATATCTATGCAAATATACGGCTCTTTTTTGTTGTTAGCAAAGATAAAGTTAAGTAAGTAGATCAATTTAACATCTTTTTACAGACAACATGTCCGTTTACATGCATCAACTCTAATACAAAGGTAAAAAAAAACTGCGTCCGGAAAACCGGACACAGTCATTATTGGTTGTAACAAGTTGTTTCTACTTATTTCACCTTATCCACGATGGCCTTGAAAGCCTCAGGATTGTTGACAGCGAGGTCAGCAAGAACCTTACGGTTGATCTCGATACCTGCCTTGTGAAGAGCACCCATCAGAGTAGAGTAGCTCATGTTCTCCAGACGGGCAGCGGCGTTGATACGCTGAATCCACAGAGAACGGAAATTACGCTTCTTGTTGCGACGGTCACGATAAGCATAGGTCAGACCTTTCTCCCAGGTGTTCTTTGCTACCGTCCAAACATTTTTTCTTGCACCAAAGTAACCCTTGGTAAGCTTCAGAATACGAGTTCTTTTTGCTTTTGAAGCAACATGATTAACTGATCTTGGCATAGTTTTCTTTCCTTTTTAAATGTTTGACTAATAAAATTAACGGAGGCAGAGCAAATCACGAACCTGCTTGAGGTTGTTGTTGTCTACAATTGTCTGATGAACCAGATTTCTCTTCTGCTTCTTTGTCTTCTTAGTCAGAATGTGACTGTGGTAAGCGTGATGACGCTTGATCTTACCTGTTCCGGTAAAGCGGAATCTCTTCTTTGCACCGGAGTTAGTCTTAACTTTTGGCATTGTTTTGTTTATTTAAATTGTTGTTTATTATATGTGGCAACGCATATACCCGGCGTTACGCACATTTCTCGTATTTCTCTTTTCTTTACTTACTCTTGCGTGTCTTGAAGCTTCTTCATAGCTTCATCACTAATCTTTGCATTAGCAAGCAGACCCGACTGTGCAGCCTGTGCCTCACGCTCTGCCTGAGCAGCTTCCTTTGCCTCAGCCTCACGCTTCTCACGATCTACTTTCTGCTGGCTTTTCTTTGCCACACCCGCCTTCTTGGGCGCAAGATAGAGGAACATCTTCTTTCCATCAAGCTTAGGCAGCTGCTCCACCTTTGCATACTCTTCAAGATCGTTAGCAAAACGCAGAAGCAAAACCTCGCCCTGCTCTTTAAACAGGATTGAGCGACCACGAAAGAACACATAAGCACGGACCTTGTTTCCCTCATTAAGGAACTCCTGAGCATGCTTCAGCTTAAACTGATAATCATGTTCGTCTGTCTGAGGTCCGAAACGAATCTCCTTAATATCAACCTTAACCTGCTTTTGTTTCATTTCCTTAGCACGTTTCTTCTGCTGATACAGGAACTTGCTATAGTCGATGATACGACAAACTGGAGGCTGAGCATTGGGGGATATTTCCACAAGGTCAACGCCTTGTTCACGGGCCATATCTAACGCTTGGCGAGTGGGCATCACAGTAGATCCTCCCTCACCGGCAATTCTCACTTCCCTAACGCGAATTTGTTCATTCACGCGGTACTGATTCTTCATTTTGTCATTTTTCATCCAGTTATTTTCTATAAGCGGCTGCAAAGATACGACTTTTCCGCTGATTGACAAAATATTTTTTCACGTTTTTTCTTTCTTTATCGACAAGAAACGTTTATTTTGCCACATCAGCGGAAGAAGACCATGCTTTTAAAGCTTACAAATATGCTTTAAAGAACGGACAGCAATTTCTTTCTACCCCAAACAGGACGCCGCTATCAGAAACGATATGTCAACGTAAGAAGCAACTGATTGCGCTTGTTGCTCACCTTTACTGCATTAGCATAATTGTCCAGGCTTTCTGTCATTGTCACATCGTTACCATTGCTGTCCTGTCCAGGATAAGTATAGTCGAGATATGAATCGGCGAAAGGATGGAATTTACCGTTAGTCTGGGCATACTGGTATGCGAGATCAAAAGACATCTTGCCTAAGGTATAGCCAACACCCACGGTGTAGCGGTTTGTGGCCTCCCAATTAGTATAGTCGGTTGCCGAACTGTAGTTAGAGCCATAAGAGTCGATGTTTCCGTCTTTATAGCCTTCTTTTTTGAACATCGGCGACACATAATTGTATCCTGCACGCACAGCAAGGTTTGGCATCACTTTAGCCTCTGCACCTATTTTTAAGGTAGAGACTGCCTTGAGAGTTTCACGGGTATGACGGTTCATTGGCTCATCACTTGAGCTGTGCTCATACACATCTCCCCAGTAATCAACGTCATAACCATCATTAACACGCGTATCGAGACGAGAATAATCAGCATACTCGTATGATGCGCCAAGTGCAAGATAGTTGCCTACAGTATGTCCAAGGCTCACGCCAAACTTCCAAGGTGTAAACAGTTTAAATTCATACGACTCGCCCGTGGTATAGTTAGGATAGTCGCCTTGCAGCTTACCACCGCCATCTGCCTTCGTGTTGTTTATAAGATAAGTATAATTGCTTGTCTTTAGATCGTACCATGTGGGGGTTGAGACAGAAAGGCCGATACGAAACGGTGATGCGTCTACCGGTCGCAAAATGATGCCAAAGCTTGCATTATAGCCTGTACCTGTTATGCGACGTTCGTCATTAACCGTTATGTCACCAGCCGTTTGATTATTCAGGTTCACCAATGCCTCGTTGTAAAGACTATGGCCTGTATAATGGACATCATGAATGCCTATTGTTATGCCAAGATAGACACGATCGTTAACATTTACGCTGGTATTGAAATCATACTCGCCTATGTAACCTGTCTCAGCACGTCCAAACTCATACCCTGAAGCATCATTATAGAAGAATCCATCGCTCGAAGTCATCATAAGAGTGTTGTAATAGAGATTGTCAAGCTGCGAAGTGTAAGCGAACTTGCCTCTCCATCCTGATGACGTCTTGTCTAAATTGTTCTCATTGGCGAGTGCCTTCATATAAGAGAGCTTGTGCTGCGATGCTCCGTTAAGGGCACTGGCGGCATTAAGAATATAATCGAAATTCTTACTTTTGTGATAGTTAAAGCCAAAATTGATGAATGTTCTTCGACCGTCTCTCAAGCTATACACAAAGCCTGCTTGGTCAAAGCTCGCATTTGTCTTGTTTCCATACTTGAAACTTGAAGCTCCGTCTTGACTCACCAAGCCGAACGACACACTTCCTGAAGAGCGTCTAAAGAGACCTATACCGGCCGGATTGCTGTTTATTACAGAGATGTCTGCCCCAAGGGCCTCCATAGCGCCACCCATACCCACATAACGAGCTGTTCCGTTAAGATCGTTATCTATGAGTTTCGTGTTTTCGTATGTTTCCTGAGCATGAGCATGCGCCATAAATAGCGACAAGAGACATGCACTCAAAAATATCTTCTTCATATTTCACCTATTTTATATAATACACATATATATTAGCTGCAAACACCTTGTTTAACGTTTGCAAGATTCAGCGTCTTCCACCGCGCATGCCGCCACCACCAACAGAGCCACCACGACTTCCGCCACCGAAGGAACCGCCACCAAAGGAACCACGCGACCCGCTACCAAACGTTGCTGATGGAGCCGACTGCTGGAAACCATTGTTGTTAAACGTAGATGTGTCATGACGACGTGTGCCGACAGTCATCTGCGAGTTAGAATTGCCATAAGTACGCCCCACACCATAAGAGCTTCTATTATTGACAGCTATGCCACGACGATAGTCGCGATCGCTGCGACGGGTAGTGCCAGCATAATTAGAACGATCATAATAGCCAAGTGTTCCAGTATGGCTTCTACGCACGTCAACAGCAGGACCTGCCACATAACCTGGCCAGCCCCAACCGTTCCAGTAAGAATAATAATATGGATTGCCCCAGTAGCCACCCCAGTAGCCACCCCAACCATAACGCCAAGCGCTGCGATAGCCATAGAACCAAGGATCATAATAACCATAGAACCAAGGATCATAATAGCCATAGAGACCACCCCACCCTACAGTCCAATAGGGAGCATAGAACGGATCATAATAGCCCACATAACCATAAAGCCACGGATCGTAAAAGCCGTCAAACATCTGCATGCGGCGACATAAAGCATAATCGTCATCATATTTATCACGACTTGCACGATGACGACGCGACTTCATTACAGTAAGACTATCTAAAGACACGGTATCAGGATACCCCTCGCCAGCACCATCAAAACTAATAATATCGTTTCCAACCGAATCGTTGTGTTCAATTACTTGATACGAACTATGTAGGCGCGAATGACGGTTATACTCGTCAACATCGCGACTGCTACCTACATAATAAGCAGGTTGCCTATCATCTTCATAACGTGGAGTTGCCTGTTTCACAGACTTCTTTTTTGGCACAAAATACATATCATCATTCTGCGCATTAACGCCACAAGCAGCAAGCGTAAGAAGCATCAAAACCATTGTCGATTTTTTCATACTAACAATCTCCTTTTATATATTATCTTGTTTTCTTTTTAAGTATAATCTGTAAGTTTTCTGCAAAATAACAGTTTTTTCAATTGCAAAATTAAGGAAAAACCCTAAAGAATAGTAGGTTTTCCCCTATTTTTTATATTTTTGTAGCGATTATAAACTATTTAAACAAAAGAAAATGGAATATTTCGAGACAAAATTCAAGATAGAAGGCGATGAAAGCCTCATAAGCACAGCCGCCGACCTGCTCACGGACATGGCAGCAGAATGTGGATTCGAAGCATTCACTGGCGAAAACAACGAGCTGACAGGATATGCACAGGTAGACCTGTACGACCAAGAGGCGCTCAACAACCTCATTGAAGAGTTTCCGTTAGAAGGAGTGACCATAACATACACCACAGAGAAAGCTCCCAACGAAAACTGGAACAAGCAATGGGAAGACAACGGCTTCGACCCTATCGAGATTGGCGACAAGTGTGTCATTTATGACGCAAAACACACAACACCAGAAGAACACGCTGACGACAAGCGCATGTCTATCTTCATTGAAGCGCAACAAGCGTTTGGAACAGGTACACACGAGACAACACAAATGATCGTGGAGCAACTGACTGGGATGAATCTAAAAGACAAGAACGTGCTTGACTGCGGATGCGGGACAGGCATTCTTGGCATTGTTGCTGCCAAACTGGGAGCAGAAAAAGTTGTGGCCTATGACATTGACGAATGGAGCGTTGAGAACACCAAACATAACGCCACGCTTAACTGCGTAGGAGAACACATAGACGTGCTGCATGGCAACGCTACGGTCTTAAACCATGTGAGCGGCGTGTTTGACGTTGTGTTGGCCAACATCAATCGCAACATCCTACTTAACGACATGGGAGAGTTCTGCCAAGCCATGCGACATGGAACCACACTCATCATAAGCGGTTTCTACAAAGAAGACATGGCATTGCTTATTGACGGGGCCGAGAAACATGATCTTTACAACACCAAAAACATGTTTAAAGGCGAATGGGCATGCATGGTCTTCACTTACAAATAAGCTTGAGCAGCATCTATAAAATTACATTTTGAAAGGTCGTAGATTTAATTTCATAAAGAACAGAGCAAAAACATTGGCAAATTGACAGAATTTGCATATCTTTGCAAAATGAACTACGGAAACAAATACTCATATAGGCAAAAGAGCGTGCTGCTTATTTATACAGGCGGCACAATCGGCATGGGACGAAACCCGAAGACAGGAACGTTGGAACCTCTCGACTTCGACCACCTCATAAAGAATGTCAGCGAATTTTCGTATATAAACACGAAGGTAGAGACGTACCAATTCAGCCAGCCTATAGATTCGAGCGACATGTCTCCACGATTGTGGGCACATCTCGTAAGAATAATAGCTGAGAGCTATGACAGTTATGACGGCTTCGTCATTCTCCACGGCACCGACACCATGGCATACACGGCATCGGCTCTGTCGTTCATGCTTGAAAACCTAACCAAACCAGTCGTTCTAACAGGAAGTCAGCTCCCGATAGGACAGCCACGAACCGACGGCAAAGAAAATCTTGTTACAAGTATAGAGATTGCTTCTACATACAACGAGATGGGACATGCCGTTGTGCCTGAAGTTTGTATTTATTTCAGCGGACGTCTGCTACGCGGCAATCGTAGCACCAAACAGAATGCTGACGGCTTCGATGCCTTCGAAACGTTCAACTATCCACACCTTTGCGATGCCGGCGTGACTTTTAGTTATCATCATCACAACATTTTGAAACCCGATTTCTCGCATCCAATGGTTCCACACACGGCCATGGACCCTAACGTTGTCGTGTTTTCTCTCTTTCCCGGCATTCAGGAAAACATCGTAAGACATGTGCTTGAGGCCCCTGAGCTGCGCGGCATCGTTATGCGTAGCTATGGTAGCGGCAACGCACCTCAAAAGCCATGGATAACAAGACTGCTCAAAGAAGCGTCGCGACGCGGTGTAACCATTGTAAACATAAGCCAATGTTTAGCAGGCACCGTGGAGATGGGACGCTACGACACGGGTTATCAGCTAAAACAAGCTGGCGTGGTTAGCGGTTACGACTGCACAGTGGAGAGCGCTGTAACAAAACTTATGTATCTTCAAGCACGTTTTACCGACTGTCACATCATTAGAAGCTACATGAGCCGCTCTATCTGCGGCGAGGTGTCAATATAACAACAGCAAAAAAAAGAATGCCCTAAAAGGCACAATATATAAAAAGGTGGTAGCCTCTCACAAAGAATCGGCTACCACCTTTTTATTTTTATAAAGAAGGGTGAAGACAAAGCCCTACCCTTTTCAAACTACATCACTACTTGGCATAGGCCACAGAACGAGTCTCGCGGATGACGGTGATCTTAACCTGTCCAGGATAAGTCATCTCAGTCTGAATCTTGTTTGCAATATCTCCAGACAAAGCCTCTGTTTCCTTATCATCCATCTTGTCGGCACCAACGATAACGCGAAGCTCACGACCAGCCTGGATGGCATAAGTCTTTGTGACGCCAGGATAACTCATTGCAATAGCCTCAAGGTCGTTAAGACGCTTGATGTAAGCCTCAACAATCTCACGACGGGCACCAGGACGGGCACCAGAGATAGCATCACACACCTGAACGATGGGAGCAAGAAGCGAGTTCATCTCCACCTCATCGTGATGGGCAGCGATGGCATTGACAATATCGGTTTTTTCCTTAAATTTCTCTGCTATCTTTGCACCATAAAGAGCATGAGGCAACTCGCTCTCCTCATCAGGCACCTTACCTATATCATGAAGCAAACCTGCACGTTTTGCCTTCTTTGGATTAAGGCCCAGCTCAGCTGCCATAACAGCACACAGATTAGCCGTTTCGCGAGCATGCTGCAACAGATTCTGTCCATAAGAAGAACGATATTTCATCTTGCCTATAATGCGAATCAGTTCTGGATGCAAACCATGAATACCGAGGTCAATGGCTGTACGTTTACCTGTCTCAATAATCTCGTTTTCAAGTTGCTTCTTAACCTTGGCAACAACCTCCTCAATGCGGGCGGGGTGTATACGTCCGTCAGCAACAAGCTGATGCAAAGCAAGACGGCAAACCTCACGACGAACAGGATCAAAAGCCGATATTACGATAGCCTCGGGTGTATCATCAACAACAATCTCAACACCTGTGGCAGCTTCAAGAGCACGGATGTTACGTCCCTCACGTCCGATGATACGGCCCTTTACCTCGTCGTTATCGATATGGAACACGCTGACAGAGTTTTCTATGGCTGTCTCTGTCGCTACACGCTGTATTGTCTGAATGACAATTTTCTTGGCTTGAGCATTGGCGTTGAGCTTTGCCTCGTCCATAATCTCGTTAACATAACTTGCAGCATCCATACGAGCCTCATCTTTCATGCTGTTGATAAGACGGTTCTTCGCCTCTTCTGCACTAAGACCCGAAAGTTCTTCCAGTTTCTCTCGCTCCTTATTCTGCATCTTGGCGAGCTCTTCCTGCTTGATAGCGAGAAGCTTCTTCTCATTGTCAACACGTTGCTGGTTCTGCTCAACCTCTTGCTTTCTGCGCACCAGCTCTTCCTGACGTTGGTTCAGCGAGATCTCACGCTGCTTGAGACGATTTTCACCTTGCTGGATTTTCTGGTTACGGGCTTGAACTTCTTTCTCAAGTTCAGACTTTTTATTAAGAAATTTCTCCTTAACCTCCAGTAGTTTCTTTTCTTTTATGACCTCAGCTTCTTTTGAGGCGGCTTCTATCATTGCGTTATATTTTCCTTTAAGGACATAACGAAAGACAGAATATCCGGCAGCACAACCTATAAGGAGTGCCACTATCGCAATAATTATATTCATCTGTTAAGTTTAAAATTATAATAATGTAAAATTTGTTTTTTTAATTTACAGCCCTGTAATTTGTTTAAAGCTATCTTCATGATTTAGGTTCAACTGGTGGCTCCAACACATCCTCCATCTCTACTGTGAGCTTTTTCAAAATGTCACAGAATGGTTTTGTGTCGTTACGTTTCGACTCGCGTTCGTATCTCAATGCAATGTCTATCATGGCCATATACAACAATTCCTTGTCGCTCTTGCGCCCCTTATAGAAAGAAGCATAAGAGTTTACTGTATCGGTTATCAAAATTGCCGCATTTCGGTACAATGCCTCGTCGCTGCGAGGAACATTTACCGACATCTCCGTGTCGTAAACATGAAGACGTATCAGCAATTTGTCATTATTATCATTTGCCATTTATAAACTATTTTTCGCTAATAAGAGTTATGCATTTGTTGACTTCACGAATAAGCTTTGCCAACCGTCTTTGCGCCGACTCCATGTCGCCATCAGTAATCTCTATCATTTTAGCCATCATCAGACTGTTATAGTCGTTACGGGCCTGAGCCAACTCATAGCCCATCTCTTCCAACGACTTGTCGCGTAAGGCCACCTCGTCAGAAAGGGCTTTGTTTTCCTTGCGAAGCTTCTCTACAAGAAGCAACAGCTGCCTCACACGAGTGGAGAACAATGCTATGAGTTTATCGTTTTCGTCCATCTTCTTACTATTTGGTTACAAAATTAACATAAATAATTAAAAAAGTCCAAATTCAAATCATTTATTTATTGCCCCATTGCTAATAAAAAGAGCAACGACAGACTGAACCCACTTCGTATTGCTCAAAAATCACAGACCGACTGTCTTATTTCTTATCAGCATCATCGGGCTTTGGCTCTTTCTTGGCCAACATCACCACTTGATAAACAAATTGGGTAATCCACTGCTGCGAAAAGCCCAAACGCTTGTCATACTGACGAATGGCCACAACCGTCTTCAACACTCCCGGATCTTTAAAATCGTTCTTGGTAAAAATGTCGTTGACGGTCTTCTCTGTCATTGAGTAGATGGCCTTCTTGAAGAATGACGGCAAACGGAGCTTAAACTTCATAAGGTTGCCCATGAGCATCATCAGGTCTTGAGAGAAGCCCTGAAACTGGATCATATAGGTCTGAACATCTTGAAGCTTATGACAATTCTTACGAATGCTTTGGTCTATCTCTTTGAAGAAAAGATCGTCTGTGCCATATATCTCCTTCATCATCTTGCGACAATGATTCTTCTCGCCAAGACCCAACTTGTTGTTTACTGTCGGAACATGTAGCGTGGCTTTAAACATTCGCAAATCGGGCAACATTCCAAGATTCGTAATATTAAGGTTTGCTGCCAAAGAGGCTTGGAAGTAAACACGCACAAGGCTCATAAAATCTTCCATTCCGCCTACTTTTTCTTCATTTTTCTTTTTCGAAAATATGTTTGAAAATAATCCCATTGTGTTAAAAATTCATTAATATAGAATGTGCTGTCGGCACATTTTTCACTATGCAAAATTACAATTTTATATTCAATATCCCAAACAATTCATTTAAAACGTTTTATTACGCACATAAAATATGCTTTTTCAAGTAAATAATCGGTTATAAAAACACTCAATTTCAACTTTTATTATTAACTTTGCCATCATAATTTGATTGTATAAAGTAAACTTAACATATTTTTAAATACCCTTAATTGGACACTTTTATGAAAGGAATTGTTTTAGCAGGCGGATCCGGCACACGCCTTTATCCGATAACGAAAGGCATCAGTAAGCAACTGATACCTATCTTCGATAAGCCAATGATTTATTATCCAATCTCTGTGCTTATGTTAGCTGGAATAAAAGAAATCCTCATTATATCCACACCCTATGACCTTCCGGGGTTCAAGCGTTTGCTTGGTGACGGAAGCGAGCTGGGTGTGAAGTTTGAATATGCCGAACAGCCGTCACCAGACGGACTGGCACAAGCTTTCATTATCGGCGAAGAGTTTATCGGTAAAGACAGTGTTTGTCTCGTTCTTGGAGACAACATCTTCTATGGCGCAGGTTTGACTGCTCTTCTTAGAGAAAGCGTCACAACAGCTGAGAAAGAAGACAAGGCAACAGTGTTTGGCTATTATGTAAACGATCCCGAACGCTACGGCGTGGCTGAATTTGACAGCAGCGGCAAATGCCTGAGCATTGAGGAAAAACCGGAGCATCCGAAAAGCAACTATGCTGTTGTGGGACTCTATTTCTATCCCAACGATGTTGTAGAGATAGCAAAAAACGTGAAGCCGAGCAAGCGTGGAGAACTTGAAATCACATCCGTCAACCAAGAGTTCTTGACACAAGAACGCCTGATGGTTCGTCCTATGCAGCGCGGTCTTGCATGGCTTGACACAGGCACACACGACAGCCTGTCAGAAGCAAGCACGTTCATTGAAGTGATAGAGAAACGTCAAGGGCTGAAAGTGGCTTGTCTTGAAGAGATTGCTTATAAACAAGGATGGATTAACAAGGAGCAATTACTTAAACTGGCCCAACCCATGATCAAAAACGGTTATGGCCAGTATCTCATACATCTTGCAGAAGACAAATAATATAAAGAAAAAAATATAAGCATTAAACAACAACATGGAAGAAAACAAGAATCTTGGACTTGCATCACCAATGGGTGAGCAAGAAGAAACGTCTTCTATCAATTTTCAGACCATCTACACAGCTGTCATACTACATTGGAAATGGTTCGTGCTGTCGTTGATTATCTGTATGGGATGCGCAATGATATACTTGCGCTACAAGACGCCAGTATATCAGGCATACGCCAAGCTGCTCATCAAAGACGATGATTCCAGAGGACGAGGTGGAAAGAGCGGTGTGTTGACAACAAGCAATCTCGGCATAATGTCCAACTCAACGGGTATAGACAACGAGATGGAAATTCTATCATCGCTATCTATAGCCCAGCAAGCAGTAAGAGATCTGAAACTGTATGTCAACTATTCGTTGGAAGGAAAAGTAAAAGATCACCTTATTTATAATAGCGAGCCCATCTCTGTTGACCTCGACCCAAGTCATCTTGAGAAGCTCAACTACCCCATTTCTCTTGAGATCAACAGAAAAGGCAGTAGCTACACCGTAACAGGCGAATATCTAAACCCAAAAACAGGTGTAAAGAACTCAATAGAGAAAACAATAACTTCGTTCCCTACACGCATAGACACAAAGACGGGCATCATCACGTTGCAGTCGAATGGCGATAGAGGCCTGTTGCCTGAAGGACGTGCCTTAAAGGTAACGATATTGTCACCCAAAAGCGTTGCAACCAAATATGCAGGTTCGCTGTCGGTAAGCCAGACATCAAAGACCACAACCATCGCAGAACTGGTACTGAAAGACGAGAGTCCACAACGAGCTGTCGACTACCTGCGCCAGTTGGCCATCTGCTATAACCGTCAGGCCAACGAAGACAAGAACGAGATTGCGGTAAGAACAGAAGAGTTCATCAACGGTCGTCTGGAAAAAATCAACGCTGAGTTGGGAAGCACAGAGGGCTCTCTTGAGGAATATAAAAAACGCAACAACATGGTTGAGCTGAAGATGAACGCAGCTCAGGCAGTACAGAACCAGGATGTCTACAGCCAGAAGTTGGCTGAAGCCAACACGCAGATGGCGTTACTGAACAGCATTTCCGAGTATATGAATGACCCGTCAAACAAATACCAGACCTTGCCGTCAAACGTCGGTCTGTCTGATGCTTCAGCAACATCGCTCATCGACAAATATAACGACATCGTGATTACGCGTAACCGACTGCTCCGTAGCGCAAGCGAAAGCAGCCCCACGGTAACGCCTCTTACAGCACAACTTGACGACCTGACATCAAGCATTAAGCGCGCAATGATACAGGCACGCAAGAGCATGGAGATTGAGCGCAACAACATTGCCAACATGTATGGCAGATACGCAAGCCAAACAAACGCCACACCTGAGCAGGAGCGCATCCTCACACAGATTGGACGTCAGCAGGACGTTAAGTCGGGACTGTATCTCATGCTGCTTCAGAAACGTGAGGAAAACTCGATATCTCTTGCTGCCACAGCAGATAAGGGTAAGCTGATTGATGATCCACAGTATATGGGCAAGGTAAGCCCCAAGAGCTCAATGATAATGCTCATTGCCCTGATCTTGGGTCTTGCCATACCTGCTGGCGTAATCTTCATCGTCAACTTCATGCGCTACAAGATTGAAGGTCATGACGATGTGGCTAAACTCACATCGCTGCCAATCCTTGCAGACATAGCCGTTGCAAGTGAGACAGCAAAAACAAAGGCCGACATTGTTGTGCATGAGAACCATAACAACCAGATGGAAGAGGTGTTCCGCTCCCTGCGTACAAACTTACAGTTTATAATGGCAGAGAACGAAAAGGTCGTTCTCTTCACATCAAGCACATCTGGTGAGGGCAAGACATTCACGGCAGCCAACCTTGCTGTAAGTTTCGCTCTTCTTGACAAGAAGGTGGTGCTCGTAGGTCTTGACATCCGCAAACCTCGCTTGGCAGAGCTGTTTGAGATTAACGACCACCATCATGGCATCACAAACCTCTTGACACAGCCAGATCCAACAGCTGCCGATGTTAAAAAGCAGATTCTGAAATCGGGCATCAGCAACAACCTCGACATATTGATGGCTGGACCAATACCTCCAAACCCTGCCGAGTTGGTGGCACGCAAGTCGCTTGACCAGGTAATAGACATTCTGAAAGAGACATACGACTATGTACTTATCGACTCTGCACCTGTCGGCCTCGTTACCGACACCTTGCAGATCGGCCGCGTGGCAAACGCCACGGTGTTCCTCTGCCGTGCCGACTACACTCCGAAGGAGGCTTTTGGCTACATCAACGACCTTGCAAAGGAGAAGAAGCTCCCCAACATGTGCGTTGTGATCAACGGCATCGACATGTCAAAGAAGAAGTATGGCTACTATTACGGCTACGGAAGATATGGAAAATACGGACGCTATGGTCGCTATGGTCACAAGAGCGGCACTTATGGCAGCTCGTATGGCAAATACACAAGCAGCCATTATGGCGACGTGAACGATACGTCTGTGAAGCAGTAAAACTTCTGTAGAACACAAAAAACGCAAAAGGCGGAAACTATAAATCATACGGCAAACTAATGTTCAAAGTATTATTTGTAGCTTCCGCCTTTTAATTAGCTTGTTTTTACATCACAATCAGAAAAACTCAACCAAAAAAAAATTAACAGTATGGTTATAGCAGTAGACTTTGACGGAACAATTGTAACGCACCGATACCCTGACATAGGAGACGAGATTCCATTTGCAACCGAGACATTAAAGATGCTCATTAAAGAACACCACAAGCTCATTCTTTGGAGCGTAAGAGAAGGAAAGCTCCTTCAAGACGCCATAGACTGGTGTCGTAAGCGCGGTGTCGAGTTTTACGCCGTTAACAAAGATTATCCGGAAGAGAAGGTCGAATATAACAACCATTTCTCCCGCAAGATAAAGGCAGATCTTTTCATTGACGACCGCAACATTGGCGGACTGCCCGATTGGGGTCAAATTTACCAAATGATACATGAAGGCAAAACCTATCCCCAGGTTTTAAACCAAACGATAAGCCATAAAGGACAAGCAAAAAAGAAGAGAAGTTGGTGGCCATTTTAATTAACGCGGTCAACGACATTTAAACAAAAACGGGTGCTGGCTCTTAGAACCAGCACCCGTTTTTATTGTCTATATTTTGTCTCATCTATACCAGAGTCATCGTAAGTACCATGTTTACGCGTCCTAAGTGCCGTGTTTACGCGTCGTAAGTACCATGTTTACGCGTCGTAAGTACCATGTTTACGCATTGCAAATGCCATATTTACAATCAAGAGATGATGTTTTGGCTTGCAAACATGCTTTGTAAAGAAAGCAAAAATGTGAAAACGAGAGCATTTTTACCCTAATTTTGCATAAATATGCAGAATGACAGATAGATAGCAAACAAGGCCTTATTCTTTCACGATGCGCAAAATTATAGTTAAAATCTAATCATGAATTGTTAACAGCTCTTAAATACATCCCTACTTTGTCATTAAGCCTCTTTGAGGTCGTCAAAGAGGCTTAATGAGGCTGTCAAAG